>PDWJ01004601.1_pt1 | contig 12039 bp, 5 predicted proteins | sample 1430881 | NCBI WGS metagenome assembly PDWJ01 (sample SAMN01162460, study PRJNA174530) | Oral metagenome, whole genome shotgun sequencing project. | biome: Marine environment; feature: Marine mammal; material: Swab sample of the gingival sulcus; isolation source: swab sample of gingival sulcus... | reverse complement strand
CGACCCTCGTCGCCCTCGGCCCCCACGCCGATCCCGCCTGGGCCAGCTGGCTGTTGCGCTGGTCGGCGCCGGGGCTGGGCGGGGGCGTCGTCGTGCTGCCGAACGGCGACCACGTCCTCTTGGGCCGGGATCCCGAGGCCGACCTCGTCGTCCAGGTGGACCAGATCAGCTGGCACCACCTGGAGCTGTCCGTCCGGCGTGGGCAGGTCCTGGTGATGGACCTCGGCTCCAGCAACGGCACCCGCCTCGTCGGTGGCGGCGAGCTCGAGGCCCTCGATCCGCGCGCCCCCGTCGCGCTCGGCGCCTGGCAGCGCCTCGAGCTGGCCGACCCCACGGCCCTCACCCTCACCCTGGAGCCGCTGACGTGAGGCCCCTGGTCCGAGCCGCCGGGCTGTCCCACCTGGGCGGCAAGGACCGCCAAGAGGATCGCTGGGCCACCGCCGAGCTGCCCGGGGGCGCCGTCGCCGCCGTCGCCGACGGCATGAGCGACCCCACCGGGCGTGGGCGGGCCGGCGCCTCGGGGGCGCTGGCCGACGCCGCCTGCGGGGCCTTCGTCACCGCCGCCAGCGAGCTGCTCGCCGGGGGCGCTGGGGCCGACCCGCAGGCCGCCGTCGCCGCCGCCGCCCGCGAGGCCGCCGCCACGGCCGCGGCCCTGGGGCGAGCGCTGCCAGGCGGCGCCGCCTTCGTCGGGGCGTGGCTGGGCGACGACGGCACCGCCGTCACGGTCAAGGTGGGCGACTGTCGCGCCTGGGGCCTGGTGGGCGGCCGCTGGCAGACCCTGAGCGCTCGCGACGACGCCGACCGCACGGGCGCCCTGACCCGCTGGCTGGGCCAGCCCGCCGAGCGCCTCGGGGAGCTGCGGGTCACCGTCCGCCGGGGCTGCCGCGCCGTCGTCCTCGCCAGCGACGGGGTGTTCCGCCTGACAGGCCCCGCCCAGGTCCTCGGCGACCGCTGGGCGAGCGCGTTGCCGTTCTTCGCCGCGCGGGATCTCGTCATGAGCGCGCGCCGGGCCGGCGAGGCCGACAACATCACCGCGGCCGTGCTGACCACGGGCGCCCCGCGCCTACGGCCCGGTCTCGTCGACGTCCTGACGCCGAGCCTGGCGGCGATCGCGGCGACGACGGCGTTCGTCGCCGGGGTCCTGGCGGCCAGCCTGCTCCAGGGGGGGCCGCCATGACCCGCCCCCGCCGCGACGGCGCCCCGGCGGGGCCGTTGAACCGCCGCGCCGCGGAGAGGACGGCAGCGACCGTCGGCCGCGCGGCCCGCCCAAGCCTCCTCGCGGGCGCGCTGCTGGCCGCCCTCATGATCTCAGAGGTGGCCGCGGCCCAGGCCCCCGACACCCACCACATCCTGATCCTCGACGACAGCGGGTCGATGGAGCGGGAGTTCGACGTCCACGGCTTCGGCCTGGCCGTGCCGCGCCTGTTCCACCGCGTCCTGGGCGCCGACGCCGCCCAGGGCCGGCTGTCGGTCTTCCTGCTGCCCCAGAGGCTCGCCGCGGGCACCGTCCCCCGCCTCGCGCCCCGCGACTACCTCAACTACCCACGCAACAACGGCACCTTCTACGCCAAAGCCGTCCGCGCGGCCCTCGCCGACGCGCGGCGCTCCCCGGCCGACCAGGTCTCCGTCGTCCTCGTCACCGACGCCGAGCCCACCGATCCCCTCGCGCGCCAGGCCATCGACCGCGAGCTCGCCCGCAACGACAAGCTCTCCTTCACCTGCGTCCAGCTCGGCTCCCACGACGAGGGCGACCTCTGCGCCGGGCGCGCCGTCCACGCCGCCGACGGCTTCGACATGGTCCAGGCGACCACCCGCCACCTGGCGGCCGCCATGGACAGCGTCCCGCGCTGGGGCCGCCTCGACGGCCCAGGCGCGAGCGCGCAGATCGACCTGCCGCCCTTCGTCAAGCGCGTTCACATCCTGCTCGTAGGCCTGCGCTCGGGCGTGTCCTTCCGCGCCCAGGTCACCGACGAGGCCGGCGCGACCCACGACGCCCCCGTCGACCAGACGCGCAGGCTCTTCGATCCCGCCTTCCCCGTGCCCGTCGGCGGCATCACGGGCGAGCGCCTGGCGTTGCAGACCTTCAGCCTCGACCACGACCCGACCAGCCGGGGCGCCTGGACCCTGTCCTTGCCCGAGGCCGACGGCGCCACCGCCTATGGCGTCATCCTCGAATACGACCTGGTCGCCGCCCTCGAGGTGCCCGCCGAGGTCCGCGCCGACGACCCGCCGTTCACCGCCCGGGCCCACCTCACTCACCGCGGCAAGCACTTCGCCGACAAAGAGTTCTTCGACGCCCTGGGGCTGTCGCCCACCCTCGTCGTCGACAGCGACTGCCGCGCGCCCGGGGCCTGCACCCCCCGCCGCGAGCTCCCCATGGCCCTGGGCGCGGACGGCTGGGCCACGGTCGCCGTGCCCCTCGAGGGCGAGGGGCTGCTGACCTCGGTCGCGCGCTTCACCGGGGCTCGGGCCGACATGCGCTCGCCCGCGGGGCGGACCCGGGTGATCGGGGGCCTCGCGGCCGCCCTCGACCCGCTCCCGCCAGCGCCGACCACCCCGCCGGACCCGGCGCCCACCTCACCGCCTGCGACCTCGGGACCCGCGGACCCAGCCCCCGCCTCGCCGCCGCCGCCGGCCCCGCCCAAGGCGGCCGCCACCCGCTGGGTGCCGCCGGCCCTCGATCTTCCCCCGTGGGAGCTCGAGGACCGCGAGCTCGGCTACGCCATGACGGTCACGACCTTCGAGGGCAAGCAGCTCACCGGCGCTGAGATCGCCGAGCAAGGGCTCGAGGTCGACCTGGTCGTCGACAACCAGCCGACGCCGATGACCCTGTCCGGTGACCGCTTCGAGGTGCGCTTCAACACCGGCCGCCCCCGGATCGCGAGCTTCGTGGTCCGGCTCCGCTGGCCGGGCGGCGCCGTCAGCTCCAACCGCGACGTGATGGAGGTGGTCCCCGACGCCTACGTGGCGCTTCAGCCGACCCTCGACTTCGGCGAGGTCGAGGCGGGCTGCGGCGTGCGCACCCACTGCAAGACCCTGGATTTTTCGGGCTCGCGGAGCCTCGACGGCGTGAAGCTCGCGGCGACGCGGACGCCCGGCCGCTGGGAGGCCCTGTCGCTCCGGATCCGCCACGGCGAGCGCGACCTGCCGGTGCCGACGGACGCCGCCGTCGAGCTGGTCTACGACGGCGCCCCGATCGAGGTCTGCTACGCGCCGCCGCGCTGCGAGGCACCGCCCGAGGACGTCTCTCAGGGCCTGGTCCTGGCCCCCGTCGACCCCCGCCTGCGCGACCCGGACCGCGCCGGGACGACCCGCGCCGTCGCCGTGGTCGCCCGCAACAGCTGGCTCGACTGCAACCTGTGGTGGGTCATCATCGTCGGCGGGACCCTGCTGCTGCTCATCATCGCCTACGGCTACCTGCGCCCCTACGCCTTCAGCCCGACGGCGACGCTCCAGGTCGCCGACAAGGAGCGGCGCCTGGCCCGCGACCCGGGCCGCCCCCTGCGCTCCGTCCCCCAGGGCCGCCGCGGCTTCTACCGCTCGGCCTCGTGCGCCATCGACGCCTCGGGCTTCACGGTCAAGCGCTCGCGCGCCCACGTCCTCGAGCTCCGCGCGCAGCCCGGCGCCCAGATCGCGCTGGCCTCGCGCCACGCCACCGTCGAGCGCCGCTCCCGCGGCCGCTGGGTCCCCATCGACGGCGCCGGCGAGCGGCACCTGATGAGCGGCGCCGTCTACCGCGTCAATCGGTCCTTCTTCTTCAAAGTCATGGCCTGAGCGCCAAGCGAGGTACGTCACATGCTGCTCGGCACCGCCAAGATGCGCCCCACCTTCTTCATCGGCCTTGGGGGCTCGGGCGGGCGCGTCGTCGACGTCCTCGCCCGGCGCCTGGTCACCGAGGAGCACTGGGAGCGCTTCGACGACCTCATCCACTTCGTCGTGGTCGACACCGACGCCAACGACCTCGCGCGGCTGTCCGGCCGGATCCAGAAGACCAACATCGCCATCGCCCACAAGCCCCGGCGCGTGGCGCTCTACCGCGGCGAGGACACGGGCGGGCCGGGCGACCGCCGCGTCACCTCTTGGGTCCACCCCTGGTACCGCTTCCGCGAGGTCTCCAACGCCGGGGCTGGCCAGATCCGCCTCGAGGCCCGCTTCTCCCTGCACTGCCAGCTGGCCGAGGCCACCCACAACAGCCTCGCCCACATCGTGCGCCGGCAGCTCCAGCGGGCCCTGCGCGCCCAGCAGCCCAACCGCGGCGGCGAGCGCGTGCGCTTCTTCATCTACGCCTCGACCGCCGGCGGCACCGGCAGCGGCGCGAGCCTCCCCGTCGCCGCGCTCCTGCGGCGCCTCACCCGGGAGCTGGGCGCCGAGGCGGAGGTCTTCGGCAACTTCTTGCTGCCGTCCCTGTTCCGCGACAAGGTCGCCCAGCCCCTGGCCCCCAAGATCAACGCCAACGGCTACGCCGCCCTGCAGGAGATCGAGCGCTTTCAGGAGCTGCGCTACGAGGGCGGCCCCGAGGACATGGAGCTGGTCTTCGACCCCAACGCCAGCGAGTCCCTCGAGGTCACCGCCGCCGACTACGTCCGCCAGGCCCCCTTCGACTGGGTCTACCTCATCGACCGCCCCGAGGCGATGGCCATCGAGCAGATCTACGCGGCCGCCGGTGAGGCCGCCTACCTCCAGCTCTTCACGCCGATCCTCGGCTACCAGGAGCGCGAGGGCGACAACTTCCGCCAGCTCCAGACGACCCTGGCCGCCGGCTACTTCGCCCTTCAGAACGGCAGCATCGGCGCCAGCGTCGTGGAGCTGCCCCGCCGCCGCCTCACCCGCTACTTCGCGCGGCGCTGGACCCTCGACGCCCTGACCCGCCTGGTCATCGCCAGCGGCGAGGGCGACGCCGCCGTCGATCTCGCCAGCTTTGAGTTCGAGGCCCTCAGCGAGACCGAGCAGGGGCGCCGCATCGACGCCGCCTTCGAGGCCTTTGTCCAGAGCGAGGCCCGCGCCGAGCAGGACGACAAGCGCCCAGGCGTCTTCAGCGAGATCGCCGCCTACCGAGCCCACGACGTCGATCTCCTCGAGGCCTTCCGGGCGCGCCTGCGCCAGGAGCTCGAGCGCGCCGAGGACCTCGTCGACATCGACTCCATCAACGCCGCCGCCATCACCCCCGAGAGCTGCTCCCTCAACGCCGCGCGCGACAACCTCGGCCGCGACTTCCAGCGCTCGCGCCAGGCCCTGGCCACCCACGCCGCCGCCCTCGAGCGCGATCTCGCCACCGGCGGCTGGCTGGGGCGCTTGTTCGAAGAGCACGGCGCGACGCCGCTGGCCCAACGCTACCTCCTCATCGAGATCGACCGCCTGGCCCGCGAGGGTCTCCGCGTCGGCGACGCCGAGGACGAGGGCCTGTCCCAGTGGTGCCCCAACCCCTGGGACGACGCCGACAGCGGCCGCTACCTGGCCCTGCGCCCACCCGAGGCCGCCGAGTACAAGGTCGACGCCCCCGAGGTCCGAAAGGCCATCGAGGCGCAGGAGCAGGGCCTGCTGGCCGCTGCCAAGCGGCTCCTCAAGCGCGACGCCGCCTTCGCCCAGCGCCGCCAGTCCGCCGTCGGCCTGTTCAACAGCCTCCGCGACACCGCCCGCGACGCGCTCGTCATCGACTTCTGGCAGCGCCTCTCCCGGGGCCTGCGCGCCCAGGTCGAGCGGCGCCTCGAGGTCTTCCGCGTCATCGCCAAAAAGGGCACCGCCCTCGTCGCCCACCTCGCCGAGCAGGCCGAGCGCTGCCGCGTCCAGGGGATGGAGGTCCCCGACGTCGGCGCCCTCGCCGGCGCCAGCGCCGAGTTCCACCTCGGCAGCGAGGTCTTCCACGACGAGCGCGCCGGCGTCCGCCAGTGGGACCTGGTGTGGGACATCGAGGTCGCGCCCCAGCTGCACATCGACACCTCGCGGGTCCTCGCCCTCGTCAACGACCACCTCCAACAGGCCTCGACCGCCAAGGCCCGCCGCGTCGGCGCGACCGACGAGGTCCTCGCCGACATCGCCACCCAGCTCGACGAGCTCGCCCGCGCCAAGGTCGCCGACCTGCTCGCCTCGGACCGCCCCCTGACCCTGGCCTCGGGGCTCGAGCTCGAGGCGCGCCTGTCCGCCCACGGCAACCGCCCCGCGGAGGTCGACCGCCTCGAGGCCGTCCCGCGCGTGCAGATCGAGGGGTACCTGCATGAGAAGCTCGCCCGCGTCTGCGCGATGTCCCGCCCCCTCGGCCGCTTCGACGAGCCCGTCCTCGCCGGCAAGGACATCACCCCCTACCGGCCGCTCTTCTACGGCGTCGACCCGCACCAGCTCCGCGCGCACCCGCGCCTGCGCGGCGCCCTGGACCTGGCCGCCAACGGCTTCGAGCGCCTCGAAGACTGGTCCTCGCCCGACATCCTGTCCTTCTACCAGGCCTGCCTGGGCGTGCCGCTGTATGCCTACCGCGAGGTGGTCGGCCCCCTCGCCGAGGCCTACGCCCACCAGGCCGCCGACCCCCGCCGCCGCGAGCCCCTCCACATCGACCACCGGTGGGAGGTCCCCGGCTTCAACGGCGCCGCCGGCCCCGGCCTGCCCGCCCTGGACCCGGCCCGCCGTCGCGCCTGGGAGCAGGCCCGCGCCCACGCCGCCGAGGGCGCCGTCGCCGACTTCGCGGCCTGCCTCGCCGCCGGCGTCGTCAGCCGCCAGGGGCGCCGCTACGGCTGGCGCCACCGCGGCAAAGCCGGCGACCTCGCCGCCACCCTCAGCGCCTCCACGGCGGCCTTCGGGGCCCTCGCCGAGGGCCTGCGCGGGCCCCTCGGCGACGCCGCGCGCGAGCTGCTCGCCGCGGATCCCAGCCGCGTCGACGCCTGCCGCCGCGAGCTGTCGGGGCTGCGCTTCGACGCCGAGGCCGACGGGCTCCTCCTCGAGGCCCAGGCCATCGCCCGCCTCATGAGCGCCCTCGACGCGCAGCCCCCGGCCGCCACGCCGCAGGCCGCCCCCACATGAGCTTCCCCGTCCAGGTCGTCATCCACGGCGCCGCGGTCCGCGCGACGGCCGAGGCCGTCTGCCGCCGGGTCGGCGTCCGCGGCTCGGCGCCGGTCGCCTGGCCGCTGGTCTGGGACGACCAGCCGAAGCCCGCCACCCGCCTCGCCGCCGCCGCCCGCCGGATGCTCGAGGCCTGGGGCAGCGCGGGCGAGGGCGGCTGGGGCCGCGTCATCATCGCGGGCTCCGTCGACGCACTGAGCGAGGTCGCCGCGTCCCGCGCTTGGTCTCCTCATGCTCCAGGGGGCCGCCGTCGAGGGGCCGAGGACGCCCAAGCGACCTCTGACCGCGAGGCGCCGGGGCCAGGCCTCAACCTGTCCGTGGGGATCGCCCTCGGCGGCGCCTCCGAGCCCGCCGCGGGGCTGCCGGTCGACGCCCTCGACGCGGTCTTCGTCGTCCCGGCGGCGCTGCCCGGGAGGCGCCTGACCGCCGCGGACCGGGTGCAGATCGCCGGCAACCTCCTGGGCCTGGTCTTGGAGCTCGCCCGCCTCGAAGACGCCCGCCGCACCGCCCGCCGCTTCGTGCAGGCCTACCCCGGCGCCCACAGCGCCCTGGCCACGGTGGCGCGCTTCAACGCCCCGGCCATCCGCCACGTCCTGGCCGCCCGCCTGGCCGCGTCGGTCACCGGCCGCATGGTCGACGCCCTACGCCGCGCCGAGGGCCCGCCCCCGACCGCGCTCCACGAGCTGCGGCTCCCCGACGCCGTCTTCGTGGCGCGCGCGCTGACCGCCGAGGCCCCGCGGGTCGCCGCCCGCCTGGCCGGCGACGGGGCCGACGACCTCGACGCCGCCTCGCCCCCCGACGCCGGCGCCCTCGAGGAGCACGCGGCCACGCTCATCGCCCGCCTCGCGGCCGCCTCCACCCAGGCCGCCTCGGGCTGGCTGGACCAGCTGCGCGCCGAGGTCGACCGGGCGCTGGCCACCGGCACCTTCGGCGCCATCGCCCCCGCCCTGGGCGCCCTCGACGCCCTCGACGCCGCCCTGGCCCAGCGCATCAGCCGCTTCGACCTCCCCCCGGGGCGGCTCACCCCCCTGCGCCCGCCCTCGAGCGCCGCGGTGACAGAGGCCGCCGAAGACCTCGCGGCGGCGCGCCGCGACGACGCCCCTACCAGCGCCCTCTTCGGGGCCTGGGTGCTCGCCGCCGCGGCCACCGCGGCCGTCGCCATCGGTCCCTTCTTGCCCGCGCCCACCGGCCCGTCGCTGGCCTGGCTCCCGGGCGGCGCCTTCACCCTCGTGGGGGCCGCCGCGCTCTGCCTCGGCGGGGTCATCGGGGGGCTCCGGCGCCGCGCCCGAGGCCGCCTGCTCGGCCGCCTTGAGCTGGCCCTGGGCGACGCCCGGCGCGACCGGCGGGTCGCCTGGGCTCGCGCCCTCGAGGCCCACCTGGGCGCCGTCGGCGCGCTCCTCGAGCGCCGCGCCCTCAGGCGCCTGCGGGCAGGCGTCCGCCGTGAGCGGAGGCTCCTGTCGGCCGTCGCCGACGCCGTCGTCCGCCTCGAGGAGCGCTTCCGCCGCGAGGCGACGGCGCCGCGACCCGTCGAGCGGCCCTTTGACAGCGACGTCGCCGTGGACCAGGCCTTCTACGAGGCCGCCGCCCTCGGCGCGCCCCCCGAGGAGCACCACCGCCGCGCCGAGGACGCGCTGGCCCACCCCGGCTGGCGTGACAGCCTCGCCTTCCTCGACGGCGACCGCCTCCTGGCCGAGTGCGCCGCGGCCTTTTCGGCCTTTGACGAGGGCGTGCCCTTGTCCCGCCGCGAGGACCTCTGCGCCGCGGTCGGGCCCGCGGCGACCGCCGCCATCGCGACCATGAGCGAGCACCTCGCCCGCCTCGTGCCGCTCAGCGACACGGCCGCGCGCCTCCTGATGGTGCCGCCGAGCCTCGGCGCCGCCACCCCCGCCCCCCTCGACGCCGCCACCGAGCTGTGGCCCGGCGTCGGCGATCTGTTCGCCGCGGTCCTCACGAGGGCGCCATGAGCGCGGCCAGGCGACTTCTGTCGAGCGCGCGGGCGCTGTTCGTGCGTGGTCGGCCCCCTCAGAGGCGCCAACGCAGGCAGGGGCGGCGCCGGGCCGCTCCCCGCGGCGCGGTCGGTCCTGACCTCAGGCGGGCGCGCGGCGACCGAGGTCGCCCCGGCGCCACCGGGGACCTCCGCGCGCGCGGGCGCCGCCGCCCACCCCGCCCGTCGCGCACCGCCGAGAGGTCACCATGACCGCCTGGCTCTCCAGCCTGGCGGCCCTCGGCCTCGTGGGCGCCCTGGCCGCCCTGTGGCTGGTGGCCTGCCGCCACGGCCGCCGCTGGCTCGAGCCCGGCCATGGGCCCCTGTGGCTCGCCGCGGCCGCCCTCGTCTGGGTTGCCTGGGGCGCGGTCGTCGCCGTGGCCGCCCCGGCAAGCCCGGCGGCGTGGCTCTGTGAGGGCCTCGACATCGCCGCCGCCGGCCCCGGCGCCGTCGTCTCTCACGCGGCCCTGGCGCTGTTGGCGCTGGTCACCGCCTTCGCCGTGTGCCGAGCGGCCTTCGGGCTGTTGCGCCCGCGCCGCGCCCAGCGCCCCCCCATCCCGCGCCTGTTCCTCTTCGCCGGCGTCGCGCCCGACGGCGCGCCGCTCGCCCAGCTCCGCGGCGGCGTCCGGGCCCTGGCCTGGGTGCTCCTCTTCCCTTCCGCCCTGGCCCCCGGTCTCGGCGTCGCCGCGGACACCACCGCGTGGGCCGTCGCCCTGGCGACCCTGCTCGCGCTGGCCCTATCGGTCACCGCTCCGGCGCGCCCGCGGGCGGCCCAGGCCGCCTCTGAGGCCCCCGCCCAGGCCGCCGCCGCGCCGCCCCTGTCCGCGCGCGTCGAGGCCCTCCACGGCTGGCTCGGCGCCCCCGCCGAGGCCGCCCGCCTCGGCGCTCGGCGCCCCCGCCGCCGCGCCGCGCGGGACCCCATCTGTGGCCTGCTCCCCTACGGCTATCAAGCGCGGCTGCTGGCCGACCGCCCCCTCACCGTGGGCCTCGCCGGGCCCCGAGGCACCGGCCGCACCACCGCCGGCGTGCTCCTGGCCTGCCACCGCTCCCTGGAGGACGGCGCCAGCGCCCTGCTCCTATGCCCCGACCGCGCCGCCGCCGACGCCACCCGGGCGCTGACCGAGCGGCTGCTGGCCGACAGCGCCGCGGGCCTGGCGCTGACCGTCAGCGACGGCCCCGATCCGGGCCAGGCGGACCTTTGGTGCGTGGGCGTCGCCGGCCTCGAGCGCTACCTCGCCGACCACGACCGCCTCGACCGGCAGCCCTTCGTCGGGCGCCTCGGCGTGGCCTTCGTCGACGACGTCGAGGCCCTGTCCGGCTACCGGGTGCCGCTGGTGCGCTTCCTGCTCCACCGGGTGGTCGCCGCGTCCTCGGGCTCCAGCCTGCCGGTGGTCGTCGCCGGCGACCTCGGGGCCCGCGCCATGGCCGACGCCGCGCGCTGCCTGTGCGCCTCCGACGCGGCGGTTTGGCAGACCACCGGCGAGCACGGCGCGGCCTCCCTCGCCGTGCGGCGCTACGTCGTCGAGGCCGCCCCGGGCGGGCAGGTCCAGGAGGACTTCCTGCGGATCGCCCGCCGCGACGGCCTCGAAGCCGAGCTGCACGCGGGCCCCTGGCGGGCGACGACCGCCGCCGTCGGCGCCGCCCCGGAGGTGCTCGTCACCGGCGTCGGGCCCCGAACGGCGTGGCGGGTCCTCGCGCGCCAGCGCCACCTGCCGCCGCGGGCCGACGCCGACCACGCTCGCGAGTACCTGCTCTTCGAGGGCGACCCCCTGGCGCGGCTGCTCGCGCGGCGCGTCGGGGCCGACGTGGCGCCGTGGCCGGCGTGGTTTGACGCGGGCCAGTTCCCCCGGATGCTGACCTCGGTGCCCGGCGACCTCGAGGTGCCCCAGGGGCTGGGGGCGCTCGCGCGGCGGCACCTGCGCGCGGCCCTGTCCGAGGCGCCGCAGACCTTGGCGCGGCTCGAGCAGGTCTTCTCCGCAGGCCTCGTCGAGGCCGAGCTGCGCGCCGTACGAGACAGCGGGCTGCTGAGCGAGGCCCCCGCCTGGGCGCCCGGCGACGCCGGCGTCGTCTCCGACGTGCGCCTGTCCATCGACGGCAGCGCCGCCGAGCTGGCCGCCCTCGACGACGGTCTGACCGAGCTCGTCGAGCCGCGGGCGGGGCTGTCCTTCGCGGTCCGCCGAGAGCTTGTCGACCTGGTCTACTTCGACCGCGCCATCGTCACCCTCGACGGCGCCCGCTATGAGGTGCGGGTCGGCGCCGACGGCGCGCGGGTCCTGACCTCCGCGCCCAACCGCACCAGCGCCGCCATCCGGAGCACGCGGGTGCGCCCCGTCGCCGGCGCGCCCCTGGCCGAGCGCCGCCACCGCTTCCGTGGTTCCGAGGGCTTCGTGAGCCTCAGCGGCCGCGTGGGGCTGGAGATCACCCACGACGGCGTGCGGCACTTCGACGGCGACCAGCGGCGGGTGCACGAGATCCTCGAGCCCGCGCCTCGGCTGCTCGCCCCCTTCGTCACCTCGGCTCGGGTCCTGTGCCCGCCGACGGACGACCCGGTGGCGCTCCACACTCTGGCCCACACCCTGCGGGACGTCCTCGACTACTTCTACCTCGGGGCCACCGAGAGCCTGGGGGTCACCTGGGCGGGCGCCGGCGAGCTGGGCCGCGCCGGCGTCGTCCTCTACGACCGGCACCCCGACGGGCTCGGCAACGTCTACGACGTCGTCGACGGCCTCGACTGGCAGGCCCTGTTGAGCGCGGCCCGCGCGGTGCTCGCCGCCTGTGACTGCCAGGGCAGCTGCGCCGGCTGCTGCGAGTCGGCCACCTGCAGCCTGTCACCCCACAACCACCAGCTCGACCGCCACCGGACGCTCGCGCTCCTGGACAGGCTCCTCGACCCCGCCCCGGTCGCCGCCAACCCCTTGAAGGTGCCCGGATGAGACACCCTGTGTCAACCCCCGAACCGGATCGGCGAGCCGACCCCCGGTCGGACCGCTGCGATCGCGAGGGCCAAG
>PDWJ01004600.1_pt1 | contig 12041 bp, 8 predicted proteins | sample 1430881 | NCBI WGS metagenome assembly PDWJ01 (sample SAMN01162460, study PRJNA174530) | Oral metagenome, whole genome shotgun sequencing project. | biome: Marine environment; feature: Marine mammal; material: Swab sample of the gingival sulcus; isolation source: swab sample of gingival sulcus... | reverse complement strand
GGGCAATAAACGTGGCCGCAAGCGGGTAAGAGAACTGGAAAGCTTTTCCAAAGACTATGGCAAAGACAAAAAATCTGTCATGGTCTTCAGGGCGCCAGCAGATGTAAAGGGAACCTCTTTTCTCTCCTGGGATTATGATGACCCGCAAAAAGAGGATGACAAGTGGCTTTATCTACCGGCCTTGAGGAAGGTTCGCCGTATCAGTGGCTCCTCAAAAAATGAATACTTTATGGGCAGTGATTTTACCTATGACGACATGGGGGATCGTAATATTGATGAAGATACCCATACCCTGCTTGGCGAAGAGGTTATCGATGGTCATGCCTGCTGGAAGATTGAGTCAGTTCCTGTGGATTCAGAGGATATGTATACCCGTAAGATTTTCTGGGTGGATCAGCAGAGCCATCTGGTTCTCAAAGGGGAATATTATGACAAGGATGGCCTGTTGAAAAATTATCGGGTTCTTGCCTTTGATCAGCAGGACGGGATATGGGTGGTGCTGCATTCGGAGATGGATAATATCTCCAGAAATCATAAAACGTTTATGGAAACCAACTCCGTTCGTTATGATACGGGACTCAAAGATCAGCTGTTCAAGGTTTCCACTATTCAGCGTGGGCGTATCCCTTGAGAAATTCAGCGATTACCCTTTTGTTGACCGTTCTTTTGCAATGTTCCCTGGCAATTGAGGTGCGGGCCTCTGAAGAACAGGAGGTGTGGCAGGATTGGTTTGCCTTTTCAGGATGGCTGGACGCGATTCAGTCGGTCAGGTTACGTTCACCGCATGACAGCCTGACCTCAAGAGCACGGCTGCGTATGGAGCTGACAGCTGATATGGGGTGGTTGTACGGTTTTGTCTCGGCAGACGGCGAAAAAAACTGGCAAATCTCCTCTGAGAGTGGAGTTGATCTCCATGAGGCCTGGGTTGAGTATGTGGCGGACAGCTGGGATGTGAGGATAGGAGAGCAGATTATTATCTGGGGACGGGCCGACGGTGTGCAGATAACCGATATGATTTCACCGCCAGATTATACGGAATCCATTAGCCGTGATCTTGACGAAATCCGCATGCCGGTAGGCAGTGCGAGGTTACGATTTCTTGGTGAACAATTCGACACGGTATTACTCTGGCTGCCCTTTTTCAAGGCGGGGATTCAGCCGGAAGGTGATAACCCCTGGGCTATTAAACCAGATTTTCCGGAAAATATTGAGGTCTCATCTGCGTCTGCCGATGAACCTTCACATTCTCTTGAAAACAGTGAAATTGCTCTCAAGGTCTCTTCGTATCTCGCCGGTCTGGATTGGGCGGCGTCGATCTTTTATACCTGGGACGATTTCCCGGCCATGCACCGTGAGATCATTCCCTCTGGAAATCGAACAAGGGTTGAGTTTTCGCCAAAGCATCATCGTTTAACCATCTTTGGCGTTGAAGCAGCTCGTCCCTGGTCCGATTATGTTTTGCGGGTTGAAGCTGCCTGCTACAAGGGACGTTATTACGAACCAGCAACCATTTTTGGTCAGCCCGAAAAAAAAGATGAGGTTAAATGGCTTGGTGGTATCGACTGGAATCCAGGGAATAACTGGACAATAACGACCCAGCTGATTGGCGACCATATCCTTGGTGATGCTTCTTGGCTCGTACGAAAAAAACATCAGTACACTGCCACTCTCAATGTCTCGAGGAAAGTGCTCAATCAGACCTTAACTCTTGCCAATATGGTGTACTGGCAACTGGATGCTGATGAAATTTTTGATCGTTTCAAGATAACATATGATTTCAATGATGCCATAACCCTTTTTGCGGGTGTTGATATCTTCTCGGGTGATGATGGAACCTTTGGCCGATATGAGGAGAACACCCAGGCCTGGTTGAAAATAAAATACAGTTTTTAAGTGATGGAGTTCCCATGTTGAATATCGAAAGCATGAATGATCGCTTTGGTGTGTTAGGAAATATCATTGTTCGTTTCAGATGGGCTAATATTATTGTTTTCGCCGTGCTTGTCTGTGCGGCATTCGTTGGTGTTAAACAAATTGAGCCTGATGTCGATACCAAAAACTGGTTTTTGGAAGATGACGCGCTGCTCGCTGCTCGTGAGCGTTTTGAACAGATTTTTGGTAATGATGATTTCTGTGCGGTGCTGGTCGAAGCAGATGATGTCTTCAATCCGCAGGTGCTTGTGAAGATACGGGAACTGGGCCGCGAGCTGCTGGAAAAGGTTCCCTATGCCGATGAGGTGGTCTCTTTAACCGATTTTGAATTTACATTAGGCACAGAAGATGGTCTTGAAATCATTGACCTGGTGCCTGATCCTGTACCTACCTCGCCTGCTGCTCTTGAGAAAATACGGGAGATGGCTTTTTCCAAACCCGCCATGAAAAATCGTATCGTCTCGGAAGACGGTCGTTATACATGGATTGCCCTGCGCATGAAACCCATCCCCGATGACTGGCAGGACGAGATGACAGAGAACCCCGATTTTGCTGTTGGTCGCATTTTTAATGAAGTAGTCGGGCAGGAAAAGTACAAGATACTGCAGCCAAAAACCACGGGACTGCCAATCATCAATATCGAAAAGGTTTCTTTCTTCAAAAAAGAAACGCCGCGCACATTTGGTGCCGGGCTGCTGATGACCGTAGTTCTTCTGATTCTGTTTTTGCGCAATGTGCGCGGTGTCATTTTTCCGCTGCTGACGGTGATCAGCTCAATTATTATGGTGCTTGGTCTCGAGGGTTTCTTAGGGATTCGCTTTGATCCGTCGATGCTGTTTTTACCGTTGGCCCTGGTTCTGGCTATATCAATCGGCTATTCCATCCATCTGTTCAACTTCTTTACCCGTGAATTTTTGAAAACCGGTGATCGCCGCAGGGCCGTGGTCCATGCGGTAAAAGAAACCGGTTGGCCGCTGTTGTTCAGTGCCTTGACCACCATTGCAGCATTGCTCTCTTTTCTCTTTGTCCCCCTGCGAGTGCTGCGCTGGGTGGGTTTGACCTCGGCTGGGCTGGTAGGCTTGACCTATATTCTGGTTCTTGTCCTGCTGCCATCGCTGCTCAGTTTTGGGAAAGACCGTAAACCTCATGCCGTCTATACAGAAGATGGCGGCCGGTTGCTGGAACGGTTTATGAGCGGTTTGGGCAGGCGGATACTTGCCCGCCCGAAACTCACCTATACCGTCTTTATACTCATTGTGGTGTCCTGCCTTGTTGGTATTACCCGCTTTGATGTCTCGTTTGATCTGCGTCGCTCAATGGGGTTTGACGTTCCCTATGTCAGCCGCCTGCATGCGATCAGCGAGACACCGGTTGGATCTCTCTATTCTTATGATGTAGCACTGGAGTTTGACCAGCCGGATGCGGTAAAAGATCCTGAGACTCTGCGTAAATTTGAACAGCTCATAGATGAGGTTAAGGCCTTTGAACTGACAAAGAAAACCAGCTCGCTGCTTGATATCATCAAGGATATGAACCAGGTGATCCATAACGGTGACCAGGCTTTTTACCGTATCCCTGAGAACCAGGAGATGATCGCCCAGCTTCTGCTTCTCTATGAGAATGCCGGCGGAGTGGAGGCGGAGAAATGGGTGGATTATGATTATCAGCGTCTGCGTCTGGCCGTGGAAGTTGATGACTACAACTCGGGCGAGGCCGCAAGGGAACTGCGCCATATTCAGCAGCGGGGCAAGGAGCTTTTTCCCGATGCCAAAATCCTGCTCATTGGTTCGATTTCCCAATATACAGTTATGCAGGACTATGTCACCTGGGGTCAGGTTCGTTCCTTTTTTATTGCTCTTATGGTGATTACTATACTGATGATTGTGGTGCTCGGCAGTGTCAAGGTTGGTTTGATCGCCATGATTCCCAATATCTCTCCAGCTCTTGTGATTGGTGGAATCATGGGGTTTGCCAACATCCCGCTTGATATGATAACTGTAACCCTGATGCCAATGCTGCTGGGTCTTGCAGTGGACGATACCATCCATTTTATCAACCACTGTCAGCTTGAATATGGGCGTTGTGGCAGTTATCAAGAGAGTATCAGGCGTGCCTTTGCCAGTGTTGGTGTTGCCCTGGTGATGACCTCGGCAGTGCTTATGTTCAATTTTTCAGCATGCATGACCTCAGTTGTCAAGGTTTATGATAATATGGGTATTCTGATCCCGGCAGGTATCTTCGCTGCATTGGCTGCTGATTTTTTTGTTACCCCGGTGCTGCTGAAAAATTTCCGGCCTTTTGGACGAAAAGAGCCTGCTGAATAGCTGCAGGAATGAATAATTGCTGTTTAAAGTGGTTATCATACTGCCCTGGCCATGGAATCGGATGTTTTCTTATTGGTTCAAATATGCAAACAAATAAAAACAGTGAGATATCTTTTTAGAAAAAGGAAAAATCATGTCTTTTCCTCCGCCGGACAAAAACACTATTATTGATCTGTTGCCTCAGAACCTGTCTCAAGCCAATAAAGAGACCTTGAAACAGTTCCGATTTGCTGCCCTGCTCTATGATCCGGTTATGAAATATTTTGTTAGGCCGCGAATTCATAGGGCAGATCCTGCCAGACATACAGGTATCTGGCAGGATCTGATCGGCTCTGTTCGTAAGGCCAAAATCTTTGATCTTGCCTGTGGCACAGGCGGACTTATTGCCTGTCTGGACAAGGATAATGATTATACCGGTCTTGATTTGTCCTATGAAATGCTCAAAAAAGCGGCAAATCGTGTAAGGAAAAAAGGATTTGCACGCTGTCGTTTAATCCGGGCCAACGCTGAGGAGCAGATTTTTCCAGATGGCAGTTTTGATCTGGTGATGACGGATACCGCCCTGCATATGATTCCTGACTGGCAGGCGGCAATCATGGCTGCGGCCAGAAGTCTTGTTCCTCAGGGTGTTTTCACAGGTGCTGTGCCGGTATTGGGCCTTGATAAGGATTTCGACAAAGGCTGGCAGAAGTTTTCCCGTCGACCCCAGTTTCATGCTCTGACCACTGATGATCTGCAAGAGGCTTGCCAGGCAAATACCCTTGATTTTACCTCTATTGCCACCAATGGGGGCATGCTCTATTTTCGGGCATATAAAAAGGAGCGTTAGCAAAAAGCTATGGAGGCTTATTTCATCAAGGTTTGTCCACTGTTGAATCCCTGGTCCAATAACCTCTTTCAACGACCAGTATTCCCGCGTTTCTAGTGCGTGAACAAAGGGAGTAATCTTATTGACAGAGGCAGATTCAGTTACCAGTTGCACCCTGCATCCGAGTCATATGTCCAATCAACACGTAATTTTTCTTGAATGGCTGACCATGATTCTCTGTACAAAGACTTTTGTTCATCGAGCTCAGATTTGAGTCTATCCATTGAATTTAAAAAGTTTCTTATTTCAAGAATAGTTGTGTCTGAATCGTAGTAATTATATTTCATTGCTACTGGCTTATTTTAAGAGTCTGACGAGATGTTGAAAAGCCAGGTTTTTTTAACCCAAAACTTCCGATAAAAAAGATAAGTTTTCATGAAGCAAGTACTTCCAAAAAGGCCGCGTAGCGAGAGCCTGGTCCCTTTGAGCGTTTTGCTTTGCAGGCTATTGATGCTGCTGCCGGGAATATGATTGCCATCCATAACGTTGTTGCAGATTCCGCAACAGTTGGTTTGCTGGGACAGGAAGGAAGAACACTCAGGGTAACGCTCATTCCGACAATCTATTACGTTCTTGTTACCGGTTTTCTCGGTCTGGCGGCCATCCATATTTTTGGTGCAACAGACCCCTTTATGAAATAAAGGACTGTTATTACACAACCGCCCTCCTGTTTTAAGATACCATTGAAACATCTGAGTATCCTGGAACAGGCAACTGGTGGCGTACTAATCTGTACAAACATGATCGTTAATGAAAAGATGCCGTTTGTCTGTTAAGGTACTTGGTAATTGGCAAGTGCCTTTTTCATCACAATAATGTGATAACGTGCAGTACATACGAGACACACAAAGGACCAATAGATTTTGAAAACTCCTCACAAGGCTTTTGGTGGGGTTAAAAAGGTGGAGGAAATGACACAAGGATATACAGAAGATTTTATTACAGAGGCGGAACGTATTGGCGCCGAAGTCTATAAAATGGAAGACCTGGCAGCGGCCATCAAATACATTGCTAGCTTGGCAAAGGGGGTGACCATGGTGCCAGATACGGCTCTCGCCCGGAAATACGATCTGTGTGCGTTGCTGGCCAAGGAACAGGTGGATGTTTACGTTGGTGACTTTCGTAACGCGGGTTATGTCCCCGACAGCGGTGTCAGTTTTTGTAATTTTTGTATGGCTGACAGCGGTACTGTTGTGCTCGATTCTACTGCCGAAGATGTCCGGCTGGCAACAATGCTCCCCGAGAAGCATTTTGTCATTGTCGATCCGGTAAAGATTCTGAAGGATAATCTTGCAGCAGCTCCGATCATGGCACGGCTCCATGAGGTGGAAGGCCCTAAATTTATCGCCTATATTTCCGGCCCCAGCCGTACCGCTGACGTGGAGCGGGTGCTTACCATCGGCTGTCATGGCCCCAGGGAGCTGCATATTCTTCTTGTTGCGGGAATTTCCCAAGACTACGAAGAGTTTTAAATTATATGGAGTTGGTTCATGAAAGATGTTCGAAATTATAAAGCAAGTGTTGAAACAGCTATAGCAAACCCCAAACTGAGCAAGGCACTGCACCTTTTCGGGGATGCCTATCTTGTTGCACGGGCCAATGCCTATAAGGGCCTGGATTTTGAGGCTATGCGCACTGAGCTTTCAGACATAAAGGATACCGTTCGCATCAACCGTAAGGAGCTTCTTGCTGAATTTATTAAAAATGCCGAGGCCGCAGGGTCGACCGTTTTTCTTGCCAAAGATACCAAAGAGGCCAACGATTATGTAATGCGGCTTGCCAAAGAAAAAAAGGCTAAATTGATCGCAAAATCAAAGTCGATGGTTTCTGAAGAGGCGCATTTTAACAAGGCCATGGAAGCAGGTGGGATAAGGGCCTCTGAAACTGACCTGGGAGAATGGATCGTCCAGCTGGCCGGACAGCGCCCCAGCCACATGGTTATGCCGGCTATTCATATGTTTAAGGAAGATGTTGCCGAACTCTTTAGTAAAGACGCTAAAAGACCGATCCCTACTGAAATCAAGGGGTTGGTTGATTACGCCAGAGAGCGGCTGCGCAAAGAATACTTTGATGCCGATATTGGTCTTACAGGTGCGAACTTCCTGGTGGCAAACACCGGTGGTATCGGCCTGGTCACCAACGAAGGTAATGCCAGACTGTGTGCGACACTCCCTAAGGTTCACGTGGTCTTTGCCAGTATTCACAAACTGGTGCGCAATGTAGATGATGCTATCCGCCTGATCCGCCTCCTGCCGCGTAATGCCACAGGGCAGAAACTTACCTCTTATGTTACCTGGATTAAAGGCGCTGTTCCTACAGCGGGAGAGGCAAAAGAGCAGCACATCGTCTTGATTGACGGTGGCCGGGACGCTCTCTACGAAGATGAGGTCTGTCGTGATGCCCTCAAATGTATCCAATGCGGAGCCTGTGCCAACGTCTGTCCGGTCTATCAGACAGTGGGCGGCCATGTCTTCGGCTCTATTTATATCTCAGCCATTGGTATTATCCTTACCGCCTTCTATGAAGGGCTTGACAAGGCAAAAGAGATAACCCGGGCCTGTATCGGCTGTCGCTCCTGTGTGGCGGTCTGTCCTTCCAAGATAGATCTTGAAGAGATCATTCTGCACCTGAAAAATGAGGTCACCAATGAGTATGGCATGGGGCTGGTGAAAAATGTTGCCTTCAAGGCAATCATGAAAAACCGTGGTCTATTTCATACTATGGTCAGGGCCGCATCTAAACTGCAACGGCCTCTTACCCATGAGAACCGGACACCAGGACAACAGCAGCGCATTATTCGCCATCTGCCGCTTCATTTTATGGAGCGCGATTTCACTGAATGGCGCGATCTGCCATCGATTGCACCGCGTTCCTTCCGCGATCAGTTTGACTCCATTCCCCAAACGGTGGAAGACCCCCGATATCGGGTTGGCTTCTTTGTCGGCTGCGGCGGGGATTTTGTTTACCCTGAGGTGGGCGTTGGTCTTATCAAAGTGCTCAATGCCCTGAATGTTGAGGTGGTGTTCCCTAAAGGCCAAAACTGTTGTGGAATTCCGGCACTGTATTCTGGCGATGCCGAGACAGGAAAAGAGCTGGCAAAACAGAGTGTTGAAGCATTTACAGAGGCAGAAGTCGATTATGTGCTCTGCATCTGTCCAACCTGCACCATGGGTGTGTTGAGAGATTTCCCCGCAAGGCTTGCAGATCAGCCTGAATGGGCAGAAAAAGCGAGGGTAATTTCTGCTAAGACCATGGATGCGGCAGCTTTCCTCGATAAGGTACTGAATGCCTCGGAGAAGCTGGCCCACCTGAAGGCAGGCCAATCGGTAACCTACCATGATTCCTGTCATCTCAAACGAGGTTCTGGTGTCTTTGAGGAGCCGCGTGCCTTGCTGACCAATACCGGCCACCAGCTTGTGGAGATGAAAAACTCGGATCGATGCTGCGGTTTTGGTGGCACCTACTCCTTCCTTGGTCAACCGCAAATCTCGCGGCAAATTACTAAGGATAAGGTCGCAGCAGTACAGGATACAGGGGTGAAAACCGTTGCCATGGACTGCCCAGGCTGTATGATTATGCTCAAAGGAGCCGTGGGCAAGGCTGACGAAAGCATCCGTTGCGCTCATACCATTGAGTTGCTGGCAGAAGCTTTGGAACGTGAAGGGATGCCGGCCGCTGAATAACCGCTACAACATTATATTATAAGAGACAGCATGTCTGTCTCTTATAATATTCCTCTATCGTTTCAAGAGGTGGCATACGGTCACACATTGATCTTGTGTCTTCCTTTTCTCTCTTTTCTTGCAATCAGATTTTCCTGATTGTTGCAGGCTCTTTTCTTTTTCAGTTGAGTGCCTTGCTGCGTCGTTGCAGCAGACCATCGCCGGTGAAAATAAGCAAAGCAATCCAGATAAAGACAAAGGTCAGGGTGGTTTCCTGATGCAGGGGCTCCTTATAGTAAAACAGGGCCAGCAAGAACATAATACTCGGCGCCAGGTATTGACAGAAACCCAAAGTAGAAAGACGCATACGGGACGTTGCGTAGGTAAAGCATAACAGGGGTACCGTAGTAACAACCCCTGCAAAAATCAGGAGAGTATTGAGACCGAAAGAGTTTGCCCATATGTTGGTAGTTGGACTGTTAGCAAAAAAGACCAGGTAAACCAGAGCCGAAGGAAATAAAATGGCTGTCTCTACAAACAGCCCGATACGGGGTTCAAGTCCGATCTGTTTACGAAATAATCCATAAAAGGCGAACGAACAGGCCAGGAAGAGAGCCACCAATGGAAGAGAACCAAAACTAATCAGTTGGATGGTAACACCCACGCAGGCAAAGCCAACAGCCAGCCATTGCAGGACTGTTAATCTTTCACCGAGAAAGATCATGCCAAGTAACACGCTGACCAGGGGATTGATGAAATAGCCCAGGCTGGCATCGAGCATATAGCCGTTGTTCACCGCCCAGATAAAAACAAACCAGTTTGTTCCGATAAGCGCTGCGGTGATGAAAAGCATGAGGCAAAGACGTTTCCTGGCCACAAGAGTGTATACCTCGCCAAGACGACAGCTCATAACAAGCAAAAAAAAGAGCAGCACCACCGACCAGATCACCCGGTGGCAAAGTATTTCCAGAGGTGGAACCGCTGCTACGGCCTTAAAATATACCGGAGAAAAGCCCCAGGTTATATAGGCAGCAAGGGCGGCGACAAGCCCTCCAAACTGCATAACACGCTTTTCCTCCATAGCAGTATATCTCCAGTTTTCTTATTTTATGCAGAGCATTAAGGGAAACGATCGTCTGAATACTCAAGACACAAAGTAACACTCCTGTTTCTTCTTGAATGATATCCTGCTATTATTATTTACCGCGGTACACACAAGTTCCCTCATTGGTTTATCAGAATCTTGAATAATCAGTCTCTTGCTCACCTTCTTCGTTGCGGTCAAAAATGGACAAATTACAAGATTATTCAAGAGACCCTTATCTTTTTTTGAGTTTTTCTATAGCGATACCAATACTGACGCCCATACGTTCAATTGCCCTTGCCATTAAGCCGATTTCATCACTGCGTTCTGTTCCTTCAACTTTCTCCTTAAATTTACCGAGGCTAATGTTATCAGCAGTTTTAGTCAATGCAACAAGGGGCTTGAGCAACAGACGATTCAAGGCGAAATACAAAACAAGTGAGGTAATCATCGTACCAATCAAGGCTAAAACAAGGGCAACGATCTTAAAGATGTCGGTTTCTGCCATTATTTTTCTTGGGTCAATGGCGACGCCAATCATTAAAGATGTATCTCTGTGTTTGAGCTTGAGTGGTGTAAATTTGAGGAGTACATCCTTCTCCTCTGTTGTTGTTTTTATAAACTCTTTACCTGTTTCTGGAGTACGTATGGCAAAAACAGAATGAATCATCTTACCATTAAAACTGGCATTGGGATGACTGATAATGGTTCCGTCCTCGTCAAGAAGGAAGGCGTACCCTTTTTGGTTGAAATCGATTTCGTTAATAACATCAGCGATGGTTTGCAGCTCAATATCGCCGCCAAAAGCTCCCTTGAAGTTCCCCTGATCTTCAATCTTTGCCACTGCCGAGATCAGAAGCCTGCCCGTTGCGGAATCATTATATGGTGGGGTAAATACAGCTCCCTCTGCTTTGCTTGCCTGAGAATACCAGGCTCGTTTGCGGCCATCCCAGTTTGCACCAGGATTCCAGCTGGGGGTGTTTGAAATGGGCTTTCCATCTTCTTCCAGGGCTCCAAAAATGAGGACAAACTGATCTTTAAGAAAAGGAGTGTCCATCACGTTTTGCAGCTGCACAATGCTGTAGTCTTCAGAGATAGCATAGGCCATCATGTCAATAATGACCAATTTCTGGTCAAGCCACTCAGCAGCATATTTAGCGACCCCTTTTGATGTCTCGGTAACGTTGTTCAGCCAGGTTGAATAAAGCGCGTCACGCATCACCTTGTACTGAATCGAACTTAAGGCGAAAAAAAAGGCGAGAATAATGGTCAGGGCCAAGAGCGGCATCTTTGTTGTAATTTTCATTTCATTTCTCCATAAATTAATGTCTCAAACAAGAATATGATATTATTTAATGAAATACTACAGTATCTTTATATCATATTCTCGAAGCAAGGCGTTGAAGGGTTGAAGGAGCCCTTGTCTGATTATTGACCAGGCTTCTTTGTGTGTGCCATGCCTGTATAATAGGGTATGAATCATAAGCATTTAAGAGTGAATGGCAAGGAAAAATTACTTTTATAAATAAATTAGAATGTCCCTTTCGGGGAATGGGAGAAAACCCCTCGCCTTTAGGCGAAGACTTTAGTAGGTTCTCGGTATTATAGATAATTATCGGAAAGACTCCCATTTAGTTTATGCTTTAATAATCCATGTTTTGTGGATAACGAAATCCCGGAAAGAGGTACTCTTTGGAGGCGTTGCCTTCCGGGTACGCGACTTAAATCTTGGCAATATGTTCTTGCTATCCCAAAAATTGGATGATACCTTATGACTATTCCTTCCTCTCATTGAAGAGGCAAGCCAGCGTCTTGCAGTTTACCTGGCAAACATCAGGATAATCTATCCTGATGTTTGCTCAAATATAAGGATAAAGAGAATGAAACCTACACGTTTTCCATCACTCATAACACCTCTGCTTGTGACAATTTTCCTGATACTGCCCTGCATACTGGACGCGGCTGCAGATACCTGGCAGGAAACCCTTGAACGGGCAAGGGGGCAAACCGTTTACTTTAACGCCTGGGGGGGAAGTGAAGAGATTAACGATTATCTTCACTGGACATCCGTTGAGCTTAAATCCCGTTACGATATTACCTTTAAACATGTCAAGGTCGATGACATTTCCACAGTGGTCGCCCGAATTTTCACAGAAAAAGGGGCTGGCCGC
>PDWJ01004599.1_pt1 | contig 12045 bp, 11 predicted proteins | sample 1430881 | NCBI WGS metagenome assembly PDWJ01 (sample SAMN01162460, study PRJNA174530) | Oral metagenome, whole genome shotgun sequencing project. | biome: Marine environment; feature: Marine mammal; material: Swab sample of the gingival sulcus; isolation source: swab sample of gingival sulcus... | reverse complement strand
TGTCTTAGAAAACAATAAAAACAATCAACAAGTTATCGGTTATGATACAGGACCTGCTAATTTATTATTAGATGCGTGGGTATGGCAACATTTAGAAAAATCTTATGATAAAAATGGTGATTTTGCTCGCTCAGGGGAAATTATTCAGCCATTATTAGCACAATTATTAACCCATGATTATTTTGCAAAATCTGCCCCCAAAAGCACAGGCAGAGAGGATTTTCATCTTGCTTGGTTAGAGGAGCAATTAGTCCATTTTACTCATCATCAACCCAATATTCGTTTTTCTCCTGCCGATGTGCAAGCCACTTTAACTGAATTAACTGCGGTTTCTATTTGCAATGAGGTAGTAAAATATGGTACAAAGGGAGAATTATTTGTTTGTGGCGGTGGGGCGTATAATCAATATTTGTTACAACGCTTGCAATCGCTACTCAATAAACAAGGCGAAAATTGGCAAGTTAGCACCACAGAACCAATTGGTTTAAATCCAACTTGGGTGGAGGCAATCGCATTTGCATGGCTTGCAAAACAAACGTTGATGGGCGAAGTTGCCAACTTGCCTGCGGTAACAGGAGCAAGCAAAGCGGTAGTTTTAGGGCAAGTGTGTTTTGCTTAATTTAATTGTTAAAATCTCATCAAAAGGAGTTATTTATGAGAAATCCACGTTTTAGTAAAAAAACTTTAGACATTTGGCTCGCAGAATATGCGGTCAGTCATCAAAATCCAATCAATAAAAAAATCCATTGGGTTTGTGTTCCTGTGATTTTTGCAAGTATTGTTGGTATTGGCATGTCAATTTCCACTTGGATAACCCTAGTCGTCATGGCATTGGTGGCGTTATTTTATTTAGATTTATCTTTTTCGTTATTTTTAAGCATGGGCATTTTTATGCTAATTTGCCTAAGTGCGTGCCTGTTTTTACCTGTTGGTTTTAAATTTTGGGTAGGTGTTTTTGTCGTGGCTTGGATAGGGCAGTTTATTGGGCATAAATTAGAGGGCAAAAAACCGTCATTTTTTGAAGATTTACAATTTTTGTTGATAGGTCCTGCTTGGGTCGCTCATACGTTAATGGGAAAAAATCCAAAGCCTGTGACGAGTTAGATTTCTTTGTTACGCCCCTAAAAGCCTAAAGACCTTATCGAAAATTGATAGGTCTTTCTTTATGCAGAAAACTGTAGCCTTTTATTACATTGTTACCATTTTATAACTTCTTATATTTATGCTAAGATAGCTTGTTTTTAATTTTTTAACGAATAATTTATAAGGAAAAAAAGCCATGTGCGGAATTGTCGGTGCAGTTGCAGAGCGTAATATAACCAATATTTTAGTAGCAGGGTTACAACGATTAGAATATCGAGGCTATGACTCGGCAGGCGTGAGTATCATTCATACTAAGGCGGATAAAGCCGAATTAAGACGAGAGCGTCAAGTCGGTAAAGTACAAGTTTTAGCCGATGCCATTGCTCAAAAAGCCGATTATTTTACAGGTAATATAGGCATTGCTCATACTCGTTGGGCAACTCATGGCAAGCCTGCGGAAAATAATGCTCACCCTCATATTTCTGAGGGCATTGCTGTGGTGCATAATGGCATTGTGGAGAATTTTGCCGAATTAAAAGCAGAATTAATCGAGCAAGGCTATCAATTTACTTCGGAAACCGATACCGAAGTGGTCGCCCACCTTATTCATCATGCTCATCAAACAACTGATAGCTTATTGCAAGCGGTTGCCAAAATTGTACCAAAATTACATGGGGCATTTGCTCTTGGAGTGATTGATACCAATAATCCTGATGAATTAATTGCGGTGCGTTTAGGCTCGCCTTTGGTATTAGGCGTGGGCATTGGCGAAAACTTTATTGCCTCTGACCAATTGGCGTTATTGCCTGTCACTAATCGCTTTATTTATCTTGAAGAAGGCGATATTGCTCGCTTAACACGTAAAGAAATTGAGATTTTTGCTGAAGGTAATTTACAACAAACCGTTAAACGTAAAATTGCCGAAATTAGTGCTAATCAACAACAAACTGCCGATAAAGGTGAGTTTAAACATTATATGTTAAAAGAAATCTACGAACAGCCTGAGGCGGTTGCTCGTAGCATGGCGATTGGTGTTGAGGAAAAAACATTAAAAGCGGATTTTTTAGCAAAATATAATGACAAATTAAGCCAAATTAAACATGTACAAATTTTAGCCTGTGGCACAAGTTATTATGCAGGCATGGTCGCAAAATATTGGTTTGAAGATATGCTTGCCTTGCCATGTGCGGTGGAGATTGCAAGCGAGTTCCGTTATCGTAATCCTGTGGTTTCTGATGATACTTTATTGATTTGTATTTCGCAATCAGGAGAAACTGCAGATACCTTATCGGCATTACGTGCCATTCAACAAAGACAAAAAGAGGGCAAATTGTTAGGCTTGGTTAGCCTTGCCTTGTGTAATGTCGCCACTTCTTCATTAGTGCGTGAAACGGATATTTATTTACCAACAAAAGCAGGCGTGGAAATTGGTGTTGCTTCAACAAAAGCCTTTACCACACAATTAGTTGCTTTAATGTTATTAATTTTAAAAATCGGTCAAGAGCAAGAAAGATTAACTACCAAAGATATTGAAAAAGTAGTCACTAATTTGCATAAATTACCAAGGCAATTAGCAAAAGCGGTGCAACTTGATAGTGTGATTTCTGCTTGGGATAAACCATTTGAAGAGAAACACAGTGCATTATTTTTAGGGCGTGGCAGTCAATTTCCGATTGCTTTAGAGGGTGCATTAAAATTAAAAGAAATTTCTTATATTCATGCGGAGGGCTATGCAGGCGGTGAGTTGAAACATGGACCTTTGGCTTTGGTTGATAGAAATATGCCTGTGGTGGTGCTTGCTCCCAATGATAGCATGCTCGATAAATTAAAAGCCAATATGCAAGAAGTGCATGCTCGTCATGGTGAATTATTTGTGTTTGCTAGTGCAAATAGTGCGGTAAAAGTCGAAGAAGGTATTCATCTTATCGAAATGCCTGAAGTCGCTGAATTGCTTGCTCCGATTGTCTATAGCGTTCCTGTACAGTTGTTGTCTTATTATGTGGCGGTTTCTCGTGGTACAGACGTTGACCAACCAAGAAATTTAGCAAAAAGTGTCACTGTGGAATAGAAAAATTGCCACTTTAATGAGAGCCGATTTTGGCAAGTTTTGGAACAAAGTGTAACCAATGTGAGAGTATAAATGAGTAACATACGTTTAATGCTAGTAGGATTTACTTCTAGCATGCAACAGGATATTGTCAAATTATTTAAAGAGCAATATCCAGATATTGAAATTCCTCTTTGGTATGGTCGGAAAAATACAGATTATTGTATTTCTTCCATTTCTCGCAGTAAGCGTAAAAAGGGCAGTAAAGGTTATTTTAGTGATTTAACCCATTATACAGGGGCAAATCACGCTTTCTCTACATCGTTACCTAGCTCTTTTTATCCCTCGTTATTTTTGTTTATTGACCATTTGTATCGTCGAGATACTACAGGCAATATTCGTGCTCATCAACTAAATAGTTTTCATGATTATCTCAATTATTTTCATATTGTTGCCGATATGTTTGCCACCCATATCAAAGAAAATAATATCAATACTATTTTTTTTGGTAATATCCCCCATTTGGGCTATGATACTTTAGTATATGAAATTGCGAAATTTTTTAATATTCGTACAGTTTTATTTAGTCAATCTATTTTTCCAAATTTATATTATTCAATGGAAGATATTGAAAATTATGGTGATATCAACCAAGAATTAGGTAAACATCACCCTAGCCCTTTTCATATTGAAAAAAATTCATTTCCTGAATTGTTTTATATGAAAAATGTTAAGCAAGAAGTAGAAAAAGCAGGCAAGTTAAATTTTAAAGACTTTGCTTATATTTTTGCCTATCTGATAAAACGAGAACCAAGTTCTTTGTTATCTGTAAAACGCTTATCAGATATTTTACAGCAAGCAAAGCAAGTCAAAGCAAAGTTTCCTAAATGGCGAGACCCATTTAACGGTTTTTTTCATGTAAATTATCTTGAATATTTTAATACCATTGCTGAATTTGAAAAAGTGGAATATGATTTACATAAAAAATTTGTTTATTTTCCCTTACATTTGCAACCAGAAATGACGACTTCCGCTTTAGGTGGTCGCTATGTTGACCAAGCCCTAGCCTTAGAAAGTTTATCACTATTATTGCCTGATGATTGGTTAATTTATGTCAAAGAAAATCCAAAACAAGGGGCATTTATGCGAGACCCTTTATTTTTTCATCGATTAAGGCGTATTAAAAACCTTGTTTTTTTACCCTCTTATGCCAATTCGCAAGAATTAACTCAAGCCTGTCAATTTGTGGCAACTATTACAGGTACAGTTGGTTGGGAGGCATTGCGTAATGGCAAAAATGTGTTAGTATTTGGCAAAGCATGGTATCGTAAATTTACAGGAGTCACAGAATATTCACCCACCCTTTCGCTAGAAGATATTTTACAGCCCTTTAAACATGAAGAGTTAGAAAATATGGTTGGTTATCTGATGGATAATATGGCTGAGGGTATTATTGATGGTGCTTATAAAAGTAATTATTCGGACTTTGATAAAAATGTAAATAAAAAAGCCGTTGTAGATTATTTATACGCAATTTTAACAGAAAAAAAACAGACGACTTTTTAATAAATTCTATAATAATCAAATATTAAATACAGTTTAAAGGAAACAAAATGCTAACAAATAAATCAATATTAATCACAGGTGGAACAGGCTCATTGGGTAAGGCTTTAACCAAGCATATTTTAAAGACTTATCCTAATGTCAAGCGTTTGGTAATTTTTTCACGAGATGAGCAAAAGCAATTTCAAATGGCTCAAGAGTATTCCGAACAAGACTATCCACAAATTCGCTATTTTATTGGTGATGTGCGTGATAAAGAACGCTTAATTAGAGCGTTTCGAGATATTGATTATGTTATTCATGCGGCGGCGATGAAACATGTGCATATTGCTGAATACAATCCAGAAGAATGCGTTAAAACCAATGTCGATGGTGCTAGAAATGTGATTGATGCTTGTTTGGAAACTAACGTGAAACGAGTGGTTGCCCTCTCTACCGACAAGGCTTGTGCTCCTATCAATTTATATGGGGCGACTAAACTTGCCTCCGATAAATTATTTGTAGCAGCTAATAATATTAAAGGGTGTAATCCAATTCGATTTTCTGTAGTGCGTTATGGTAATGTCATGGGGTCGAATGGCTCGGTTATTCCATTTTTTATTAAGCATAGAGAAAAAGGCTTTTTACCTATTACTGACCCTAATATGACAAGATTTAACATCTCCTTGCAAGGTGGGGTTGATATGGTAATGCACGCTTTAGAACATGCTTGGGGAGGAGAAATTTTTATTCCAAAAATCACCTCTTATAAAATTACTGATGTCGCCACTGCCATTGCTCCAAATTGTAAACAGCAAGTTGTAGGAATAAGAGCAGGGGAAAAACTCCATGAAGAAATGATTACCCCTTCAGATTCTTTTTATACCTACGATTTAGGTAAATATTATGTAATTTTACCCACTAAACCAAATTGGGATTTACAGAAATTTACCTCAGAACATAGTGCTAAACAAGTAGAACAAGGTTTTTCTTATAACTCAGGAACCAATAGCGAATGGGAAACAGTAGAAACTATGCGACAATTAATCAAACAACATGTAGATAATGGCTTTAGTTATGAATAAATTTCATATTCCCTATGGAAAACAGCATATTACCAAAGAAGACGAACAAGCCGTCCTTGAAACTTTGCACCACTCTTTTTTAACACAAGGTCCTAAAATTGAGGAATTTGAAAAGGCATTTGCGGAATATATCGGCTGTCAATATGCGGTAGCGGTTTCTAATGGTACAACCGCCTTGCATTTATCAGCAGTAGCGTTAAATGTCAAAAAAGGGCAAAAGGTGATTACCACGCCGATTACCTTTGTTGCCTCTGCTAACTGTATTCGTTATTGTGGTGGTGAAGTGGTTTTTGCTGATATTGACCCTGATAGTTATTTGCTTGATTATCATTCGGTTAAAAATTTATTAGAAAATTCGCCAAAAGGCACTTATTCAGGGATACTTCCTGTTGATTTTGCTGGTAAAGCGGTTGATTTGGAAAAGTTTAGAAAACTTGCTGATGAATATGGTTTGTGGATTATTGAAGATGCTTGTCACGCACCAGCGGGATTTTTTAGTGATGAAAAAGATACACAACAAAATTGTGGTAATGGTAATTTTGCTGATTTAGCGATTTTTTCATTTCACCCCGTTAAGCATATTGCTTGTGGCGAGGGAGGAATGATTACAACTAATGATAAGGCACTTTATGAAAAATTATTGACATTAAGAACGCACGGTATAACCAAAGATAATACAGGCGAATTATATCAAAATAGTATTGAGTTTGCAGGTGGAAAAAAGGAATATCCACTTTGGTATATGGAAATGCAGGATTTAGGTTACAACTATCGTATTACTGATATTCAGTGTGCGTTGGGATTAAGTCAGTTACAAAAAGCCGATAATGGAGTTGCTAAACGCCGACAAATTGCCAAAAAATATTTTAACGCTTTTGAAAATGATACTTTTATCAAGGGACAAAGTGGTGTAGATAAAGGGCACGCTTATCATTTGTATGTGTTAGAAGTTGAGGATAGATTGGGATTGTATAATTATCTACGAGAAAATGGCATTTATGCACAAATTCATTATATTCCTTGTCATTTAATGCCATATTATCGTCAATTTGGTTGGCAAGAAGGCGATTTGCCAAACGCAGAAAATTATTATAAACATTGTATTAGTTTGCCGATGTATCCAACTTTAACCGATGAAGAGCAAAATTATGTCATTGAAAAAGTGAAAGAATATTATGCGTAATTTATGTATCATACCAGCAAGAGGTGGCAGTAAGCGTATTCCTAGAAAAAATATTAAAGATTTTTTAGGTAAGCCGATTATTGCTTACTCAATAGAAACTGCTTTAAAATCAGGGTTGTTTGATGAAGTGATGGTTTCTACCGATGATGAAGAAATCAAGGAAATTGCTTTAGAATACGGAGCGAAAGTTCCTTTTTTACGAAGTGAAGAAGGGGCAAATGACTTTGCATCAACGATAGATGTTATAAAAGAAGTATTTTTTGAATATGAAAAACTAAACAAACCTTTTGAGAATATTTGTTGTTTTTATCCTTGTTCGCCTTTGACGACTGTTGATAGGTTAAAAGAAGGTTATGAATTATTAATTGATAAAAATTTTGATTCTGTTTTTCCTATAATGCCTTTTAGTTTTCCGATACAGAGAGCGATTAAATTAAATAAAGGAAAAGTAGATTTCTTTTATCCTGAATATGTGGAGTGTCGTTCGCAGGATTTGGAAAAATCATATCACGATGCAGGACAATTTTATTGGCTAACAAGTCAATTAATAAAAGAAAAAGGCGATATTTTTACAGAAAATACAGGTGCGATTGAAATAACAGAGTTAGAGGGGCAAGATGTTGATAATCTGTCAGATTGGCAGTTGGCAGAGATAAAATACAAGGTCTTGTATGAATAAAAAAATAATATTTAGGGCTGATGGTAATAGTGAAATAGGTTTGGGGCATTTGTTCCGAATGTTTGCACTTGCAGAAATGTGTAAGGAGCATTTTGAGTTTATCTTTATAACCAAAGATAATTCACTAAAAGAAGTTTTTCCTAATGATTATTCATTAGTAGTCATTCCTAATTACATTGAATTTCAAGATGAAATGGATTGGATTAGCAAAAACTATCCATCTTCTGAATATATGTTGGTACTTGACGGCTATCAATTCAAATCGTCATATCAACAACAAGTAAAACAACAAGGCTATTTTTTAGTTTATATTGATGATTTAGTAGAAGAACATATGTATGCTGATGTAGTGGTTAATCATTCTGCGAGTGTTAAAGCGACAGATTATAAAGCAGAAAATTATACCAAATTTGCATTGGGTACAAAGTATGCGATGTTACGACCACTATTTTTGCAACAGGCAAAACAAGACAGAGTAATAAATACATTAGATACAGTATTTATTTGTTTTGGCGGTTCAGACATTTATGATTTAAGTCTAAAAGCAGTAAAAGCTTGTTTAGAAATAGAAAGTATTAAGCAAGTCAATGTTGTTTTAGGTGGGGCATACAAACACGCAAAGATATATCAGATAGCAGATGAAAGGTTGCAAATACATCAAAATTTAGATGAAAAAGCTATGCTAAATTTAATGAAATCTTGTAATTTCGCTATTGCCCCAGCAAGTACAATTTTATATGAATTATGCAGTGTAAAAATACCTGTGTTGAGTGGTTATGATGTTGATAATCAAAAAGGTATTTATAGTGCCGTTGCTAGCAATAATCTTGTGTATGCAATGGGAAATATTGAGAATTTTAATACAGATGATTTTAAGAATTTTTTGTTAAAATTCTTTTCAGAAATAAATATTAGTAAAGCAATAAAACAGCAAAAGGAATTTTTTGATGGCAATACCAAAGAGCGATTTTTGGCATTGTTAAAAAGTAAATAAATAGAAAAGGTAATAAAATGAAAGAAAGCGACAATAAAGTATATATCATTGCCGAAGTTGGTATTAACCATAATGGTAGTTTAGACTTGGCAAAAGAAATGATATTAAAAGCAAAAGAATGTGGAGCAGACTGTGTTAAATTTCAAACATTTAAGGCAGAAGAATTTGTATCAGACCCAAACCAAACTTATACCTATCAATCACAAGGTAAAGAAGTAACAGAATCTATGTTGGAAATGTTTAAAAGGTATCAATTTTCACCAGAGCAGTGGAAAGAAATTGTGGCTTTTTGTAAGGAAAATAATATAGAGTTTTGTTCTACGGCACAGAATTTATCTGATTTAGAATTTTTGTGTTCTATTACTGATTTGCCATTTATTAAAGTGGGTTCTGATGATTTGACGAATGTTGCAATGCTTTCAAAGTATGCAAAATACCAAAAACCGATGATTATTTCAGCAGGTATGGCGTATGCATCAGAAATTGAAGATGCTGTTTCTGCAATTAGAAAAACAGGGAATAACGATATTACTGTTTTACATTGTGTGTCTTCTTATCCTGCTGCTTTTGAAGAAGTTAATTTAAATAAAATCCCAGCGATTAAAAATGCTTTTGGAGTAAAAGTTGGTTATTCTGACCATACTATGGGAAGTACCGCCGCTGTCGGAGCAGTTTGTTTTGGGGCAAAAGTGATAGAAAAACATTTTACTTTGGATAAAGATTTAGAAGGACCTGACCATTGGTTTTCTTCTGATGTTGCAGAACTTAAAGAGTATATAACTGCAATTCGTGGCATTGAGCAATCAATTGGAGTATCTACATTAGTACCGACACCAAAAGAATTAGAAATGCGAAATATCGCACGAAGAAAAATAGTTGTTGTTCGAGATATTAAGAGTGGAGAACGATTAAAACAAGAAGATATTGAGTTTAAGCGAAGTGAGTTAGAAGGACTTCATCCTAAATATGTTGATTTTGTAGTGGGAAGAACATTGAGTTGTGATAAAAATAAAAATGAAACAATAACTTTAAAGGATTTTGAATAATGGAAGATTTTAAGGAAAAGGTACAAAAAGCAATAGAAGTTCCTAAAAATCGTTTTCATCCTTTGGTACATATTTGGGGAACACCCGAAATAGGAGAAGGTACTTTTATTGGTTTTTTTTCAGAAGTAAATGGAAATAAAGGAAAAGTAGTTATTGGAAAAAATTGTGATATCGCTTCTTTTGTGGCTATAAATTGTGCAGATTCTCATTTACATGCAATTGGCTTAAAAGATGAAATTGTGAGAAGTGAAATTGTTTTAGAAGACAATGTTTTTGTTGGTTCTCACTCTTTTATAGGTGGAAATACTCATATAGGGCATCATTCAGTTATTGCAGCAGGTACAATTTTAATCAATGGGGGAAATATTCCACCTTATTCTCTTATAGTTGGTAATCCAGCAGTTATTAAAGAACGATATTATGAAGGAAAAATACTAAAAAAATGATAATTTCAGCACATCAACCAGCATATAACCCTTGGTTAGGGTATTTTCATAAAATTTTAATTTCGGATATTTTCGTTATTATGGACGATGTTCAGTTTGAAAAGAACTCGTTTATCAATAGAAATAAAATATTCCAAAAGCCAGATGGATTAATGCTAACAATCCCTTGTAATACAAAAAATTACAAAGAAAAAACCATTGCTCAAATTGAAGTTAGCAATACTATTTGGAAAATTAAACATAAAAAGTCATTGGAACAAGTATATGCAAAAGCACCTTATTTTCAACAAATATTTGCGATGATTGAGAAAGTTTTTGAGCAAGATAGTCCTTATTTGGTGGATTATAGCAATGCTTTATTGCTTGCTATTGTTGAGTATTTGCATATAAAAACAAAAATAGCATTTGCATCAAAATTAGATATTCAAGCTAAAAAGTTAGATTATGTGATTAAATTAACTAAAAAATTAAATGGAGATGTGTTTGTTTTTGGGAAATTAGGTAAAAATTATGCCGATGAAGAAGTATTAAATAAAGCAGGGATAAAAGCTATTTTCCAAGATTATCAACACCCTATTTATACACAAAAGAAAGCACCTTTTATTCCTTATTTAGGAATATTGGATTTGCTTTTTTATGAGAATAAAGAGAATATAAAAGATATTATTATGTCTAATAATTTAAGTAAAGAGGATATTTATGTTTCGCAATAAAAAAATATTACTAGTCGTAGCACACCCTGATGATGAATTATTAGGCGTGGGGGCAACAATGCACAAATTAATTCATGAATATAATTGCCAAACAAGAGTTGTGATATTGGGGGAGGGAATTACTTCTCGTTCGGATAGTAGAGATGTCGAAAAGTGGCAAGAGGCGTTAGCAATTCATAGACAAAATATAAAAGATGCCCAAAAGGCGATTGGTTATCACTCTGTGGGAATTTATGATTTTCCTGATAATCGTTTTGATAGTGTTGCCTTGTTGGATATTATCAAAGTCGTTGAAAAAGAAAAGCAAGATTTTCAACCAGAAATGATTTTTACCCATCATGGTGGTGATGTTAATATTGACCATCAACGAACCTTTGAATCAGTGATTACTGCCTGTCGCCCTATGGAACACGAATGTGTAAAAACGATTATTACTTTTGAAACGCCATCAGGGACGGAATGGCGAGCATCTTCAGACCCTAAACAATTTGTGCCGAATATGTTTATGGAAGTTGCAGAAAAAGATGTTAATGCCAAAATAAAAGGCATGGAAAGTTATGAATTTGAAAAAAGAGCTTATCCACACCCACGCTCACCACAGGCATTAAAAATTTTAGCACAACAAAGAGGGGTTATGGTTGGTAAGCGATTTGCTGAAAGTTTTATGATTGTTCGGCATATTTATTGATTTTCGGCATAAATACTTGCTTGTAGCCATAAACTTGCTTGAATATAATCATTCACCTTTATTTTTGCGGTGTCTTCGGTGCTTTGGCTAGCAATACGTACCACTAATGGCTTAGAATTAGGCTCTCGCAAAATCACCACATCAAATAAAGTTAATTCAATCCCATTAAAATTAAATGCTTGCTTACCAAGAACTTGCCCTTGACACCAAGCATCGTCCTCTTGCCCCAAGGTTTCACCGAATAAATAGGCACACATACTGCCCATATTAATTTCGACAGGAGCAAGCGGAGCATCGGTTTCAGGTTGCCACTTTTTAATCAGTTCTTCAATATTTTCAGGGACTTTTCCGTTATTTTCAGCAACAATATCATTAAATGCCCTATGGTAACGAATGGCATCTTGGTCTTCAATAAGGATAACTTCCTCATGGTCACTTGGTGCAATTTTATACGCCCATGCACTTAAATTAACATAATAATTTTTGTTAAATTCATATTTATCATGGTTCACTGCATATAATTGGTCAAAGGCATAAAC
>PDWJ01004598.1_pt1 | contig 12045 bp, 12 predicted proteins | sample 1430881 | NCBI WGS metagenome assembly PDWJ01 (sample SAMN01162460, study PRJNA174530) | Oral metagenome, whole genome shotgun sequencing project. | biome: Marine environment; feature: Marine mammal; material: Swab sample of the gingival sulcus; isolation source: swab sample of gingival sulcus... | reverse complement strand
CCTGTCATTGCTGACGAAACGACCGCAGCCTTTGCCGGGCCGCCGCGCAGATGACCAAGACCTGCAAAGGCGGTGCGGATAAAATAGTTCCCGGCTCCAGCAGCTTCAAGCAGGGAGCCAAAAAGGACAAACATAAAAACCATTCCGGTGGACACCCCGAGGGCCACACCGAAAACACCTTCGGTAGTCAACCAGTAATGGGACATTCCCTTGACAAGGCTCGCCCCCTGATGAGCAATAACGTCCGGCATATGAGGGCCGGCAAAGGTATAGGAGATAAAGACAGCGGCAACGACCATGAGCGGCGGCCCCAGGGCCCGTCTGGTTGCTTCGAGGAGGAAAATAATCCCGGCAACAGAAACAATCAGGTCAATGTCTGTAGGTTTCCCCGGTCTGCCCGCAAGTTCGGTATAAAAGATAAAGATGTATCCAGCGCAAAATGCGGCAATAAAAGCAGCGGCCCAGTCCTGAACCGGAATACGTCTTTTCGTGGAAGACTTGAACGTAGGAAATGCGGTATAGGCGAGAAACATCGCGAATGCAAGGTGAATAGCCCTGGCCTCGGTATCGTTGATAACAAAGATATTGAACATGAATGGCAGGGGCGAGGCATACCATAACTGAAACAGAGTCCACGCCAGCGGGACAAAAAACAGGACATTTCTCGATACTTTCCCCTGCGGATTTCTCCCTCCGGTGTCAACTTCCGCAATCAGGTCCTCAACGTGATCACCCGGTATCGGCTTTTCTGTTGCCTTCGTCATTATACCTCCTTTTTCAGTTCAGCAGTGAAACCACATAAAAACTCATAAAATTCGGCCCTATCCACAAAAATTCTCAAGACGATCTTATACCACAAACGAAAATTACAGAAAAGTCAAACTATTTCAAGACCAGCGCAGAAGGGGCATCTTGCTTGAGAATTCATAGCAGAATATTCTACACTATGTTATACTGGCTGGTTATATCTGCTGGTATCTTACATCATTTTATTTTACCAACAAACTGATCTACATTATGAGCATACGAAAGATATACCACTACCCGGCCCCTGTCCTCAGAGAAGAGACAGCAAGGATCACCGAATTTGACGACTCTCTGAAAACACTGGTAGAGGACATGGCCGAAACCATGTACGATGCTCCGGGAATCGGACTTGCAGCACCGCAAATTGGTGAATCCCTCAAACTTGTTGTCGTTGATCTTTCCAGATCGAAAAATCAGGAAGAACAGGACTATATGGTACTCGTCAACCCCGAGATCGTCGAACATGAGGGCAAACAAATTGATGAAGAGGGCTGCCTCAGTGTTCCCGAACTGACCTCGAAAGTGAACCGTTTCCGGAAGATCACCGTCGACTACCAGGATCTTGAAGGCCAAAAGCAAAGCCTTACCGCAGAAGACAGATTTGCCGTTGTACTCCAGCACGAAATTGACCATCTGAACGGTATTCTTTTCCTTGATCATCTCAGTTCTCTGAAAAAGAACCTGTACAAGAAAAAGGTCAGGAAATGGATGCAAGACAGATAAGGAAAACGAACAGAAAACCGCAGGCAACAGAATCTGTGATTAATTACAGATTTCAGAGATTGCCTCGTAAGGAGTAAAAAATGTCAACAAAACCCCTGCGAATACTGTTCATGGGAACCCCCGACTTTGCGGCTGCTATCCTGAAAGGCCTGCTTGAAGGCCCGGATGAAGTTATCGCCGTAGTTACCCAGCCCGATCGGGCAAAGGGACGAGGGAAAAAGCTCACTCCGCCGCCTGTAAAGATTCTTGCGGAAGAAGCCGAAATCCCGGTACTCCAGCCGGAAAAGATCAGAACCAGAGAATTTTATAACGGTCTCTGCTCCTACCATCCCGACCTCATCGTCGTAGCAGCCTATGGCCGTATCCTTCCCGTGGAAATTCTGAAGCTGCCCCCCATGGGATGTATCAACGTTCACGGCTCTCTTCTACCAAAATACCGGGGAGCGGCCCCGATTCAATGGGCAGTTATCAATGGTGAAAAAGAGGTGGGGATCACCATCATTCAGATGGATGAGGGAATGGATACGGGGGATATGCTGCTCAAGAGCACGCTCGTTCCGGCTGCCGACGAAACGGCTGGCTCACTTTTTGACAAGCTGGCAGAACTTGGCAGTACCACCTTGTTAAGGGCTGTAGAGGGGCTTAAAGAAGGTTCAATAATCCCCGTGGAACAGGATCATGAACAGGCAACCCACGCCCCGATGCTCAAGAAGAATGACGGCCTGATCAATTGGGACATGCCCGCCGAAAAACTGGAGAGCTTTATTCGAGGCATGGATCCATGGCCCGGTGCCTTTTGTTTTCACGAGGGCAAGAGGCTGCGTATCTTTTCCCCGGAAATAGTACACCAAGATGCCATCGAAGCGGTCGGTACCGTTATTTCTGCCGACAAGCGGGGGATGGTCGTTGCCTGTGGAAAAAACAGACTGCGTATCAAAGAGATCCAGCCGGAAGGGAAAAAACGAATGACAGTGGAGGCCTTCCTCTGCGGCTCGCAGCTGCCAGCGGGAACCGATCTGAACCAGCCAGAACCGCCGCAGGAGTGAATCCATGAATCAGTTTATCATGGCTCTTGCCACCGGTCTCTACTCGGGAAAGATTCCCAAGGCCCCCGGAACCTGGGGATCGCTCCTGGCCATACTGCCATGGCTTTTAATAAGGGATCTCTCCCTGCCCGTATACCTGCTTATTCTGATTGCGCTCTTCATTCTCGGTTTCCTGGTGTCCGGTACCGCCGAAAAACTCATGGATACACCCGATGCGGGATGTATTGTTATTGACGAGATTCTGGGAATGTTTATCACGCTCACTCTCGCCCCTGATCATGCCGGTGCATGGTTGCTAGGCTTTATCCTGTTTCGTATCTTCGATATTTTCAAGCCCTATCCGGTATCCTGGTTTGATCAACATATCCATGGCGGGCTCGGGATTATGATGGACGATGTAATTGCCGGTCTTTACGCACTCGCCACTTTGCAAATCCTCTGGCTGTTTATTAAATAACCAGCATGGCTGGAGCAAATGCCTCAGCCACAACGACCAATGAAAATCTCAGCTGCGGGTTCCATATCCTCAGTGAGGATTTCATATAAATTATTCAAAGCCTAAAAAGACCGAGCCCCAAAAAAAGGCCGGCCCCCGACGAACCAGGAACCGGCCTTACTCTTTTTTTGTTTTTTCAATTCAGGCTTTCAACTACCAAAGATCAGCATTACAAATCGCCAACCTTCTCAAGAACCTTCACTGACAATACGTAGGAGCCCCAGATCAGCACCCCCCACCCTATGAGTAAAACTGCATTCATCATATAAATACCCTCCACAAGCCTTTAATAGGCCTTTTTATCACTAATATCATCCATACCGATCTTTCTCATATCCATTTGACGCCACACATAGGCAATGTATCCAAGAACTCCTGGAATCATCAGGGCGACATAGGACATCGCGGTGAGGGTATAATGGCTGGAAGAGGCATTATAGATGGTGAGACTGGACTGCAGATCCACCTTTGACGGGTAAAATGCGGTTCCGTTGAAGCCCGCAAGAAAAAGTATCGCAAGCCCCACAAGAACAGTTCCAGGGCCGCCAAACCAGATACCATTACGTTCCTTGCTCAAACCGGTAAGGGCAGCACCTACAACAACCAGCAGAAGACCAACGACCAGCAGTCCAGCGACAACAGGCATCTCAATCAGATTATTCATATACTTGTTGGCAACCATGCTCACAACACCATCTGCATCAACACCGAAACCGTCTATCATCAACAGCGCGACAAGTACATAGAGTAAAAACGGCAGAGAACAGAGAAAACTGTAAAAACAATGCTTTCTCACCCGCATCTCAAGCTCGGGAGCTTCTTCAAAATCAATATTGTTTACCAGATACATGCCCCCAAGAGTTCTCGCATTAAACACGAGAAAAAGCCCCATGGAGAGATTAAAAAAGGAAAAAGCGGCCTCAATTCCGCGAAGCGGACTGGTCCAGGTTACGGCGTTATACCCACTCAAAACAAAGTTGGAACCAGTGAAGAAGGTACCAATAGCAGCACCAATCAACAGGATTCCGGCAGAACCATTAACAAAGAGAAAAGCTTCATATATCTTTGAACCAAGCAGGTTCTCGGGTTTTTTACGATACTCATAACTCACAGCCTGGAGAATAAAGGTAAACAGAATGAGCATCCACACCCAGTAGGCTCCTCCAAAACTTGTTGCATAAAACAGCGGAAACGCAGCAAAAAGTGCTCCACCAAAAAGTACCAGGGTAGTAAAGGTAAGCTCCCACTTACGCCCCAGGGAATTAATGACAAGTGATTTTTCCCTTTCATCCCTTGCCACCTGCCAGAGTAAGGTCTGTCCGCCCTGCACAAAGGTAAGAAAGAGAAAAAGGGCGCCTACTACCGAGCAAAGAATCCACCACAGCTGCTGTAGTGTTGTTATATCCAGTGTGCCAAACATACTATGCCTCCTCCGGTCCTATGGTAATCTGCCTGAGCATAATCTTGACCTCGGCAATCATTAACAGTGTAAACAGTGCAAAAAAGATAAAGAAAGTGGTGGCGACATGACCAGCCGCAATATTGGTTGTTGCAGCCTTAACCGGCAGCATGTCCTGAATTACCCATGGCTGACGCCCTACCTCGGCCACAACCCAGCCCATTTCAGAGCCCAGATACATCATGGGGAAAGTGACAAGCCCCAAATACAGCAGCCACTTGTTATCCGGCAGGGTATCCTGGAGAGTTCCTCTCAGGAACAAAAGCAAAATCAGGATAATAGCAGTTCCCACATATACCATGTAATGAAACGAGTAGTAGGCTGAAGCCACTGACGGTACCGCTTCCTCAGGGGCATCCAGGTAACCAAACCCCATATATAGCTGATTCCCGGTAAAGCGGGCAAGCGCCTCAGCTTTTGCCGTTTCATCCCCCGCCTTTGAGGCAGCCTTATAGGCCGCAAGATCAGCTATGGCCGCCTTGCCCTTTTCAATTTTTTCGCTGACAGGCATGATGCCCTCGGCTTCATTACCATATACCAAATCCTTAATACCGGGGACAAAACCGTTCAGTTCACGATTGGCCAGAAGGGAGAGCCCTTTTGGAATGGACAGCTCAAAGGAAAATGGCTCCTGACCATCGCCAACCTTTTTACCGCTGGTAAGCACACCAAGGGCAACAATTTCGGCACCTCTGGATCCCTCATACAAACCCTCCACGGCAGCGAGCTTCATTGGTTGAAACCTGGCAACAGCATATGCAGATTCATCACCGGTTACTGCCGTTGCAATACTTGAGAGCAGACCGAACACAACGGCCACGGCAAGGGAGCGTTTCGCCATCTCTACATGGCGTCTTTTAAGGAGGTACCAGCAGGATATAGTGATAACAAAACAGGCCGCCACAACAAAACTTGAGGTTGTAGTGTGAGTAAATTTGGCAACGGCAACAGGGGAGAACACAACCTCCCAGATATTACCCATTTCAAATCTGGCACTGTCAGGATTGAAAACCATACCGACTGGACGCTGCATCCAACCATTTGCAATAAGAATCCAGAGTGCAGACATATTGGAGCCTATGGCTACCATCCAGGTTGAAAAGAGATGGAATCTCTTGCTGGTGCGTTCCCAGCCGAAAAACATAACTGCAAAGAAAGTGGCCTCCAGAAAAAACGCCAAAATGCCTTCAATTGCCAGTGGCGCACCAAAAATATCGCCCACCATCCAGGAATAATTTGACCAGTTTGTGCCAAACTCGAATTCCATAATAATTCCGGTTGCAACTCCAATGGCGAAATTAATACCAAAAAGGGTCATCCAGAATTTTGTGATTCGTTTCCACTCTTCATTGCCCGTGCGCACATAAATTGTTTCGTAAAACGCGCATAAAAACGACAACCCCAGCGTGATCGGAACGAACAGCCAGTGATACATCGCAGTCAAGGTAAACTGGGCGCGCGCCCAATTCACCGTGCCCAGGTCAATTTCACCCATTACAACATCCTCCGTAATTAATTTTGGTTAACTGATTCCGTTAACTGGTTAATAACGTGATCAGCCCTCTGCTCATCTGTCTCAAAATTTGTCTGCAAATAATCGGGAAAAAAGAATAATTTTAAAACAGCGAACATTATAAAAATCTTTATAAAGATAATCTTCCACAGGGTCCTGCCAACGGTCATCCTCCTGAACCCATCCCGATAAAACGTAAAAACCCTCTGCGGTAAGCTGGAATTCATACACGCCCTCAATTATCCCTGCCAATGACATCCCTACGATCTGCTGACAGACTTGTTATACACGGCGCAGGATTACTGCATACAACAAGCTCCTGAATACTACAGCCTGCCTACACTACTGTATTGCAGAAGCACTTACAAGAATAACTGTTATTGGCAGAGGATATCACTATACGGGAATCCGCCTTGGCTGCCGAAACCGGGCAAGCCCTGCAGGAAGGAGGCGGTTCTAAAAAATTATTTGAATTTTTGGAAAACAGGATATTTAATAATAAACGAGGTAATAACAATAAACCAGAACAAAAGATTACAATCACCATGATTAGAGATCTCGCATTGGCAGCAAAAGCGGCATGCAGCGCAGAAGATCAGGAAACCCTTGTCCCCATAGTCCTGCAGCTCAGGGAGTTATCGGATCTCGTCACTAAACAGGGAGTTCTTGCCCTGGAAAACGAATTAAACCAGATCAAGGATCCTTTCTTTAACCTGGGGGTTCAACTCATTATCGACAGGGTAGAGCCCGAGAACATCAAGGATATCCTTGATTCTGATATTTACTACAACGAATCAAACGGACGGGAGCTGCTGAAAAAGATCATCATCAGGGAGGGACTGCTGCGCATACAGGCAGGAGACACCTCAAGAAACGTACTGATCTGTACAAAAATCTTCCTTGGAAAGGTTCCGGCAGACTCGTTTCGGTAAAAGCAGAGGTATTTGCTCAAAACCGAAGCTAAAGGCTGATCGGGCATACAGGCGATCAAAAAGGGCTACTCCACAATCTGTAATTGGCCGATCTCAACCCTGGAAGTCGGCTTCGCGGCAGAATCTGGGGAAACATATTCACTGCCAGATTGCAGAACTTCCTGCTGACCAGCAGCAGAAGAAGCAGCCAAATCTTCGGCAGGATTTACAACACTCTGAGGAGATACAACAAGCTCGGGTTCTCCATCAGGCAACAGGAAATACACTCCGGCAATCATTACGATTCCACAGATTCCAAGTAGAAGCTCCCTTTTCTTCGGCAGCTGGCTGAACAAAAGCCTAGTCCGATTCAGGAACGAGGCAACCCCTCGCTTGCCTGCCTTGTCAGCAGTAGCAGCAGAAGAGGTATCGGAAGTTGAAAAAAGTGTTTTTTTCGTCTCTTTTAAAGCCTGTCTCTGAAAGGTTCCGCCCGTCCCTTCGGCACCTGCACAGCTCTTCACAAGCTCAAGACTTATAGCTTCACATTCATTTTCAGCTCCAGCGATAAGTACCCTTTCGCAAAGGGTATTAATATTGCCAATCAATCCACCACTATACTGGTGAATGAAGCGAACCGCTTCGTCGGGAAAAAGACTTCCGGCAGCCCCAGCCTCGACACAGCGGAATTGAATATACTCACTGACCTCATCAAGAGATAAAGGCTTCATATCAACACGATATGCAAGACGTTGACGCATAACCCTGTTTTTAGGCTGCGCCAGAATCGCAGTAAACCTGGGACGGCCAACGAGAAGAATACTGAGCAGCTTTCCATCACCCTTTTCTATATTGGAAAGCATCCGCACCTCATCCAGCATATCCTGCGTAAGATACTGGGCGTTATCAAGAACGAGCAGCGCCCTTTCCCCATTCTCTGCAGACTGACGCAAAAAATAGCTGAAATCAACAAGGAACTGAACCTTTGAGTCCACCACCTTCTCCAGACCAAAGCCGCGAAGAATACTGTTATAAAAATTCAACTGGCTTGATTCAGCCACATCAACAAAAGCCCGGCGTACCTTATGACTCAACTCCAAATCAAGAATAGCAAGCAGAACGGACTTACCCACGCCCTCATCCCCGGTAATCAAATGCAGGCCGCTCCCTCTGAGTACCCCTTTCTCCAAAGCGTTAATTATTGCCTTGACGCAGGCACCACGCCAGAGTTGTGAATTTTCGGGAGTCTGATTAAAAGGTTTCTTGATTAAATTGTAACAGGATTTATACATACCGACGGCCTACAAAGATTTGAGAAGGAGAGCATTTTTCCGTGTAACTTGATAATATCTCAGTTGATATAGACAAAGCAATCAGAAATTCGTACACACCACATCTCCTGCTGTTCAGTTAACTTACACTCTGGAACAACTTTTTGCCCGGGCTCGGCGTTACGACTTGATAAAAAGACAAGTTTTTCGATGGGAACTCGTTAATTTCAGGCACTTTTAAAGCAGAAGCAAAATAACTTGTCATTACATATAATGTCTGTTAACGATAGGCGGTTATTCGCAGCACACGTAAAATCAACATCTACAGATACACCAGAAAGTCACAATGCACGATGAACTAACAGTTATAGTCCCTGTTTTCAACGAAGAAGAAAGTCTTCCTCAATTTTTTACGGCGATGGACAGCTTTCTTGCCCAAAGCCCTGTTCCCACAGCAGTGCTGCTGGTGAATGACGGGTCTACAGATAACAGCCTTTCCCTTATGCGGAAGAAATGCTCGGTACACAGCGCCTATCGCACCCTCTCCCTGAACACAAACTGCGGTCTCAGTAGTGCGATCAAGGCGGGGATAGACCACAGTACCACCAGTCTGACGGGCTATATCGACGCCGACCTGCAAACCGACCCCATGGATTTTCTGCTCTATTTCGAACATTTTCCGGCCTACGACATGGTAAACGGGATACGCTCCAAACGGCAGGATAGTTTTATCAAACGTATTTCTTCCAAAATTGCCAACAACTACAGACGGTTAATGATAAACGACAAAATAACTGATACCTGCTGCCCTTTAAAGATAATCAAGACAGAATACGCCAGAAAAATTCCTTTTTTCGACGGCATGCACCGGTTTTTGCCAGCTCTGGTTCAGCTTGAAGGCGGCCAGGTAAAACAGTTACCCATTAGCCATTTCCCGCGCATGGCAGGCACAAGTAAATACCATTTGCTGAACAGGATTATCGGACCTTTTTTTGACACCCTTGCCTTTCGCTGGATGCGGAGTCGCTACATCCGCTACTCGGTAACAAACGATAATTCATGAACCAGAATATAGTTTTTCTGATCGGCTTTCTGGCACAGCTTCTCTTTTCTGCCAGACAACTCACCCAGTGGATATCCTCCGAGCGGGCAGGCAAGGTACTCTCACCTCTTCTTTTCTGGCAGCTCAGCGTCCTGGCATCGTTTCTCCTGATGGTATACGGAATTTTACGCAACGACCTGGCAATTATCCTGGGACAAATGATCACCTACGGGGTTTATCTGCGTAATCTGTACTATTTTGGCTTCTGGAGGAAGCTCCCGAAACTGATTATTCTTATCATTACAATATTTCCGTTTATCGCCTTGGCGCTTATCTGGCAGGGAGATTCCAGTAATTTCCAAAATCTTGTTTCCAGCGAACACATCCCCCCCGCCCTGCTTGTGTGGGGAATTGCCGGCCAATTTGTGTTTACGTTTCGCTTTGTTTATCAGCTTGTTCTCAGCGAAAAACGAAAAGAGTCCATTCTGCCTGTGGGGTTCTGGATCATCTCCATTACCGGATCAATTATGGTCCTCAGCTATGCAATTATCCGCAAGGATCCGGTACTTTTTGCTGGACAAATCTTTGGAGTCGTTGTTTATAGCCGCAATCTTCTTCTCGGTCTCAGGCATCAAAAGGCATTCAGGGAATAATTACAAACATCATGCACGCAACAGGCGCAGTACAAAAAAGCAATTCGGCCAGTCTTGATGGAGCCTCCACCAAGTTTATCGTCTCTATATTGTGCTATTTTACATTACATATCATCCTCAGGACGTACATCTCCGACTCGCTGGATTATGACGAAGCGGAACAGGCACTCCTGGCCCAGTGGCTGCAAACAGGATATACGGAGCAGCCCCCGCTCTACACCTGGATACAATATGGACTATTTGAGATTTTTGGCAGAAACGTCTTTGCCGTCAGTCTGTTTAAAAACATCCTGCTCGCCCTCACCTATATCTGTTTTTTTCTGAGCAGCAGACTGGTACTGCAAGACAACCGAAAGGCCATTCTGGCAACGGCATCCCTTATCCTTATCCCGCAAATCGGCTGGGAGTCCCAGCGGGATATGACCCATACCACCCTTGTGGTCTGCGCTGCTGCTGCTACCCTTTATCAAACCCTGAGAACAATAGATAACAGAAGTTTTGGAAACTACCTGCTTTTAGGGCTGGTGCTTGGTACCGGCTTCCTGGGAAAATCAAATTTTGGACTTTTCCTGGCCGTTATAATTCTGACCCTTGCCAGTACCAGCAAAGGGAGAAAAGTATTGTCTCACCGTTACATCATCCTTACCCTGCTGGTCATCTGGAGCTTATGCGGACAGTATTTTATCTGGATGTATAACAATCAGGATATTGTTTTCTCGGCAACCCATAAATTTAAGAGAGCCCTGGATGACTATTATGTCGCCGGTCCTGTAAGTCTGGCGTATAAAATGTTTCTCTTTCTGACTCCGCTCTGGTTTGTTTGTCTTCTGGTGTTCCCGAAAGGGTACGGATTGTCGGAAAAATTTACATTCACAGCCCATGAACAGTTTATAAAGAGATACCTGCTCTTCCTGTTTGTAGTGCTGCTAATTGTTGTACTCGTGTTTAAGGTCACCTATGTAAAGGACAGATGGCTCCAGCCCCTGCTTTTCGTTGCCCCAATCTTTTTTTTCTCAAGGCTGACAGCTCAACAGATTACACCAAAACGGTTCAGAACATTTTTAATCATCTGTCTTATCGCAGCGCTGGGAATCTATGCGGCCTTTACCATTAGGGTTACAGGAGGAACGTACACCAAAAGTTTCTGCAGGATGAATTATCCTTTCACAGAAATTACCCGAAAACTCAAAGCGGATGGTTTTGCCAGCGGGCTGATTATCAGTAACAACAGGTTTCTCGCAGGAAACCTTGTATTACGCTTTCCAGACAGTACTGCATTAATACCCAACTACCGCTTTGAAGAACAGGAAAATACCCAAAAACACAAGCAGGCCCTGGTTGTCTGGCGGGCGGATCGCTACAAGGAAATCCCGGAACCCCTTTCCAAATTCATAAAAAACACGTATAACGTAGATATACAATCATATCCTGCCGAGTATATAACAACCGGCTATAAATATGGACGCGGAGAAACTGTAACCATGGCTGCAGTACAGTTACAACTATAAAGAAATCCCCCCGGAAAGGAAAACTGCGCTATTTTCACCACAGATTTTTGATTTCATGGCCAATATTTACAATAAAAAACGGAGACGAAATTTTCTGCTCAAACTGCGTCCGGTATTTCGCTGGGTGTTGAAACTGAGAAGCTCTTCCTATGCAATCGCCGGAGGTCTCGGACTTGGTATGTTCCTCGCGTTTACTCCAACCGTGGGGATTCAGATAATTCTTGCGGTGGTGCTGGCAACTCTGCTGAATGTAAACCGTCCGGCTGCAATGATTCCCGTATGGATAACCAACCCGGTGACAGTTGCCCCCATCTACACCTTTAATTACTGGCTCGGCCTCAAGTTCGTTGACGGCCCTCCTTTATCTGAGGTTTCTTCACTATTTATTGAGGTGGGTAAAACCATGACCCGCCTGGAATTCTGGGACATTGACGAACTCTTTATGTCTATAATTGATATGGGCAGGGATATCCTCGTTCCGCTTCTGGTTGGCAGTCTGGTAATTGGCCTGGTTACAGGAATCGCTACATATCTAGGCAGCTTAAAGCTTCTGAAGGCATTTCTTAACCGCCGGGCAAGCAAACGAATTCTTAACTCACCAGGGCCCAGGAAATAGTCT
>PDWJ01004597.1_pt1 | contig 12047 bp, 10 predicted proteins | sample 1430881 | NCBI WGS metagenome assembly PDWJ01 (sample SAMN01162460, study PRJNA174530) | Oral metagenome, whole genome shotgun sequencing project. | biome: Marine environment; feature: Marine mammal; material: Swab sample of the gingival sulcus; isolation source: swab sample of gingival sulcus... | reverse complement strand
TCTGCGATAACAGCTTCTAAATCCTGTGCGTCGATATCAGCTGCATTTACAGTAATCGTTGCATTATTGCCAGTAACATCGCCAATTTTTGACGTTTCAGCTTGCGTCGTATCAACCGCAAAGTTTACTGTTACAGTCTGACCGTGAATCGTCGCCGTAATTGAATCGGTAGCGGCAATATCATGCGCATCTAAGGGATTTGATACAGTAGCTTCAGTTGTGGTCATATCAGTACCACCGGTTAATTTGCCGTTGTCAAAGTCAACGCCTAAGCCTTTTAAATCGAGCTCGCCAGTACCCTTGAGTAACTTTTGCGTATTGAACTCAGCAGTATTGGCAATACGGTCGACTTCTTTAGTCAACTCAGTGATTTCGTTTTGAATTGCTTCGCGGTCTGCATCGACGTTTGTGTCGTTGGCTGCCTGAACTGAAAGTTCGCGCATTCTCTGCAAAATCTTTTGCGATGTATCGAGTGCACCCTCTGCCGTTTGGATGAGTGAAATACCATCTTGAGCGTTACGAGATGCCTGATTTAAACCGCGAATTTGACCGCGCATTTTTTCAGAAATTGCCAAGCCGGCTGCGTCGTCGCCAGCGCGATTGATTCTAAAACCTGAAGATAATTTTTCAGTTGACTTAGATTGATTTGCCGCATTGATACCAAGTTGTCTGTGGGCGTTCATCGCCATTAAGTTATTGTTAATTCTCATTATAAATTCCTCCTTGAATTTAATATCTGTTTAGTAACGTCCTTGTTACATTAGCGTTTGCACCTTACGGCCGATGAGGTGCTGCTACAACTAATATCGGACTGAGCGCTTTATACTTTAGCTTTTTTTAGCGCTTTTTTGCAATAAAAAATATTTAGTAACTCATTTGTAAAATAATCGTATGTTTTGTCATTCGGATTGCTTATTTTGTTTGAATTGTCGCTTGAATTCAGCCACGTCGACCTTATTTTGCGTCGCCGCCACATTTTCGCTAATAATCGATTCGTAAACCTCTTTGCGATGCACTTTAACCGACTTAGGCGCATTGATGCCCAATTTGACTCTGCCATCTTCAGCTTCAATCACGACAACTTCAATATTGTCGTTTATTATAATTGATTCATTGCGTTTTCTGGTCAATATCAGCATTTACATCACAGCCTTATCTTTAAATAATTTGCGCTTGTACGGATAGTCGGCGTCGATGACGACCTGTTCTGCCAAGCGATCGTTCTGGTTGATAATAATCGGCGACTTTAAATTAATCGTCGATTCTTCGATATTGCGATTGATGACTACAGTCGTAAAGACCTGAACGTCTTCTACCGATTTTATATTTAGCTTTTCCGTCACTTCGTCATCGATTTCAAAATTGTAGTCCTCGACAAACAAAAAGGGATCGGTCAAAATAAAACAAACGTCTTCTTCGCTAATTGACTGTAGCCAAACAAAGGGAAACTCAACAGTCATTTCGCCGATTAAAACGAATTCGACACTGTCGGGAAACCCGTAAAAACCCTTCGGCATCTTTATGATTTGCTCTTCGTTAAAAGTAACTTCACCGGCATAATCTGTAACAATCTTCATATATACCTCACCTTCTAGTATAAGCGCAATCAATTTCACTTACGTTGCTAATATCGGCAACTAGCGATAAAACTTTTAGTGTTTTTATAAAACTTTTGTAAGTGGGAGGGGAAGCAGTGGAAGTCGAAAGCAAAGGCGATAAAAAACACTGTTGTCATTTCGACCGAAGCACGAAGTGCAAAGTGGAAAAATCTCGGATCTTAAAGCGAGATGTCCGACTCTTTCGCTCGACATGACAAGCATTACATTTTGGTGCCAAGCACAGAAAAATGCAAGCATTTTCAACAAAATGTTCATAGGGTAGTAAAATAGCGCTTAAATGTCAAAGACTGGTTGCAAACAACCAGTCTTTGGCACATTTATAAAAGACACACACCTAATTGCGCGGCTTTAACGCCGCTGGCAAGCAACCCGCACCCGTCTTTTCTATTATATTGCGAATGCAGATTGTAATATTTCATTTCTCACAAACGCGCTTGCGTTAAAGCGCTACTTTTACCGCTCGCTTCATTGTGAGCAGATACAGATTCATTGTGTAGTAATGTGAATATTGCCACTTAATAGATATTGTAATAAATTGCTAAACGCCATTCAAGTAGCGCAAGTCACTGACTTTTATCCGCAAGTCACTAGTTTTTAATAAATAAAGTGACTTGCGTCACTTCACACTGTAGACTTGCCCAATTTCTTCACATTTTGGTACCAGGCACGAAAAAACACATAAACGCGAGATGATTCGACATGATAAAAAGCAAAAAACTGGCTGCGAACAACCAGTTTAAATCTATGCAAAAATATTGAGAATTCTCAGCAGTTTTAGCGTAGGAAATCAACCAAAGTAGGCTGTATAACCTTACTGCCCGTCGACAGCGACGCCTGATAAATGCTTTCGGCATTCTTTAAAATCATGATTTCCTTAGCCATGTCGACATCTTGCGATTCCGATAACATACCGGTAAAGGTCACGCGGTTATCGGCAATCCTATTTTTAATCAATTCCATGCGACTGACTTTAGCACCGATGTCGGCACGCTGTGCAATGACGCGATCGAGGTGTGCGTCGACCTTGCCCAAAAACGTTTGCACGGCATCTTGTTCACCCGACATCAACGCATTATAAAAACCGTCCATATCTTCTAACAAACTCGATCTTTTAGTTTTAATATGCTCTATGCGAAGTTCCGGAACGATGCCATCCGGCGTGTTGACCGTTTCAAATTGCAATGACTGATTGGGCGCCGCGCCGTTTAACGTGACGTTAATCTTACCGCTGCCAAAACTGGCATCTACCGCATTTTGCAGTGCCGTATGGTAATCTGCCACCGTCATAATATTGACCGACGGATCGAGCCTAACCGCCTTGCGCTCGCCACCATAGGTGACGTAAATCGGCAGTCGCTTCAGTTCGCCCTGATTGCTTGCGATGTGATCGTCGTGAAAGCCAAAGCGCGGAAAACTGACACTGGCTTCCGTCGTATCGCTACCCGCTTGCATAGACGGGTTAAAGCCGGGCGAAGCCGCAATCGTTAACGTCTCTGCGCCAAAGCGGCGATCTTTTATAATCAACTGATCGTTTTGATCAAAGTAAATATCGGCGAATTCCGATAATTTTTTGGTCGGATCTGTCGTCAACGGCGCATCGGCAAAGGCTTGCACGACTTTATCTTTTGTCAACAAAAAGTCTTCGCCGTTTAAAATGACTTCCGGAACGTCAAATGTGCCCAAACCGGACATTGTGACGTCCAAATTTTGCGTCGTGTAATCGGCATTTGGTCCCTCTAAGGCAAACGTCCCGCTGAGGAAGCTCTTGCTGGCAACTGCACCGGTAAAGAGCTTGGCAGTTCTAAAGTTAGGCGACGCCGTCGCTATTGTAACATTGCCCTCTAGCTTTGATTCAATGACCAAATTGTCGTTGTCGTCGTAATAGACTTCGGCGACATCCGCCAAAGGCGCACCGCCACCGACAGCCGTTTTAAAGCGATCGACCAAGACGTCTTTGTTAATCGGCGAAGATTCCGTACCGATTAGTCCGGTCGTATTGACGCTGTAAGTCGTGCCGTTGAAGACGATGTCTAAATTCTGACTATCTAAAGATTCCTTTAAGTTGAGTCGACCCTTTATCGCCGACTTGTTGCCAATCATTTGGTCGCCGGCGCTGTCCGTCAACATGTAATCATAGGCGCCTTTTGAATCGACCATGCCAAATACATTCAGACCACTGGTCGAAATTTGCATTGTTTCTCCGGTGCCGACCAGCAAACTCATGCGCGGCGGCTTAGTATACTCCGTCGCCGTAATATCGATGTTATAGGTGCCGTCTTCATTGAAGAGCGGCTTGTCGGTTTGATAGCCTGAAAAGATGTATTTACCGGTAAAGTTGGCATTTCCGGTGCTGACTAACTGCCTGCGCAAATTGTGCACTTCTTCGGCAATTTTTTTGAGGTCGTCAGGCGTGTTGACACCATTGGCAGCCTTAACCGCCAGCTCCCTACCGCGCTGCATGATTTCGCCGACTTCGGCAACCGACGATTCGACGACTTGATACCAATTCAAGGCATCGCGCACGTTTTTATCGTATTGTTCTATTTCCGACAAGTCAGTCTGAAAGCGCAGCACTTTAGAGGCGTCAATCGGATCGTCTGAAGCGCGCATAATGCGCCTGCCAGAACTGAGATGTCTTTGATTTTCACTCATTCGAGTCAAGTTTTTTTCGAGGTTATGCATCATTGTGTTAACCATCATATTATTCGTTACGCGCATGCAAAACCTCCTTATCTGCCGACCAAGCCAAGTCGATTGACCACCAAGTCGAGCAATTCGTCAAGCGCCGTCATCATTCTGGCGTTTGCACTGTAAGTGTGTTGAAATTTGATCATTTCACTCATTTCTTCGTCGAGCGATACACCCATTACCGACTGCCGCCTGTTTTCGAGCTCGATAATCATCATGTTTTGATTCTTTTCAATTCGTATTGCCTCTGCCGAATCGACGCCCAAGTTGGAAATTAAACTCTTTACGTAGTCGTCCGGACTGCCCCAAGAATACATGTATATATTATGGCGCATATTGGCGATGTTGAGTGCGTTTTGTCCGTTGCCCGGCACGCCTTCCAAAGTGTCCGACGCGGCAATTTTATTGAGGTCTGAATCGACTTCGCGCGATACCGTAAAGCGATTTGCCGAAATTCGGTCGACCAAATAATAGCGTCCATCGGACAAGTACTTAATCGACTTAGCGGCGTACTGCGGATTGTTTTCATATAAATCGCGAATGTTTTTTGCCAATATCTCGTTGTTCTTATCGACGGTATTCGACGGCGAAACGCCAGCGGTAACTTCGGCTGTCAAATCGATCGGCGCGTGACCGTCGAGCCCCTTGGTCATCAGGTATTCTTCAAAATCTGACGCCTTCATATTGTCGATTGTAAAGAGCATGGTGCCCTTGTTGCCCTCCATGTCAAAGCCGTTCATGTGAATGCGGTTGACCTCGCTGAAAAAGCGATCGGAAAAGGCGTTGAGGCGGTCGACGTAATAGGGAAAACCCTTGCTTTCAGCCGACATGCCGTCGCGCATATCGAGAATGCCCTTGATCTCGCCGCCAGTGGCGTTAAACGTCGCCCCGGTTTCCCAGCCGACGTCGACGAGGCGATAGGCGTCATCCGGATTTTTCTTGTACTCGCGCGGCGTCATCGTCACCTCGTTCGCATTAAAATGCGAAACGAGCGGCGAACCGCTGACCAAGACGTGAAATCTATTGTTGCCGTCCTCGTAATAATCAATATTGATCAATTTTGACAATTTGTCGACCAACAAATTGCGCTGGTCGCGAATGTCGTTGGCAGTGCTACCATCTAATTCATTTTGATATATTATTTTATTTAGTTCAGTAATTTGATCGGCGTAACCGTTAATCTGCGACACGACCGACTTCAACTGAAAATCGATATCTTCTTGCGCTTTGACTAACTTTTTATGCATTGCGCCCAAACTCTCGGTCACGGCGATAGAACGCTGCCTGACCAATGCGCGCGTCGTCAGGTTTTCCGGATTTTTATTGAGTTCGTGAACGGCTTCGTAAAAGGCGTCGACCACCGAGCGAATGCCGGAATCGGTCGGCTCGTTAAAAATCGCCTCGATTAAGCCGTACATTTCGCGCTTAAACGTCCACTCGCCCTGCGTCGTCATTTCGTTGCGAATTTTTAAATCGGTAAACTCGTTGCGAATTTGTATGACTGACTCGCTGTCCACGCCCGTGCCAATCATGCCGTTGGACGCCGGCAGAATATCTGGCGTAGTTTGTCTAAAGTCCAATCGTTGTCTGGAAAAACCCGGCGTGTTGGCGTTTGCAACGTTGTGCGAAATGACGTTTAAGCCGCGCTGCGAAACAAACAAACCGGATTTTGCTATATTTAAACCGAAAAATGTTGATGACATATTACCACCTATACTTTTGCATCAAAGATGCCTCTACTGCGCTTTACTTCTCTTTCTTTCGCTTCACTGCCGTAACCGGCATCAGTCGTGCCGAGCTGTTGGGTAATCGCCAACGTTACGTCGATGTACTCTAAAGACTGCTGAATGAGCTGTTCGTTTAAGCGATTAGTCGCTTGGACATCGCCGATAGCAGCTAACAACTGCGCTTCTTGCGCTTCTAACTGGCGCCGCTGCGGCAAGTCTAAAATGCGATATAGTTGTTGTAAATTATCGACTAAATCGCAACCCTTTTTACGACAAAGACCATCCACAGCTCCACTTCTGAGAGACTCTAACTGTACGATGGTCTTAACAAATCCTTGCTCTTCTCTTGTAATGGCGTCCAGTGCCTTTACATCGTTGTTGATAATGCAATCTTTCTTGCGCAATTCCAATTCGCGCAATTCACGGTATAGGGCTACTTCCCCCTCCATGATTTCAATTAATTCTTTAAAATTATCCGTAACCAATCACCTCGCTAGTCGCGATTGTAAAGTGACATCATCTTTTTAGCGATGTCTTCTGAATCCGGCTTATAGGTGCCCTCTTCGATGGCGACTTTTAATCTGTCTACGAGTTCGCGGCGCACATCGGGCAATTCCTTAAAAGCCTTAGTCGCAACTTGAACCTCGCGCGCTGCATCTGAGATTTCAATCTTGTCTTGAATATTTTTGATTCCCGATGCCTTTGCTGTTTTAGGGACTGCTTTGCTATAATTATTGACTACTTTGTTAAACATAATATTATTTGACACTTTCACATCGTCACCTCCAACACTCACTATCACTATCGGATAGTTAAAACGGTTAGTTTATACTATAACACGTCGTTTCTGCTATAATTTCGACCCATATAATTTACAATATCGCTTTAAAAACAATAGTTTTTTTAAGTAATTGCAAACTTTGGTCTCTTCACTAATCTTCGCTATTCTTGGGGGGCGTATAAAATACAGTCGCTGCAAACAAATGGCAGCCAGTATTGCGCTTTAATATCGCTTCGGCGGCGCTCTTTATAGTTGCACCGGTCGTCACGACATCATCGATAATCAAGATTGACAACCCTTCGCTAACAGGTCGTCGACAGATAAAAGCATCAATCATGTTCTCTATTCTATTCTCTCTGGATAACCGCTTTTGCGTACCGTGTCGCCGGCTGTACTCCAGCAGCGGAATCGTCGGCACTGCCATTTGCTCTGCCAATGCCCGCGCGATGTCTTTGGCGTGATCGCAACCTCTGCGCGCTATTCTATCAGCGGCAGTCGGTATCCAAGTAATCCCATCAATTTTAATATCGGCACGTCGCAGCCTTTCTTGAATCATATTTGCAAAAATTTTTGAATAATAGCGGTGATGCTCCGCCTTGTGGCGATAAATCATCTTCTTTGCAAACTGATTATAGTAAAAACAGCTGACTAGCCGCTCTAAACCATACTGATCTGCCGACAACTCAAAATCGACCGGTTCAAGGCAATCCAAACAATCTTCGCACAGTTGCCACTTGACCAGATTTCGATAGCGCTCGCAGGCGGCACACTGCAAATCGTTCGGCAACAATAAATTCAAGCCAAAATCAATCGATTTTTTCAAATACATCGGACAACCTCTTGTCTAAAGTCGAATGGCGATCCAGTTTATGACGCGAACGAATCAACTCGTCCAAGCGATAGTGCTCGCCAATCATCGTCAAGTGCTTTTTGGCGCGCGTAATCGCAGTGTAAATTAAGTTGTTGGACTTGATCACGTCGGGGATGCGATACATTGGTATGACGACGTAATCGAATTCGTTGCCTTGGCTCTTGTGAATGGTCATGGCGTATGCCAAGACGAGGTCTTCGATTAACTCCCTATTGTAAATGGCGTATTTGCCATCGCTAAAGCGCACTCTGATGCCCTTGTCGGTCATACCGGTAACGCGCCCGATTTCGCCGTTGAAAATGCCCTCGCCATCGGTCAGCGAGTTTTCTCTGGTCCACTTAATATTGTAGTTATTGCGATTTTGCATGACCTTATCGCCTATTCTAAAGCGATTATAAAACTTTTCGCCGCCCGGATTGAGCGCCTCTTGCAAAGTTAAATTTAAACCCTCGGCGCCTAGCGTTCCACCCCTTAAAGGCGTTAAAACGGTGATGCTGTCGATTGGATTGATGTCGTAATAGGTCGGCAAGCGCTCGCTGACCAGCTTTAACAGCGCGTCTAAAATCGCCCGATTCGATTGCGCCCTAATAAAGAAACAGTCCTTGTCCTTTTTGTTAAAGGCGATTTCATCGCCGTTTAATATGGCGTGCGCATTGGTTAAAATCAGGCTGTCCGCCGCCTGGCGATGTATCTGCGTCAACTTGCTCTTTTTGACCACTTCAGAATCGATTAGATCGCCCAATACGTTGCCCGGACCAACCGCCGGCAACTGATTGACGTCGCCAATTAAGATTAAGCGGCTGTCGGTCGGAATTGCCATCAGCAAGCTCAAAAATAGTGGCGCATCGATCATCGAAACCTCGTCGACGATGACGACATCGCTCTGCAATGGATTGTCACCATTTCTATTAAAGAGCAATAACCGGCTGTCTTCTTGATACTTGTACTCGAGCAGGCGGTGCACCGTCGACGCCGGTCGACCAATCACCTCTTCCATGCGGCTGGCAGCCCTGCCGGTTGGCGCACAGAGGCTGTAACTCATGTCGCTGTGCTCAAGGCGCATCACCCATTCCTTTAAAATGGTCGTCTTACCAGTACCCGGACCACCCGTCAAAATAAACAATTTGTAATTGAGCCCCTGATCGACAATGTCCTGCTGTTCTGCAGTTAAATCCAAATCGCTAAAGTTGTTTGAGTAAGTCACGTCTTTGACCAGTCCGGATTGCAGCCTGGCGATTTCGCGCACGATGCCAATTTCGGTGTCGTACATCAAGCGCGTGTAAATGCGCGTCTGATCGTTATCGGCATCTCGCTCAATGACGACGTCGCCGCGAATATAGAGTTCCTGCAGGGCTTCTTCGACCAAATGATCGGCGCTGCCAATTTTGTCGACCACTGCTGCAAAGAGGTCTTCGCGCAGCGTAAAAACGCGCCCCGCAGCCGCCTGTATGCGCAAGTAATAGTGTATGTAAGCCGTCACGCGTTCAATGCCGTCGCGACTAAAACCGAGCTGTTCAGCCAGTGCGTCGACGCGATTAAAGCCCATTCCCCTGACGTCGGCAATCAAATTGTAGGGGTTGCTCTTGAGCTGCGCCTCGCTATCCTTACCATATACTTCGTAAATGGCAAAGGACATTTTGGCAGACAGACCCAGTCCACTTAAGAAAAAGAGCGTCTGCTCTGCCTCTAAGTGCTCTGAAAAAGACTTGATAATCTTCTTTAAAGTGGCTTGACCAATGCCTTCGACCGCCCTTAAGCGCTGCGGATTGAGACGCATCACGTCGAGCGTATCCTCGCCAAATTTGGCAACGATGCGCTCGGCGGTGACCGGTCCAATGCCATCAAAGATGCCACTTGCCAAAAACTGCACAATATTTTCTACGTCGGTGGGCATGACGATGCGATAGGATTCGACCTCATACTGCCTACCGTAAACGGGGTGCATTACCTCTTTAACGTGAAATTCATAAGTCAATTCCGGCTCAACTTGACCAAAAGTCCCCTTCAGCGTCACTTCTTCATCGCCGACGTCGGCGACCAAAATATAAAAATTAGTCTCTTCATTGCAGAATATAATCGTCGTGACGACGCCCGTTAAAATCATAAATTTACAATACTCCCAATCGGTCTGGTGGTCGGCAAAAAGCCGCCTGTCATTTCGAGCGGAACGCAGTGAAGTCGAGAAATCTCGTGTTTAAAAGCGAGATCTCTCCACTCCTTTTTTAGTTGGTCGAGATAACACAAAAGCAGTGGAAAGTCAAATGAAAAATCAAAAACCGTCCGCGCACTGATGATAACTCTGGACTCAACCATTATAACATTTTTGCGCCGGCTTGTAACAGCTCAACTCTATCTAATTTTTCCCACGGCAAGTCTAAATCCGTTCTGCCAAAGTGACCGTAGGCGGCGACTTGCTTATAAATTGGGCGCCTCAAGTCGAGGTCGCGAATAATCGCCGCCGGTCTGAGGTCAAAATTGTCTCTGACCAACTGCTCAATTTTCTGTTCGGCAATTTTTTCGGTGCCAAATGTTTCGACCAAAATCGACACCGGCTGAGCGACGCCAATCGCATAGGCGAGTTCTACTTCACACTTATCGGCGAGACCTGCCGCGACAATATTTTTGGCGACATAACGCGCCGCATAAGCAGCCGAGCGGTCGACCTTTGTTGGATCTTTACCGGAAAAGGCACCGCCGCCGTGGCGCGCATAGCCGCCATAAGTATCGACGATAATCTTTCTACCCGTCAATCCGGCGTCGCCCTTTGGTCCGCCAATCACAAAGCGACCTGTCGGATTAATTAAATACTTAGTGTTTTCGTCTACCAATTCAGCCGGCAAAATCGGTGCAATGACGTACGCCTTGATGTCCTCAATGATTTGTTCACGCGTCACTTCGGGATTGTGCTGCGCCGAAACGACGACCGTATCGACGCGCGCCGGCACGTCGTCATGGTATTCTACAGTCACCTGCGTTTTGCCGTCGGGGCGCAAGTAGGTTAGCGTACCATCTTTTCTAACGTCGGTTAAGCGCTTTGCCATCTTGTGAGCCAGTGAAATCGGCAGCGGCATGAGTTCTTCAGTCTCATTGCAGGCGTAGCCGAACATCAAGCCCTGATCGCCGGCGCCGGCGTTATTTTCTTCGTCGACATAGACGTTTTCGCGGTGTTCCAAGTCGTTGTTGACACCCATTGCGATATCGGGCGACTGACCATCTAAGGCGACTAAGACGCCACAAGTCTCGGCATCGAAGCCAAATTTTGCCCTGTTGTATCCAATTTCATCAATCGTGCTGCGCACAATCTTTTGAATGTCGACATAACAATTTGTCGTAATTTCGCCACTGACCAAAACCAATCCCGTCGTCACAGACGTTTCGCAAGCGACGCGCGCCAACGGATCACAGCTAAAAATGGCGTCTAGCACCGCATCGGAAATCTGATCGCACATTTTGTCGGGATGCCCCTCAGTGACCGATTCAGATGTAAAAAATCTCTTTCTCATCATATTCCTCCTCAATATATCGGTTAGCTCACGCTATGTAATAAACACCGAATAAGTAATATAAAAGCGCCCACAAGGCGGGGCGCTTATCTAAATAAACCCAACCTCATCTTTCAGAATTTCTTCCGTAGGATTTAGCACCGCGTAAAAACCGGTTGCCGGACGTCATCGGGCCCATTCCCTCAGTCGCTCTCAATAAGGTGTTTAACATAACTAACTATTTATTTGCAACTTCACTATATCATAGATACGGCGATAAAACAAGAGGCAGGTAAGGAAAACCGGGGACTTCATGTCGACCAAACGAAGATAAGTGGAGTTCTTGTTTTTTTGTGCCTGACACTTCTGTGGACGATTGATTATATCATCTAGCAATGCAACGTTTTGTCAGTTTAATTATCGTTTTGTGCCTGGCACTTCTACGAAGTGACTTTTCATCGATACTCGTGCCCGGCACCACTATAGACTCTTATATCAACCGTCGTTTAGGTTCCTGGCACTCTTCTAGGCGATTTTATCCTCCATCATTACGTGCCTGACACTACTATAAGCATTTTGGCAACACCTGGTGTCTCTTTTTTGTGGTTTTATCCTCTTGGCAACACCTGGTGTGTCTTTTTTGTGGTTTTATCCTCATCATTTCGTGCCTGGCACTCCTAGCTATTAGTTTTTGTCATTGCTATTCGTGCCTGGCACTTTTATAGGCTGTTTTGTCACCTATCATGCAGCGTTTTGGGATGTTATCATCACCGCACGCCGCCGTTTATAGAAAAACACACTCAAAATACACTTATGGCACATGCCAAAAAGTGACACTGCCATTTAGTCGCCGTTTTTTCTCAACGCCAAAAAGCGCCA
>PDWJ01004596.1_pt1 | contig 12048 bp, 10 predicted proteins | sample 1430881 | NCBI WGS metagenome assembly PDWJ01 (sample SAMN01162460, study PRJNA174530) | Oral metagenome, whole genome shotgun sequencing project. | biome: Marine environment; feature: Marine mammal; material: Swab sample of the gingival sulcus; isolation source: swab sample of gingival sulcus... | reverse complement strand
GAAACTTGCGGAAAGTTTGGGGACGAATATCCTGCTGGTAAAAACATACGATAAAAACCAAGGGAGATTTTTATACAGCGAGACAGAGAATATATCCTGACCCAGCCGATGGGAAGGTTGTCTTTGTGCCGCTGGTTTTATCCACATAGGCATAATCATCTTCAATAATTTCACTAAATGTCTGAATTCCGATGGGCAGCTTTTTCATGGCAGGGGCTCCTGATAATGGCAACGTCGTGTCTTTTCGACAAAAATACCATGATTTCAGCGAAATAGTAATGTCTTTTTCATTTGCTCTATACGAATGGGTCGTGTTATTTACTATAGATAATTTTTTCTGTAGAAAAGAAATTATCTGCAAACAATGGCAAACCCCAAAATCAATTCATTGGTTGCGATTCAGGATATCTTAGTCGGCAAATAGTAATAATAGAGGGAGTCGGTACTATTTCGGTTGAAAATTTCTTGTAGTCGATTAATAATTTCCTGTTACTTACGTCCCTTTCTTTGAAAGAGGATGGTTTAGCTTTGTTTAAGCAACAGTGGTATAATTAACTTAAAAAATGCTTCAGGGGGCTTTTGTGTCTACTGATGTTGACGATAGCCAGTTATAATATCCGTAAATCCATAGGATTGGATTGGAAAAGGAAACCACAACGAATTTATTCGGTCATTGATGAGCTTGATGCCGATATTGTCCTGTTGCAGGAAGTCGATAAGCGTTTCGGCAGTCGGGAAGGGACCTTATGTAAAGATACTCTGTCTGCCGATTTACATTACCGTTTTATCGATATTGCAACTCACCCTAACAGCCACGGCTGGTATGGTAACGTCATCTTGTATCGTCAGCCCTTGAAGCTGCTCGACTGCCAATGTCTCAATATTCCTACAGTTGAGCCACGCGGTGCAATTTCAGCATTATTGGAAACAAATAACGGCCAGATACTCCAGGTGGTGGGAACACACTTATCCTTGTTAAAGGGTATGCGCAGACGACAGATCAGCAGCATCATCACACAAGTTGGCCAAAATAAAACATATCATACGGTTATTGGCGGGGACTTTAATGAAGCCAAGGCGGACAAATGGTTTATCAATAATCCCAGGCTTGTCAATTATCAGCTGGTTACCCCCGGTTCCAGTTTTCATACCGTAAAACCTATACGTGCTTTAGATCGTTTTATTGTCGGCAAAAATATTACCGTCAAGCATTCAGCGGTGCACAGTTCACCACAAACGAGAAAAGCCTCCGATCATCTTCCTGTTACGATTAAACTGGATCTGCACCCATGTTAGATATTGCCCTTATCCTGCACGCATTGCTGGTCATCGGCTTAACCCTGCGAATTCTTTGGCGTGATAATTTAAGCCCGGTGGCTCGACTGGCATGGTTCACCATTATTTTGATTTTTCCCTATGCCGGAGTGGTTATTTATTGGATGTTTGGCGAAGCCAAACTGGGTTTTAACGCCGACAGCCATGCCCAACAAATTATAGCCCGTTTGCATGAATATGCTCCACAGGTATTGGGCGAAGAGCAGACCATTTATGAAAAAATTCCTGTATGTTATCGTGCTGGCTTTACCTATCTGCATTCAGTTAACGCATTTTATCCTGTTGACGGTAACCAAATCACCCTGATGCGGGACGCCGATACTACCCGGCAGCAAATGGTTGCCGATATGGATGCAGCTACCCGGCAAATCCATCTTCTTTACTATATCTGGCTGACCGATGATACCGGCAGAGAAATTGCCGCCGCATTGATGCGGGCAGCAAAACGTGGTGTCGCCTGCCGGGTAATAGCCGATGCGATGGGCTCACACCGATTGATACATTCTGCATTATGGAAAGAAATGGCAGCGGCCGGGATCGAACTTGCAATCGCCCTGCCGTTTAAGCATCTGCTTAAAACCATTCTGTTCAGTCGGATTGATTTAAGAAATCACCGTAAAATTACAGTAATTGACGGCAAAATCACCTATTGTGGCAGTCAGAATTGTGCTGACCCGGAATTCCTGGTCAAAGCAAAATATGCACCATGGGTAGATATCATGCTGCGTATGCAGGGTCCGATTGTTGCGCAAAACCAAATGTTATTTGCCAGTGATTGGCTGACCGTGAAACCGCAAACCCCAATGAACGAATTTATTTTTGACATGCAAGGTCAGAGTGAAAGTTATAGCATAGCCGCCATTTACGGTGATGGTCCAACTGAACGTCAGGAAGCAACCCCGCAATTATTCAGTACCCTCTTTGCTCAGGCGCAGTCAGAATTGATTATTTCCACTCCCTATTTCGTTCCCGATTATTTAGTTCTGGGGGCATTGTGTGCAACCGCACATCGTGGTATTACCGTCACACTGATTTTTCCCCAGCGCAATGATTCCTTTGTTGTGGCTGCGACCAGCCGCAGCTACTATCGGCAGTTATTGGAAGCGGGTATCCATATTTATGAATATAAGGAAGGGTTATTACATGCCAAAACCCTGACCATTGACGGTAAACTTGCCGTTATCGGCTCGACCAATCTGGATTTACGCAGCTTTGATTTAAACTATGAAAATAACGTGTTGATCTATGACGAAAAGGTAGCTGCAGAAATCAGAAGCAGACAACATGACTATATTAACCATTCTGCCAGTGTTGATCTGGAAACAGTTACTCGCTGGCCAGTTTCCCGCCGCTTGTGGAACAATGTGATTGCCACTATAGGCCCCGTTTTGTAAGAACAGGAAAGACGGAAATCTATCCCTCTCGTTTTCAGGTACTGATAGATCAGGTGGCTCTCTATAAAAAATTGACCGGAGAAAAAAGATGAACCAGCCCCTGTCGTCTGCCCAGGTAGAACTCACCGTCGATATTCGATGGCAATCCCAAGGTGTTACCCATCTGGAGCATTTTTTTATCCAGAAACTCAACACCTGGCGGGATCTTGATTCTTCCAGTATCCTGTTTCCGGTCGCTCAGGCTACCCGGGGTGAGACCATTTCCATACAATGTCACCCTGGTGAGATAACGGGGAGTTATGATCCTGAAAAGGTGATTGAGCTCAAAACCAACCAGTTGAATTTTGCCCCACAGAACCTGGTCGTCGGCCGTTTTTATCCTCAGGGGATTCTCTTTGGTGTTCCCGGCATTTTTAAAGGCAACACCAACCCGTTTAGATTGGTTGATATTGATGATTGCAAAGCCGTTGTCGATTTAAATCATCCGTTGGCAAAGCAGGAATTGAACCTTGCTATTACCATAATCGATACTCAGATCCGGGAAAAGGAGCGAGGCGGCAGTTGCACCGACTGGATACAGATCATACTCGACGGGCCGGGTATGCAGCAGCGCGTGCATGAGGATATCCCTACCCATTTTACACGTGAGGAGATGGTACATCGGGAAGATGAACAACCAGACAGGCTTTTTTATCAGACCGACCGCCTTGTGCCTCATATTGATGCAGCCGCCTCCCAACAACTTTCCAGACTGTATAGTGCTCTTATTCCTTCTGAGGATACAGTACTGGATTTGATGGCCAGCTGGACCAGCCATCTGCCCGAAAACTTTGCCGCAAAAAATATCCACGGGCTTGGTATGAATGGTAACGAACTTGCTGCCAATCCCCTGTTATCTCATACCATTGTTCAGGATCTGAACGAAAATCAGGTGCTGCCCTTTGCCGACCATTTTTTCGATGCGGTAATCTGTTCGCTGTCGGTTGAATACCTGGTTTATCCGCTACAGGTCTTTGAGCAGGTTGGTCGGATACTGAAACCTGGCGGTGTGTTTGCGGTGAGTTTTTCCAACCGCTGGTTTCCTGAAAAAGCCATTGCCATATGGAAGGATCTCCACGATTTTGAACGTATGGGCATGGTGCTGGAGTATTTCCATGATGCCCGTTGTTTTGAAAAATTTGAAACCTTTTCGGTCAGAGGCTATCCACGCCCCAACGATGACAGCTATGCCTGCCGGTTGTCGTTCTCAGATCCGGTGTTCGTGATCGTTGGTAGAAAAAAATGTAACAACCAGGTATAAAAGGGAAAAGGGCTGAGATGATCAGATTTGGGCTGTGCTGTATATTTAAAGAACATCCGGTGAAGTTTCGCAGAACTACTGCTAAATATCTGGAAAAATTTCCCCGGGAGGTGCAGAAACAGCGTTTGGCTGAAATATGCACAGACAATGCCCGGAGTCTCCTGGCTGCCCTCAGGTTTTGTAAGGATAATCAGATTGGTTCGTTTCGAATCAACAGCCAGATTCTGCCATTAAAAACACATCCAGCTGTAGGATATGATCTTGGCAGTCTCCCAAATGGAGCGGGAATTATCCGGGCATACGAAGATTGCGGGGCATTCAGCCGTGCACACAATATTCGTACCACCTTTCATCCTGACCAATTCGTTGTTCTCTCCTCGCCCAATCCCGAGGTCGTTCAAAAGTCCATCGCTGATCTTGAGTATCAAGCCCAGGTTGCTCAATGGGTGAACGCCGATGTGATCAATATCCATGCTGGCGGGGTCTATAATGACAAGCCCTCGGCTCTGGCACGGCTGAAAGAGACCATTGCCTCTTTGCCGGATGCGGTAAGGCAACGGTTAACTCTTGAAAATGATGATAAAAGCTACACACCTTCCGACCTGCTTCCTCTCTGCCATGAGCTAAATATCCCGCTGGTATATGACGTCCATCATCATCGATGTCTTCCCGATGGTTTATCGGTGGCAGATGCCACTGAACAGGCCATAGAGACATGGAACAGGGAACCACTGTTTCACATCTCTTCACCCAAAGATGGATGGGGCGCAAAAGACCTGAAGAAACACGATGATTATATTGATATAAACGATCTGCCTCAAAACTGGCTCGCGTTGGATCTTACCATCGAAGTTGAAGCAAAAGCCAAGGAATTGGCGGTCAGGAAACTTATGAGGGAAACAGCTGGCTGAAAAATCCCGGCTGTTTATGATGTTATGATGTTGCTATACTTCTGTTTCTTCATGGGAAATGGCAGCTAATGTGTCCTGCAGGATTTTGCGTAACGCTTCACTTTCCACGACAAGATCTTTCCCCTCGTTTTCGGTGACAGCCGAGAAAAAGGATTTTGCCGCTTTCAGTTTTCTGGTGGACCAGGAGGCTGTGTTTTGTTGCATATGTACAGTTTTCTTAAAAGAATCCACGGTTTCATAATCTCTTCGTCCATGGGCCCAGTTGATCGTTTGTTTGTAGTGCAGCAGGGCACGGTTTATCAAGACAAAGAGAAGATTTATATCTTTTACCGGGCCCATCTGGAGCTTTTCCCCGCCAATCTGAATACCCATGATCTTTGTTGAGGAGAGTTTACGGCCTCCCCAGAGTGTACCAATAGCCCCTGCAGCTCCTGCAAGTCCAGTTGCAAGACCAAGCATCATGCCGCCAGCGGCAAGGTCAAGACCTGCCCCGAGTGCTGCACCGCCAAGTCCGCCGAAAACGGCCAGTTGTTTTTTTGAAAGTCCAAACAGCTCCCAGGTTTTTTTACTGAAAATCTCTTCATTTAAAAGAGCATATTCCGGCAGGCTATAGTTGAAAATATTGTGCTTATAAAGCCGTTCTATACGGATATGGGCCTTCTTTTCCTTATCAGTGATTGATGTATGAAATGAGGCAAAAAGTTGTTCTTGCAACTGTTTTTGATCTGTAGTGCTTTTCAGAGGAGCGGAGATTGTATGCTGAAGACATTGGCTGAACATTTCCAATAAAATATCAACAGTCTGCAGATTGCGGTTGTGCCAATCCGCCTTGAAGGCGTTAATGACTCGATCCAGTACCTGCTGCCAGTCCTGGTCTACCGATTTCAGCGCCTCAAGCAGCAGAATCCTCTCAGCGTATGTTGCCCGGTGAGCATTAAATACTCGGTTTGTGTTGAAACTTCTGCGAAATTCATTTTTCCATGATTCTATATAAGCAAAGGAGTTGTCCTTACAGTTGATGATTGCCATTCTGGGTCTGCCGGTAAGACGCAGGATTTCCATTTCTGCCCGGTCAACATTGCGTACCGGACGTGATCCGTCGACCACATAGATAATGCCGGCTCCTCTTTCCACCGGTTTGAGTAATTCAACGTCATCACGTAATTGATCGGATTTCTTGAATATCTCTCTAAATCGGATGATGCGGTCGCCATCTTCATCTGTGAGTTTCTGCAGCTCGGCAAGCACCCGCTGTGGATTCTGAAACCCGGGAGTATCGGTAAAACGCAGCATCTCTCGTCCATCTATTGCCACCGGAAACGTTTGACAGCTGGTGGTTTCACCTGGCATATTGCTTATGCGCACGGAGTCGTCTTCGGCAAGTGTCGACAGTACGGAGGATTTGCCCTCATTGGGGTGGCCTATTACCGCTATTTCCGGTACGTTCATGTCAGTCAGATTCATATGTATCAGGAAGGGGCCTGTTGGACGATTATGTCAAGATATGGATCACCCAGTTGTTCAATTTTGGCTGTCCAGGCCTGGATGTGAGCAGCATCTGTAACCGGTGTGAAAATTGTTTTTTCTTCAGGTTTTCCTATAAGCCAGATGATAATAGGGATCTCCGGTGCCAGTATTTCCCGGAGTTTACCTATAAATGACAGTGTATCCATCACCGGGGGCATCCACGCTTCTGCAAACAGGATCACTGACTGTATCGTGCTGTGATTCTGTTCAAAGGTCTTCAGTATTTTCAGGTCTTCTTCATGGCTGATTTGAAATTCATGGACTTTTTGGATAGTAAATCCTTTATGCCGCACCAAGGTATGCAAATCTTCATGTGAATAGCAGCAGGAACAGTCACCTGGCATCAGGATGTCTGCTGTTTGTAAGGAATCTTGTCGATAAGATGTTTTGTTATCCGTCTTCTCTTCATACGTGGGCTTTCGTTCATCTCTATCTCGAGTCTGACTAGAAACCAACGGTGTCTGCATGCGCCGAAGTATCCGTTCTGCTGCAGCGCTCTTCGGGCTGAAATTTTTCTCTGCTCGTCTCAGCCTGTAACAGCCGGCCAAAAACAGCAGTAAACGGATACCGAGTCCATAGACACCAACCGCGAAAAGCAGGAAGGGCCACCAGGATATAAGATGCTTTGTTGCCAGATGAGCGATGCCCTCTTTCAAAACAATGCGGCTGCCTTCAATCTCAGCAAGTGTCGGATACCCGACGCCCTCCCCGAAAAGCCATGACCAGGGTGTGGCGATCAGCTTGACTATTGCATAAAGAGAGTCAGTGGAAAATTGTAAGGTGGACTGCCAGCCAAAGGCGATATCGCTGATACCCACCTTGGTGAAAAGAGCGATTAAGAGTCCAAGGTTGAAAAAAATACCGCCAGCCTGGAGCAGAATAAAAAAAGATAAGAAAAGAAGATTCCTGTACAGCGCATCATACCGTTTACCTCTGGCAAAGAGCTGCTGCATGGTAGCTGTCTGTCCGGCTGAAAGGTGTGATTTGGCAGTTTTCAGCCCGATGTTGAACATCTTCATCGTTAGCAGGGAGAAAAAAAAGAGCAGAATCGAGCGTTTCTTCGGGGCAGCTTTTCTGCCTATAACCTGAGTAGTAAGGGAGAAAATCATCAGCAGGAGCTGGAGCAGAATGAAGATGGTAAAAAAGGAAAAGACATTTACCGGAGTCTTCCCTGAATACTGGAAGTAGGCAAATCCTCCGGTAAATCCAGAGCAAAGTGCAATACCCAGAGTACTAATCCAGAGCAGTGAACAGGCCTCGCCTGCTATTTCTCCGGGCAGAAAATCCTGGTTGAGCAGCTGTCTGCGCTTTTCAAGCCATGCTTTTTTCAGTTGAGTATTGGTGAGATTGTCTTTCAGCTCTAGAAAAATATCCCGGTCGCGTTTATGCAGTGCAGCATCAGGTATTTCCCTGTCTCGTTCAATCAGATATTCCAGATCGATACAGTCTTTATAGTTCCATCGATATTTCATGGTACCACTATACCCCGACAGTCCCTGAAAAGTAAATGGTTGTGAGTAGATGAAGACCGTGAAAAAACTGATTACGCAGGGGATGCCACATCCATGATTCTTTTTCCATATGCTCTTTTTAAGGTATCGAGATAGTTGCCATCTACCGCACCTTTCCAGGTCTTTACCGAATAAAACCGTTTGGGGATAGAAAAATTTTCAGGAGAAAAGCCTGTTTCGATACGAACCTGCCACCGCAGTCTACGTATTTTTTCTGCTACAGTATCAATATTTTCGGCAAGCGTGTTATACCCGACACTGGCCAGACATGTGGCCAGTTGGTCATGATCGTAGACCTTACGGGCGAAAAGGCAGGATACCATCGATGTAAGAAAGACCCTGCCGGGTTCATCGTCGATAAGAAAGTTGACGGCAGCTGCCACATCCTTTTCTGCATGTTTCTGGTCATAACTGTAGGCGCCTGTATCAAGGTGAGAGTGCCTGAAGCCAAGGGATTGGGCTGCAAAAAAGAGTTCGCCTGTTGCATAACCGGCCATTTCCTGTCCCAGGACACAGGCAAACTCCTCGCCGCCATAGCGGGCAGCAGCTTTCAAACTCCCCTGACCAAGCAACTGATAGAACTCATTGATGCCGCGGCCAAGATAGGTCGCGGCCTGCCTGTACGTGGCAACATCGCCAAACTGCAGGGGAACCAGCGTCTCTTTCTCAGTTAGTATACCACGCTGTAAGGCTTCTGTTGCCCAGGCAAGGGCGACGCCGCCGCTCATCGCATCAAGCCCCACTTTTTCGATTTCGTCAAGAACACGTAATACACCGAATGTATTAGTAATACCCAGCATGGTACCTGCTGCAAAAATGGGTTCATAATCATAGGCTACTTGGTGAAAATGATACCGGTTGTCCTCCTGCATTTTTTCACGGATGAAACCGATATGAATACAGCCCACCGGGCAGCCGCCGCAAGCGCCGTTGCGAAGCAGTGTCTCATCGGCAAAGGCTGTACCTGTTACTGTTTCAATGCCTGCGTCTGCAGTTTTCTGCAGGTTGTTCCAGGGCAGTGAAGCGATCTCATTCAGGCCTTTAAGATTCACTGCAGTTCCCAGATTATGATATTTACGCATCATGTCTGTGTCGGTAACCTTGGCAAACACCTGTTTGTACGCTGCCTGGTATTCTTTCCCGATTTTTCCAGAAGGCAGGCTGAAGTCATCTTCACCGCAGATGATAATCCCCTTGAGATTTTTCACCCCCATCGTGGCACCGCCGCCCATTCTGCCGAAATGTCTGTAGGTATCAACGTTGATGCAGGCCATGGCGGAGCCAATTTCACCGGCCGGGCCAATACGCAGAATAGAGCGGTGTCCACTGCCTGCCGGGAAGATACGCCGCATTACCTTGCCTGTGCTGTCTGTGTTCATGCCTTTCATGAACGTGGTGTCCTGCAGTCTGTGATATCCCGAGCCAATGGTAAGACAGGAAAGTCTTTTCGCCCGGCCGATGATAACCAGACCGTCAAGATTATAGAATTTCATGGCCAGTGCCGTTCGTCCGCCGCCATGACTTTCGGTGTACTCGCCATGATATGAGGATTTGAAACTGCATACCGTTTTGCTCATCAGTGGAAAATATCCGGTAAGCGGACCTATTGTGAAGATAAGCGGTTGCGATTCATCGTCCCAGTTTTTACAGGGATCTCCATACTGTTGAAAGAGAAGGGCTGCCAGACCGCTGCCGCCGGCAACAAGAGAGCGTCCTGCAATGTTCACGGTCGTACCTGTTTCTGTTGTCAGGTCATATACAAGCACTCTGAATTCATCGGAAATCATAGCAGGATCTCCTCAACTTCATCTACTTCCTTCATCTCAAGACAGTTTTGCGGGCAGTAGATCACACAGCGGCCACAGTGGATACAGACAAAGATCTCTCCCTCTTTATTTTGTGAAATGGCATCAACGGGGCAGGCTGTAATACAATTTCCACATTGTACGCAGAGCTTTTTGTGTACAACAACTCCGCCGCCTTTACGCTGCTGAAGCGCACCCGAGGGACAGGCCAGGGCGCATGATGCTGGCTGGCAGGCCAGACAGCGGATGGCCAGAAACCCGGTTGATAGACCGCCTGATGACTGGATGCGGATGCCGGCAGTATGCCATGACAGTCTGCGATGAACCAGCCTTGCACAGGCAAGCGAACAGGAATGGCAGCCAATACACTGATCCATCCGTGGTGTGGTCAATATTTTCATCTTTATATCATTCTCCGTTTGGAAATCTAAGATAACGTCTTTTTTTGTAAAAGGAAAAGTTTCATGCTGAACCCGGTAAGCATAGACTGTGAAAAGATGCTTTTGTAAGAGGCTCGTTAAAAAATCAAAACTATTATTATAGTACAGGAGTATGTGTTTGTAATAAAATGTTTGTCAAAAAGATGATATTACCTGAAATAATCACGTTTATGCTGTTTGACTAACCGTGATGCTAACCAGGATGAATTTTTTTCTTTGGTAATCAGTTTTTCTTTTATTATATACCATTTGAGTATGCTTGAGAGTTTCAGGACAGATCTTGTGTGTCTGCAGGATAAAAAACTCTTCTATAACAATCCTTTTAAGATGGTGACGCTATGAAAAATGTTCGGGAAAATGCAAGAAAACTGATGAAACCTTACTGCCGTGTATGCCCTGTCTGTAACGGTAAAGCCTGTGTCGGTGAGGTGCCTGGTATGGGCGGGCTGGGAAGTGGTAGTGCCTTTTTCAACAACATTGAAGCCCTGGCAAAAATCAGATTTAATATGCGGCTCATCCATGATGTGGTTGAGCCGGATACTTCTGTTCAGCTGTTTGGGAAAAAGCTGGCAATACCCGTCCTTGCTGCGCCGATTGGCGGGGTCTCATTTAATATGGGAGGTGGTGTGAGTGAAGAAGCGTATACCAATGCAATCATCCAGGGCTGTAAAGAAAAAGCTATCTTAGGCTGTACCGGTGATGGTGTGCCTGAATTTATCCATCAGGCGGGTAATCAGGCTATTAAAAATGCACAGGGACATGGTATTCCTTTTATCAAACCATGGGAAGATGATGAGTTTGATATGAAGCTTGCTCTTGCCAAAGAGACAGGTACAGACGTTATTGGTATGGACATTGATGCGGCCGGATTAATCACGCTGCGAAAAATGGGGCGGCCTGTCTCGCCGAAACCTCTTGAAAAACTTATTGATATAATACAAAAGACAGGACTGAAGTTTATTTTGAAAGGGGTTATGACACCAGATGAAGCGGAGCTTGCCGCAGAGGCAGGAGCTGCGGCCATTGTCGTCTCCAATCATGGTGGACGGGTTATGGATCATACTCCGGGAGCTGCTGAAGTTCTGGCGTCAATAGCTGATAAGGTGGGGGACTGTATGACGATTTTGGCAGACGGTGGTGTGCGAAGCGGCGGTGACATCCTGAAACTGCTGGCGCTTGGAGCTGATGGTGTAATGATAGGACGTCCATTTTCCATTGCTGCTGTTGGCGGTTTGCAGGAGGGGGTGGAAAAATATATTGACCAGCTCACTGGAGAGCTCAAGCAAGCTATGGTGCTTACTGGTACGCAATCTGCTGCTGCTGTTTCCAGTTCCATTATCTACTGACCTTATGTGGGGCTTGCCAAAAATGGAGCTGTGGTACAAACAGCTTTTGCCCCATTATATTTTCGGTTCGCGCTCCGTTTGTTGAAGGATGTCTCTAGCATTCATTCTGCTCTTAAAGGGCTGCGGCAACGGGTGTGAACCGAAAATTTTTCAATATTCTGCTTGAGCCTTTATGTATGCTGTAATATGCGATTTTGAACATAACCATCACCCTTTTATATGCCTGGGATAAACCTGGAAAACAGAACCTGGCTCTCCGCTGGCGTTCATTAAAAAGAATATACAGCCCAATACTAAAGATAAAAGGATCGATAAATTATGGTGTTGCCAAGATGATGTCACAATGATCTTCCTGTAACTACTCACCCCATAAAAAAATACACAAAAATGAAAAAAAAGCTTGACAGTTTTTTGGGTGAAATCTTTATAAGAGTTCGATCCGTTTACAAAACAGGTCATAAAACGTCAAAATGCAGTTT
>PDWJ01004595.1_pt1 | contig 12048 bp, 7 predicted proteins | sample 1430881 | NCBI WGS metagenome assembly PDWJ01 (sample SAMN01162460, study PRJNA174530) | Oral metagenome, whole genome shotgun sequencing project. | biome: Marine environment; feature: Marine mammal; material: Swab sample of the gingival sulcus; isolation source: swab sample of gingival sulcus... | reverse complement strand
GTCCGCTGTAAAACATGCTTCACCATTTTTAACATCTTGTACGAAGTAAAAAGCACCAGACAGTTACCGCCCACAATTTTTACAATCTCCGCAATAACCAGGGCAATTCTTTCGGGAAACATCGACTCTGTGGGCTCGGGAAGATTTTTTTCAGTATATAGCACCATCTGTCGCCTATAGTCAAAGGGAGATGGTAATGCCATGGCCTTCCCTCGAAGAAAACCCATTCGACTGATGAAATATGAAAATTCCCCCTTTACCGAAAGTGTAGCAGAGGTAAAAATTGTCGATTCATAGAAAGAAAAAACCTCATCCCGCATAATCTCATCTATATTTACCGGACGGGCAATTGCCTGAACATTTCCCAGGAGCTCCTGACCATCTCGCTCAATCCAATAGACATGGGAGTCGCGGTCAAGCTCAAGAAAAAACTTCAGAGACTGAGTATATGCCGTAATCTTATTCTTTGCAGGCTCAAATTCCAGAAGAGTATCTTCTTCTTCAAAGTCTCCCTCTGCCAAAGTGATGACCTCAATGAATTTTTCCAAGTGGCCTAAAAATTTCTGACCAAAATCAAGTTTACGGGTAATTCGCAGAACCGTTTCCCTTTCCGAAAAGAGGTCGCGAAGCTTTTCAAAAAAAATCTGCCCCTCCTTCATTATCTTATCTATGAGATTTATGCTCTCCTGTTGAGAGATGGTGTTCTTAAAAGAAAAAACCACGCCTGACTTACCCTTCTTGGAATAGAAGCGATTGATTATATTGCCCAGCAACTTCAAATCAATGCTAAAACCAAGTTGATTTGAAGCAATGGTCTCCACAGAATGAGCCTCGTCAAAGACAACAGCCTCGGTCACGGGAAGATAGGCCTTATCCGAGGCAATGTTGGAGAAGAAGAGATAGTGATTCATAATCAACAGGTCAGAGGTTGCCCACTCCTTTTTAGCAGTCTGAAAATGACACTGCTTAAAAAAGGGACATTTCTGATGGGCACAGGCATCGGGGTCGCGATTGACCTCCTCCCAAAAATCAAAGGGTGCGTTAATATCAAAAAAAGTAAAAACATCAGGGGAGGAGAAGAAAAGCTGCATCTTCATCGTGAGATTGCGGTCGCTGTCTTTCAAAATTCCCTTTTTCACTGCCCCCTCAAAGCGACGACGACAGGGATAGTTACGACTCCCTAAACAAAGTGAAAACTTAAAATCCCGCTTAAGATTCTCGCGACAGATGTCCTGAACAATGGGTAAATCATTATCAAGGAGCTGTTTTTGAAGAGCCTTGGTCTCCGTGGAAATGGCAACCCGCTTACCCTCGGCAATGCTATAAAGCACAGATGGGAAGAGATATGCCATACTCTTTCCCGTTCCCGTGCCCGCCTCAATTATTCCATTTTCCCTATTTTTAAGCCGTTCAAGAATGAAATGAGCCATGCGGAGCTGACTCTCCCGATATTTATAAGAGCTCAGTTTCTGCTTCAAGTGGTCTGTAAAAATTTCATTCATGGAAAAAGCAGACTCCTCGGTAAAATTCTCAACTTACTTTATTTCCATGACAATTTTCAGCAAGACCTTTTTTGAGATGATGTGAACGCAAAATGAGAGACTCCAAAGAGCCTTTACCGGCAAGAAAGGCGGACCTGTTTAATTGGGCTATTATCGGAAGTCGAAATGAAGTAGCAACACAATGAATATCCGAATGTGTCAAAAATGGATAAAACAGGGTCAAAGGCGCACAAATACTCCTAAAATTTCAGGCTTGCCCAGCACCCAACACCTTTTTATTCAAAAAGGTGCTGGGTGCCGGAGAAAATATCCCTGAAATAGAAAAATATGAAAAATTTTTCAAAATCCCAAATTTTTTTTGAACATTTTCCCTCCTCAGTCGTTTATATTATAGAGGCACAAAAAATATGAGGAGGAAATATGAAAAATTTTGAAGACTTGACAATTAGCGATGATTACATGTTTTACCATGTAATGCAAAATAAGGATTTATGTAAGACCCTGCTGACAAGCATTCTATCGGGTAAAATTGCCGAAATTACAACCATTGAGATACAGAAAACCTTTGAGACTTCCACAAATGCAAAGGGTATTCGCCTTGATGTTTGGATTATTGACTCTACGGGTAAGCAATACAATATTGAAATGCAGACAACTGCCAATAGAGACTTGGCAAGGCGAATGAGATACTACCAGTCGGCAATTGATTCTCACCTACTAGAAAAAGGAAGACATTACAGTGACTTGGCAGACACATTTATCATCTTTATCTGTCCCTTTGACTACCCCAAAAAAGGCTTGCCAATCTATTCGTTTACGGCAATATGTAATGAAGATAAAACAATAGAACTTGATGATGGGACAACAAAGATTTTGGTAAACAGCTCTGCTGCTCACAGGGTTAAAGATAAAAATTTAAGAGCTTTTTTAGAGTACATGAATGGCAGGGAAACGGAGAATGATTTTGTCAAAAGCTTAAAGCATCAGATTGAAACCTTTAAGCACAATAATAAGATGCGGGAGGAATATATGTACCGAATGACCGTGGAAGATGAAATCAGGCATGATGCCCTACAAGAGGGCATGCAACAGGGAATTTATAAGGAAAAGGAGAACATTGTTCTAAAAATGGTCTCCAGGGGATTGGATGTGAAGACTATTTCTGAATATACAGACCTTGATATATCAGAAGTAAAAAAAATTAAAGACAAGTCTTCGTATCCTTAAAAGGCCTCTCTGTCTCAGCAACTTCTCGTTGTTCAGGAAACTCAATCCCCGAGTTTTTTCTCCCGAAATAACCTTTTCTGCTCCTGAGTTCCCATGACCGCCAGACAATCCCCTTCTTTTACTAAAAAGGAGGCATTGGGGTTGGCTGTGAAGTGGTCGTCTCTGAAAACCCCCACAATGGATGCACCGGTAACAGCACGAACCGATAGTTCTCCCAGAGATTTGCCCGCAATTCGACTTCTTGCATTGACCTCAAACCAGCTGATGTCCAAAAATCCCGGCATTCTAAAAATTCTATCAAGACGAGCCTGGTCCAGTTTCTCCATTGTGAAGTCCGGGTCATTTTGCTTCCTTAAATCATCAACAAGTTCATGCACCCTCACAGAGGGAACCTCCAACAAATCAAGAGCCTGTCTTAATATTTCTAAACTCGCTTCAAACTCGGGCTGTACCACTTCAAAAATATTCATTTCAAAAAAATCATTGAGTTGAACATTGTCGTCGGCTCTTGCAATAATTTTTATCTCAGGATTTTTCATATATGACAGCTTCGTTATTTCCTTTGCAGTTGCAATGAAGGGAACCGTAATAATCATTAACTTGGCTTTATCAACTTTGGAAGCCTGTAAAACAACCTCCTGCCCGGCATCTCCATAGATAACAGGCAGCCCTGATTTTTTACACCTTTCAAACCTTCGGAAATCCTGCTCTATAACTATGAATGAAAAACCAATTTTGCTAAAGATACGGGCGAGTTGGGAACCCACGCGACCGCCTCCGGCAATGACTATGTGTTCTGCCATGCCGGTAGAGGGAAGATTCTTTGTCTGAAACTCCTCATGGGAGAAGAACCTCTTTTTCAGAGAATAGAGAGGAGCAGCCAGCATGGAAACAAAGGGTGAAACCAGCATGGTAACAACGGAGACTGCAAGAATCAACGAGAAAAAATCATAGTCAATTATCTCATTTTTCATGGCTGTGCGTGCCAAAACAAAGGAAAACTCTCCCACCTGGGCAAGCCCCAAGCCCAATGCCAGAGGAATTATATTAAAATATCGAAATGATAAGCTGAGAAGGGAAAAGACTGTAAATTTTACTAAAATTACCAAAAGAACCAAGAGAGCTATGGTGGGAATATGTTCCCTGATAAAAGATACATCAAGAAGCATACCCACTGATGTGAAAAAAACCAAACCGAATATATCCCGCAGGGGAATAATGTCATTCAAAGCCTGGTGACTGTACTCCGACTCATTGATTACCATACCAGCAAGGAATGCCCCAAAGGCAAGGGAAAGTCCGAAAATATGAGTAACATAGCCCACACCAAGACCTATGGCAGTTATGGTTATGAGAAATAGCTCTCTGGAATTAAGCCTTGCCACAAATTTAAGAATCCAGGGAATTGCACGCATACCTATTACAACCAAAACCAGCAGTATTCCCCCTGCTTTTAGCAAGGTAAACAACAGGGGAGTTATTCCCCCACTGAGTGAGCCCAGGTTGGGAATAACCAGCATGAGAGGAATGGCGGCTAAATCCTGCACAATGAGAATGCCTATCATGACACTGCTGGAAAGCGTCCCAATGAGCCCCCTGCTCATGAGGGTTTTGATTACAACCATGGTACTTGATAATGATATGACCATGCCAAAAACAGCTGACTCCAAAAAAGAAAATCCCAGAGAGTGCCCCATGAGAATTCCCATGGCAATGAGTAAAATCACCTGTATGGGCGTACCCAAAATGGCTATTCCTTTTACCGCTTTGAGCTCACCAAATGAAAAATCCAGTCCAATTGAAAAGAGGAGCAGGGCAACTCCAATTTCTGCGAGAAGCTCAATACGGGGAATATCGGAAACAGTTATTCCTCCGGTATGGGGACCAATGATGATACCCGCCACAATGAAGCCTACAATGGGAGGAGTTTTCAACTTATTTGCAATGACTCCGACGAAGAGACCGGCAATGATAATAATTATGAGATCTTCAGCAATCCCCATGACACAACTCCCATATATTTACTTAACAAACTTCTCTATTACAAAAAACCCATAGTGGGCAAATAAATTTGAGTTGAAGCGGCAAACCCTTGAGGGCTTGCCCTCTTTAAATATAAAACTCTTTTCTTTAACAATCTTAAAGGGGAATTCCTTTGCCATTATCCTGAAATCTTTAATTGTCAGAAGGTGAATATTAGGAGATTCATACCAGGCATATGGTAGCAATCTATGAACGGGCATTGTTCCATTCAGGAGGAGGTCAAGCCTTGTGCGAATATGGCCGAAGTTGGGGAAACTCAAAATAACCCTCTTGCCTATTCTCAAAACCTCCTCCATTACAAGGTGGGGATGCTTGGTATTCTGAATTGTCTGGTTTAGCAAAACATAGTCAAAGGACTCATCTCCATAGTCGGCAAGCCCCTCGTCAATGTCTCCCTGATAGCAGTAGAGCCCCTTTTCCACACAGAGAGTTACACCCTCTTCAGAAATCTCTACTCCGGAACCCTGAACATTTTTTTCCCTTTGGAGGAGGTGGAGGAGAACTCCGTCACCGCAACCCAGGTCAAGTACCCTTGACCCCCGGTCAACCTCTTTGAGCACCAAATCATATCCCACTCTAAAATCTTTCATTTAGATTCGCTCTTCTCATATTCATTTTTTAGAAAACCGGCAATGTTCTTTCCCAGAGTTTCATTGGGGAGGAGAAAGGCATCGTGTCCATTCTCCGTTGCAATTTCATTGAAAATTACATTTTTTCCGGTAACTCTGAGAGCCTTAACAAATTCCTTGGCAGCAGTTGTGGGGTAGAGCCAGTCTGTGGTAAAACTTATGACAAGGAAATTTGCCATTGCCCTTTTAAAGGCAAAAGAGAGTTTCTTTTTTTCATTATCCCTTAAATCAAAGTAGTCTATTGCCCTCGTTATATAAATGTAGGAGTTGGCATCAAACCTGTCAACAAACTTAATTCCCTGATATTGTAAATAGGACTCCACGCTGAACTTGGAAGAAATATTATGCTCAGTTTGCTCATGTTGAAACTCTCTTCCGAACTTTTCGTGCATATGTTTCTCACTCATATAGGTAATGTGACCAATCATTCGGGCAAGGGAAAGCCCCGCCCCGGGAATTGTACCACTATAGTAATTGCCTTCATTCCAGTTAGGGTCATTAAAAATTGCCTGTCTTCCCACCTCGTTAAAGGCAATTCCCTGGGCTGAAAGAGATGCTGCGGTGGCAATGGCAATGCAGGAATTAACCATCTCGGGATAGGATATAGACCACTGAAGGGCCTGCATACCACCCATGGACCCACCGGCAACGGCAAGAAGTTTTGAAATACCCAGAGATTCTATGAGGTGATACTGAGCGTTTACCATGTCCTCTATGGTAACAGTGGGAAAATCCATACCCCAGTGTTTCCCTGTTTCGGGATTAACCGATGCAGGGCCCGTGGAACCGGAACAGCCTCCTATGACATTGGAGCAAATAAAAAAGTATTTGTCCGTATCAAAGGGCTTGCCCGGACCGATATAACCGTCCCACCACCCGGGATTTTTGTCCTCCCGGGAGTGTAAACCTGCGGCATGGGCATCTCCGGACAGGGCGTGGAGAATGAGAACTGCATTTGATTTATTTCCGTTCAACTCCCCATAGGTCTCATAGGCAATGGTCACAGGGCCAATGGATTTTCCACAAGTTAGGTTAAAATCCCCGTCTTGGGCAAATGTAAAAAATTTAGTCTGAACAATACCTGTTGAGTTTGAATCTATTTGCATTTTAAACCGCCTTTAGACAGCGGTTTATATTTGGAGGAAAACTGCTGTCTCATCTTTCGGAATAATCCGCCGGATTTAGCACCGTTTCAAAAGAAGGTTGCCGTGGTCTTAACGGGCCGGGTCCCTGAACCACTCTTAATAAGACAAAGTAAATGTTTTATAATAACAATGCAGTTGGTAAGAACTGTCAATCAAAAAATCACACAAGAACCTTCAGGGCCTCCTTAATCAGCTCTTCCAGAGAAAGATTATTCCCCTGTTGAAGAATCTCATCAACACATGAGGTCGCCCTCTTTTCATCAAAACCCAGGGACATGAGCGCCTCAACGGCATCGCTTCGGGGAGTAACCTCAATGGCCTCTCCTCCTCCAAGCACCTCTAACTTTTTAATCTTTCTTGATAACTCAAAAATCAACTTCTCCGCCTTGCTCTTGCCTATGCCGGGAATCTTTGTGAGAATTGCAGTGTTGCCGCTCTTCACAGATTCAATGAGCCTTTCAGTTGAGATGCCAGACATGAGCGATATAGCCATGGCCGGACCGATTCCGCTTATATTGAGCAGAGTACGAAAAACCTCCCTTTCATTTTGGGAAGAAAAACCAAAGAGTCGCAGCTGCTCTTCCCTGTGAAGAGTATGAATATAGAGAGAGACCTTCTCCAAGCCCTGAATTTGTTCAAAGGTTTTAAATGGAATGGTGAGCTCATAGCCCACGCCGTGAACATCCATGATAATTTCAGTGGGGCCAATTGTCTCCACCAAGCCTGTGAGTTTTCCAATCATCATAACCCTGCCTAGGTATATTGGGGTTCATTGTAGGAGTACATGTCATGAACATGCCCCTCTCTCTGAGCCATTGGAGAGCGAATCTCAAATCTCAAATCTCCCGACCGCAGGTTTTTATGAAGAGTTCTTAAATCTTTTATCCCCATGTCCTGAAAGGAATGCTTCAAACTCTGAATCAGATAGGGCGCATAGTCATTCATGGAGCCCTTGTCAAGAACGGCACCGGAAACGCCCTGGGCAACCAAGACCTTTGCATCTTCGGCAAAGTATCGCTTATTACCTCCCGCTTCCAGAGCCTCCTTTGAAGCCATGCCTCGGTAACTCTTCAGTCGCACTCCATTTTCATAGAAGTAATCTCCCGGAGCTTCGTGCGTTCCGGCGAACATGGACCCCATCATGGTTGCCGAGGCGCCCAGGGCAAGAGCTTTGGAAATATGTCCCGTATTGGCAATACCTCCATCTGCAATCACCGGAATGCCATGTTCCGCTGAAAATCTCGCCGTTCTATATACCGCCGTCGCCTGAGACCTTCCCACAGCCATGGTTGTCTGGGTGGTACAGATTGACCCAGGCCCCATGCCTATTCGAAGAGCATCGGCTCCGGCTTCGATGAGAGTTTTACACTGACCCTCGGTAACAACATTGCCGCCGATGACATCAATTTCGGGAAACTTGGACTTTATGAACTTAATCATATTCACCTGATATATGGAATTTCCCTGAGCAGAGTCAATTACCACAACATCCACTCCGGCCTCTGCCAGAGCCTCAAGTCTTTCCTTTGCCTCTTCCTTTGTGGAAATGGCGGCACCAACTCTCAGCTGCTTGTCATTATCCTTTGAGGCAAGAGGAAACTCCCTGTTTTTCAGCAAATCATTTCTTGACATGAGAGAAACCAGTCTGCCCTCCTTATCCACAATGGGAAGCTTTCCCTTCTTGGAACTGCGGAGAATTTTATTAGCCTGAGACAGGGTAATACCCTCATTGGCAGTGAGAGGGTCATGGGTCATAACCTCGCTGAGAAGTTTTGTTCTGTCTTTCTCAAAGTCAATGTCGCGATTGGTAACAATCCCAAGGAGCTTTGAGTTAAGATTCCCATCTTCAGTGATGGGAATACCGGAAAAATTATATTTTAACTTTATTGTATCAATGTCACTTATTCGATGGTTGGGTGAAAGAACTATTGGATTGTTGATAAATCCATTTTCATATCGCTTAACCTTGCGAACCTCTTCGGCCTGCTCTTCGATGGTGTTGTTATAGTGAATAATACCAATGCCTCCCCAGAGAGCCATGCTAATTGCCATATCAGACTCTGTTACAGTGTCCATTGGACTTGAAACAATGGGACTTTTCACAACAATGTTTCTGGTGAGATTTGTATCGAGATTTACTTCATCGGGAGCAAAATCTATAAATCCCGGAAGAACGATGAAGTCATTATATGTGTAACCGGTATTTTTTAAGAAGGTCTCTTCTGCGGAAAATCCGTCAATAATATCCATTTTTTACTCCTTTTTTAATAAAGATATGGGGCAAGTATAATAGCAAATTCAAATCTCTTACAATAGTGTAAAGATATACTATTTGAAATAAATTTTCATACCACTTTTTGTCAAGGAATAGAAAAAAATGTTATTTTTTTTTGGTCAGATACTCCCGGTGAATATGGGACATGGAGCTAAAAATATTATTTCGGGCATTTTTGTTTAGTTTTTCCATTTGTTCAATGAGTTCCTTCACTTCATTGCGTTTAGTTACATCTCCATGGGGACATCGCCGAATTTCTCCGGGGAACTCCTTGATTCGGGCATACCTCGTTGTGGCATATTCAGAGAGCAAAATGAGGGGTCTTATTGTTTCAACCTCCCCTTTGAACATTGACAGCTTCGGGGGCATGGCACTGAAAGTTCCATTGAATATTAAATTCATAATGAGAGTCTCATTCACATCGTCGCGGTGATGCCCCATTGCCAGCTTGGAACAGTTCTCACGGCGAATAAAGTTAAAGAGTTCCTTTCGCCTCTGCCAGGAACAAATGAAGCACTTTGATTTTTCCCTGCCCCTCTCCAAATCCACGGATGACCTTATGAGATGAAAGGGAACTTCCAGCTTCTCACAAAACCATTCCATGTATTCAATATCATTTTCGTAGTCAATATTCTCAATGTCCACATGAATGGCAAGAAGGTCATGCTTAACCGGAACTCTTTTTCGCCGATATGCCAAGATGTCAAGGAGCACCATTGAATCCTTGCCGCCGGAAAGACCCACTGCAATACGGTCTCCCTCCTCAATGAGAGAGTAATTATTTATGGCTCGACCCACAACCCTGTGAACCCGGGCAAGAAACTTTTTGTCGGGCATCTCCTCCGGCTTCATATCAACCTAACGAACCGACAAAACCCTTTGATTCACAAAGGACCAAAAACTCATTTCTTTTCCAGAGCCTTCATGAGCTCCTGACGCCTTTTCATCACATAGGCAGAGGACTTTTCCCGACCCTCTTTTTTCAACAAATCGGCGTACTCATTGAATATAAAGGCGACCTTATCCCTCTTCTCCGCATAAACATGGGGAGACTCCAACATCATCTCCGCCGAATCCTTAAAGAGCTTCATGGAACTGTTAAATATATCGGAAACTGAAATTTTAGACCTCTCCTTTATCAAGAAAAATCCCAATCTCGTTTTGGCAAGAACCTCCTGCCAGGCCAAATTATTCTTAACGGCAAAATCCCGGGCATCAATTAGAGTAACATAGGCCTTATTAAACTGCCCCAGCTTTTCATTGCAAAGAGCAATGTTCAGAAGCAGCCTCACATAGAGGTCCCTGTCTTCCATGCTCAGGGCCGTCTCTGCCGCTCCATTGAAAAGCTCCAGAGCCCCGGAATAATACCCCATTATCTCCCGATTATCTTCATATATTTTCTTAGGACTGCCTTCTCTCATGGTCGCAGCAAGGAGCTCTCCATTGAGAAATTTTAGAGATGCAAGGGCAGAGTCAAGTTTATAATAGATGCCCAGCCCCTCCTGATGAACAATCTCTTTAAGGGCACGGAGCTCTTCCTGAGTCACTTCCTGCTTTTTCAGTTTGGCTTCCTTTTTCAAGTCTTCCAAAAGAATTTTATAGGTCACAGATTCATATTCCGCCTGGTACTTTTCAATATCCGCGGAAAGCTCGGTTATCTTCTTTCTGGTAACCAGTTTAACCCCGAGATGATGGGCATGTATGTAGGAGTAGAGGCTGACGAGATTCATTGTGGTTGCAAAATTACCCTGCAAATTTTCCCTGTCCATGGCCATTTCCCTTGCCTTGGTAAAGAACTCCTCAGCCTCTTTGAATTTACCCAACTTAAAATAATAAAACCCCAGATTGTTCAGTCCCGTAATCCTTGTTTCATTGGAAGTTACCGTATTGCCTTCAATGGAATCCACCTTTTTCTTGAGAATGGAAATGGCTCTTTCGTACTCTCCATTGCTCAAAGCCATGTCCTCTTCAAGAGAGAAATTCACAAGTTTCTTGTCATATCGAGTTAAAGGGCAGAATATTTTATTCTTCCCTATTACAACGGCATCGGGTCCCAGGTCATAGCTGAATATGGGCAAAAATCCGAAGAGCTTCAATTTCATTCCATAAACCCTCTTGTCATTGGGATAGCTCTTGAGCAACCTCTTCGATTTTGCAATGAACTTCAGAGCCTCCTTCTCATTTCCCAACTTAAAATGGCAGAGGGCAATTTCCTGCAAAAACCTCGCCCTATCGACCTTTATGCCATGGTCTTGGGAATAGCGAAGAATTTTCCCATACCAAAAGAGGGCATCATCATAGTTCTTTTCATAGCGGCTGAAAAGGGCAAAGTATTTCATAAATACAATCTTGGCAAAACCTCCACCCCTTGCATCATAGATGGAATCAGCCAAAATCATTTCCTTTCTGGCAGCGGGAATTATTCCATTTTGCCATAGACAGTATGCATAGTGAAAGTGAAACATGGCCTTTTCGGCATTGGAGTTAAAATACTTCTTGTACTTTAAAACATCTCCATAGGATTCCAGAGCCTTTGTATAGTTCGTGAGGAGAAAAAAGTTGTTTCCCATATTCAGCTGAATATTGCCCTCATTCTCGGGATTTTTCGACTCGTCATTTGCAACAAGTGCCTTTTTAAGAATCTCAATGTTCTGCTCAAATAACTCAGGGGGGAAAAACTCTCCGATTAAAGACTCCTGACTGCCCCGGGAGAGAAGCCTCTGACTGTCAATGAACTGGTAAATCCAGCTCTTCAGCAAGTAGGGCTCAATGAAATTATCATCAATAAAAATTGCCCATTCAATATGGGTCATGGCCTCCCGCAGAGACATGAGAGTTTCCCTGAGCCTATTCTTTTCACTCCCCTCTCCAAGGGGCCTGTTAAAAATTGCCATGGCCTTCAGGGTGTTTATATATGCCAAGCCATAGAGATAGGGCTTGTTAAACTCAATTCGATAGAGATTGAGACGGTCGGTTCCCCTTTTAGCCAGTTCCCAAATCCCCTTGGAGCCCTTTAGAGAGATATATGTATCTATATAAAGAAGCTGTGCTTCGGGAGATTTTTTCTCATAAATCTCACCATAAATTCTTTTGCTAAAGAGCTTATCCAAAAGTTTTTTATACTTTTCATATACCTTAAGAGCAGAGGCATAGTCTTTTCTATCATATAGAACTGCCCCCCTCTCTTTAAACCTTGAAATGAGATAATAAATTCTCTTCTCAAGCCT
>PDWJ01017097.1_pt1 | contig 12052 bp, 14 predicted proteins | sample 1430881 | NCBI WGS metagenome assembly PDWJ01 (sample SAMN01162460, study PRJNA174530) | Oral metagenome, whole genome shotgun sequencing project. | biome: Marine environment; feature: Marine mammal; material: Swab sample of the gingival sulcus; isolation source: swab sample of gingival sulcus... | reverse complement strand
GAACTCGATGGCGCGCAGCTCGTCGCCCTGCTCTTCGTCGTTGCCGATGACCCCGGGCGTGCCGGCGATCGCAGCTTCGACGGCCTTGTCGACCATGGCTTTGATCAGCGCGAGGTCCTGCTTGTTGGCCGCGGCCGAACGGCTGAAGTAGCCCGACTTCTGCACCATCGTCTTCTCTGCGCCGAGCTTGGCGGCGAACTGCTTGGCGAAATACTGGCCCGGGTTGATCATGTCGAGTTTGACGTGCCCGAACGGGTCTCGCGGCACGTCCTCACCAGCAGCCTCCATTTGGGCCACGATGTCCGACACGCCGGCACCCTCGGAGATGAAGAGGTTGACGCAACCGACCTCGTCCATGACCTTGGTCAGCCGCTTGGCCTCGGCGTCGAGGTCGATGTGGATCTCGGGCACGTAGACGCCGTGGATCGCCCACCGCTCGGCGCTCAGACCGAACGACGGCACCCATTCCTGCGCGGCGTGCCACGCCTGGTAGTTCGAAGCGGCCTTGCCGGTGAGCCAGCCGCAACCACGGCCCATGACCTCGTGGATGATCAGCATCCGCGGGTTGGAGCCATGCTCGGCGAGCACGTTCTGGGCGAAAATGCTGGCTTGCTCGGCCGCGGTGTCCGCACCCAGGCTCTGGCGGATCGGCACCACGTCGTTGTCGATGGTCTTGGGCAGCCCGACGACGGTCAGCTCGTACCCCTGCTCGTGCAGGAACGCTGCCAGGTCGGCGGCTGTCGTGTTCGTGTCGTCGCCGCCGATGGTGTGCAGCACGTCGACCCCGTCGGCCTTGAGCTTCTCGGCAGCGACCTCGAGCGGGTTCTCGCCCTCCTGCACCAAGCCGCGCTTGACGAGGTCCTTGGCATTGGTCAGCTTGACCCGGCTGTTGCCGATCGGGCTGCCACCGTAGTTGTGCAGCAAGTGCGCCTTGGCGCGGGTTTCGTCGTCGACTACGAGGTAGTTCCCGGCGAGCACGCCGTGATAGCCGTGTAGGTAGCCGATGATCTCGGCATCGGGCAGCACCTCGGTGTAGCGCTGGATGAGCCCACCGACCGCGGAGGACAGGCAGGGGGCGTAGCCACCAGCGGTGAGCAGCGCGACTCGGCGGATCTCACGGGACATGGGTCACCTCTTCGACTCGGGACTCTGACGTCGGGACCCAGCCTATTGCGGTATGCCGACCGTGCGTCCAGGTGCCCACCTGGGCTTGTCGGCGCGGTGTTCCGGATGAGACGCAGTGCGTATGCCGGGGCTAGAGCCCGGTCGTATGGCTGAGCCGATCTCTTGGTCGAGCGCTGAACCGACCGGTGCGCAACGGACCGAGTCCGCCGCGGCCGCTGGATTTGGTCCGGGTGATCCACGGGGATGTCGGGGACCGGGCCCTGAGGTACCGCCAATTGCTCTACCAGACAATGGATTTGGCTGATAACGAGGTGGCTTGCTCACCGTGTTGTTGCTGCGTGGGGCTCAAGCACCGGGGGAGCTGAAGACCCGGACCGACCGGTTGCCCGGTTTCCCGGACCGGGAAGGGGTCGAAGCGTGCCTGGCTCGGATGGCGAAAGCCGGGCTGGTGCAGGAGTTGCCGAGGGGTTCGGGCCAGCATGATCGGCGGTGGGTGCATCTGCTCGGTGAGGTTGCCGCGGTGCAGCAGTAGGACGTCGAGCCGGTCGACCTGGAGGTCGTCCTCGCTGCGGCCCGCAGGCCCGCGACGCGGAAGTGCGCGCGGCATACGACGCGGTTGCCGCGGCCTATGCGACGGAGGTCGCCGACGAGTTGGCCGATAGGCCGTTCGCCCGATGGTTGCTCGAACGGATCGCGGATCTGGCCGGACCGCACCCGATCGTCGACGTCGGCTGTGGTCCAGGGCACGTCGCGACGCACCTGGCAGCAGCCGGCGCGGACGTCACAGGTCTCGACCTGTCCCCGGCGATGATCGCCCAGGGACGTGAGCGCTATCCGGACGTCAGCTTCCGCGCCGGCGATCTCCGCGACCTCATGCGCCCGGCATCGGCCCCGCGTTGGGGTGCCGTGTTCGCCTGGTACGCGCTGATCCACCTGGCGCCGTCCGAGCTGCCGACTGTCGTGGCGGCCTTGGCCAGGGTGGTCCGGCGGCGGATGGGTCGCGATCGCCGTACACACCGGATCGCAGGTGCGGCATCTCGACGAATACCTCGGCGCCACGAATACCTCGGCGCCCAAGTCGATCTCGATACCGTGCTGCACGACCCGACGCACGTGCATGCCGCGGTGACCATAACCGGACTGCGGGCGGCCGAGTATTGCCTTGGGGGGCCGGTCGCCGGCGAAACAGCCACGGAATGCCTCGAAGTGCTCGCGCAGCGATCCCAATAGCCTTGCGACACTGCGATTCCTGTAACCCTGCTATTCCTAGGACACCGCGATTCCCACGACACCGCGATACCCACGACACCGCGGGATCGCGACACCGCGAGGTGGCGACACCGCGAGATCGCGGCACGTCTACAACGGCAACAGTCCCTTGGCGAGGTCGCGGCGCACGGCCTCTTGCTCCGGGGCGCCCGTGTGCCCGGGGAATCCACCGTGCCGGAACACCCAGTTGAGGTAGGACACGAAAGGCATGGTGGTCACACCCGCGAAGACCCCGTCGGCGCAGGAGTCGGGCACCACGACCCCGTAGGGCAGGCCGCCACTGACGTTGGCCTTGTGGTAGCCGTCGGGGGAGAGCGGTAGCACCGTCAACCCACCCCCGCTGCGGTCGTCGGGAGTCTCGATCTCACCTTCCGGTGGACCTTCGCGCCAGCGTTCCCGTCCCACCCGCAGATAGTCGCCGATCGGTCCCCACTCGGGATGGGCGGAGCCCTCCAGCTGCACGACGAGCGGGTCAGCATTGGCCGAGGTCGACCACTGGGGATGAGTGCCAACTAGCCACACGTCACCGACGATCCGCACCCAGGACAGCACCGTCAACGGCACCGGCCCGAACTGCTCGTCAAGCCAGGCGGCATGGGTCTCCGCCCGCTCCGTGGGTGGCAGATGCGCCGGGGTCGGGGTGCGCTCGTCATCGTTCTCATGCGCGCGAAAGCCGTGCCGCGCCAACCGATCCACGATGACCTCGACGTTGTGCAGTGCCCGCCGCGCCATCTCGTCGCACACCAACTGGGCCTGCTCCCGGTAGTCCGGCAACCGAACTGCGGCACCGAACTGCCGCAACTCGTGCCATACCCCTGACCGCTCGCCATCCTGGTAGCGAGCCAGCCAATCGGGTGCCATCGGTGCTCCTCGGGTCCGGGCAGGCCGGGCGATCAGCGCCGACCTCCTGGTTCCAGCCTACGGCCCGCACGGACGGAGGCCCCCAGCCACATCGAAGGGAAGTCACCCCTGACACCGTGGGCGGCGACCGCGTCGCTTCGCCACGGACGGAGGTCCCCAGCCACATCGAAGGGAAGCCACCCCTGACACGGTGGGCGGCGACCGCGCTACGTCGGATCGTGCCCGTCGGGTGATGCTGACCGGGTCGCCGGGTCGCCACGGAACCCAGCACGTTCCGAGCTGTCGCGCGGGGCAACTCCAGACGGTGACTGTCGGCCGGGGCTCGGAGCTCAAGATGTCGCCTGGGTTGGGGCGGGCTGGGGGTGGTGGTCAGCATCGTCGGTGCTCCGTCTGCCATGGCCGCGATCGCTCGGATGCGACCCGGTGGAACTCGACGGTTTTGCTGCCGTGCTGGTCGGTGTCGATCTGGTGGGTGTAGGTGGGGTCGTGGACCCGGTGGTGATGGAACCCGCACAACGGCACAGCCATATCGAGGGTGGTGTGCCCGCCGGTGGACCAGGGGTGTTCGTGGTGCAGGTCGCACCAGGCATACGGCCGGTCACAGCCGGTGGCGGCGCATTCGGTGTACCGGGTCGCTAACGCGGTGTGTTGAGCTTCGGTGAAGAACCGTCGGGTCCGGCCGAGGTCGAGTGGGAGTGATTCTCCGTCGAGGACGGCGGGGACGATCCCCGCAGTGCAGGCCAGGCGCCGGGCCTGTCCGGCGGTGATCGTCTGCCCGGTATCGACCCGGGCGACCCCGAGGTCGGTGCGGAGGGTGGCCAGATCGGTGGGAGTAGGTCGGTGAACGCGAGCCCGGAGGCGTGAGCCCAATCCGACGTCGCCTGCCCTCCACCACTGTCGGCAGGCGTGTGTTCGGTGGTGTCACGGGTCACCGTCGAGCTGCTGCGTCGGGGTGAAGCCAGTTGTTGGATGGCTTTGGTCAGGATGCTCGCAGCCAGGGTCGGGATCGTGAACCAGCCACTACTGGTCCCATCGCCGTTGTCCCGGATCGTCAACCGAGCCAGCCTCCGGGCCCGCTGCTGTTCGTCCCGCACCAGGTGGGCTTCATGCTCAGCGACCTGCGCCGCGTCTCGTTCAGCGAACGCGAGCGCCGTCCGGGACGCCCGCCGTAACCGGTCCGGATCGAGGCGACTAGCAGCCGTGACCAGGCCAGCTTCGACCCGGTCCCGTTCGGCTTCCGCCAGCCGGACCTGACCCGCAGCCTCCCGACCAGTCGTTCTCGTCGTCGACGCCAACCACGCCCCCGTACTCGCATGCCCCGCCTGCGCCGCGACATCCGACCGGGCCGCCGCCGACACCACCCGTAACCGGATAGCTTCCACCCGACGCACCAGCCGTTCCACCGACCGCACCGCCGCCGCACACTCGGCAACCGACACCACCTGGCCGGTCAACGCCGGAGCCCCCACGAGAGCATCGACAGCAGCATGAGCAGCCTCGAGCCCGGCCATCAGGCCCACCCGAGACACCACACCAGCTGTCGAACACATGTACACACACTACGAGCAGGCACCGACACCCCAAACCCCAAGCCGCTCGCCTGTGGACAACACCCGACCACCCCAAAGGGCTGTGGGCAACCAGGGAGTTCGTCATGACCTAGAGTGGGTCGCGATCGGAGGAGAGTATGAGACTTGCGACCAGCGTCGACGAGGGGGGCAACTCGGCCCGCGCATGGGGCAAAGCACGTCTGGTTGCCGTTGCCGACGTCACCGACGGTGGCCCGAATAGCGGCATTCCTGCGCGAGCACGAGATCGACATGGTCGTCGCCCCACACGTCGGTGACGGGATGCTCCGAATGCTCTCGACGATGGGGATCTCGCTCGGCTCGGCCACCCCCGGCGATGCCCAGGCGTCCGTTCTGCAAGCCGCCGAAAACGCGGAGAACGCCTCGTCGTAGCCGGAGCCGGTGGTCGACACGAGCATGTCGGCTTCCCTATTCACGGATGCAGGATTATTTGCACGCGCCGAAGTCGATCCAGGAGCACTACCTGCTCCGGCTCGTTTGCATACTGCAGTTCGTCTTCGGCGTCACTCGGCCTCGACGTGCCCCAATTGACGTCAGCCGCAGGCCGTTTCGGTGCCATGGACTGGGTCACAACGGCCGAGATTCACTCGCGCCGAGCGTGAGTGAGGCGCTCGAAACGGCAGGGTAGGCCGAGGGATCAGGAAGGGGCTACGACCCGGACGTCGAGGCCAGGGATGCCAGCGAAGTCCCGCGGGTTGGCTGTGTAGAGGGGCAGATCGTTCGCGATGGCAATAGCGGCGATGAGCGCGTCGTACGCTCGGGCGGCGGGCTTGCGGCCGGAGTCTCTCAAGGCCGCCGCGACGGCACCGAACGATCGAGCGGCTGCGGCATCGAACGGGATGGGATCGAAGTCCGCTTCGGCCAGCTGTAGATGAGCTTGGCGAGCCGCTCGGGTGGCGTCGTCCTTGGCTACCAGCGGTCCTGCAGAGAGTTCGGCCAGAGTTATCGCGGTGATGGCCGCCTCCGCCGGTAGCGAGTCGGCATCGAGGGTGCCGAGCAGGATGAGCGTCGAGGTGTCGAGCACACCGCGGTCGGGTTGGGTTCGGGTCACAGTGATGGGTCGAGGACATCGTCGAGGTCGGCGCGCAGCGCCGCCAGGCTGAACGGGGGTAGCTTGGCACGACGATCGATGAGGTCCGCGGTGCGCTGGGGTCGACGGCGAAGAGGCCGGAGAGCCGCCACGGGCTCGCCGTCCCTGGTGACTGTTAAGTGCTCACCGCTTGCTACTCGCCGGAGCACATCGGCGCTGTGGTTGCGCAAGTCGCGGACCGGTACTTCGCTCACCAGTCGAGAGTATCACGCGTGATACACCTTGACCGGGGATGCGGCGCAACGGCAGGCACGAGCGCAGGCCGCGGGAGACCGGTGCAACGTGTTCCCGGGATACCCACGGCGTCGTACCGCGGACTCACCCTTCGGGCAGTGGGCACCTCAGTCCGGTCCCATGAGCAGGGCAGTACCCACCGGGGTTCTTGTGCAGGTAGCCCTGGTGGTAGTCCTCGGCCAGATAGAACGGCCCGGCCTCGTCCGCTGAGCGGATCTCCGTCGTGATTTCACCGAAGCCTCTGGCCCGCAGAGCCTTCTGGAAGGCCGAGCGCGAGTCGAGCGCGGCAGATTCCTGCTCGGGGGTGGTCCAGAAGACCGCAGATCGGTATGCCGTGCCGACGTCGTTTCCCTGTCGCATTCCTTGGGTGGGGTCGTGTTCTCCCAGAAGACGGTCAGCAACTGGCGGGCATTCGTGCGGTCCGGGTCGTAGACGACCCGCACCGTCTCGGCGTGTCCGGTGCGTCCGGTGCAGGTCTCCTCGTAGGTGGGGTGAGGGGTGTAGCCGCCCATGTAGCCGACCGCGGTGACGACGATGCCGGGCTGGCTCCAGAAGAGCCGTTCGGCTCCCCAGAAGCAGCCCATCGCGACGTGAAGCACCTTCGCGTCCTCCGGCCACGGGCCCTCCAACGGCGTGCCGAGCACGGCGTGGGCCGCGGTCACGGCATACGGGCGATGGTCTCGCCCCGGAAGCGCCTCACCCGGGGTCACCATCGCAGTCTTCCGGCCGAACAAGAGTCCCATCCGGTCAGTATCGCTGATCCATCGCTGATCCGCCGCGATCCCGGTCCATGCCTTACCCCGCCTGACTCGCCTGCTCGACCGGCCACGTTTCGGACCGCATTCTGGTCGCAACCTGTGACGTCGCGCAGGTCGCTTTGCTAGACTTGACGTTTCCCATCGGGCCAGTGCCCCGCGTGCCAGCGGCTCCCTCGCATGGCTCGCGCGCAGCCCGCGCGACCCGAATGACATCCGAGCAGTGCGTTCTGGCGACGCATTGCCCGAACAAGGAGTAAGAAGACGTGACCGAGACCGCGAAGAGCGCCTACCTCACGCCCGAGGCTCGTGATCGGCTCAAGGCCGAGCTGGAGCACCTCTCCACCGAGGGTCGCGTTGAACTGAGCAAACGCATCGAGGCCGCGCGGCTCGAGGGCGACCTGCGCGAGAACGGCGGCTATCACGCCGCCAAGGAAGAGCAGGGCAAGATGGAGGCCCGCATCCGCCAGATCACGCAGCTGCTGGAGACCGCGACCGTCGGCGAGACGCCTCCGCCGGACGACGGGGTCGTCGAGCCGGGCATGGTCGTCACGGTCGAGATGTTCGGCGACGAGGAGACCTTCCTTCTCGGGCACCGCGAGATCCAGGGACACACGGATCTGCAGGTCTTCAGCTCGGCCAGTCCGCTTGGCTCGGCGGTCAACGGCCGCAGCGTCGGCGAAACGGTGAGTTACGAGGCACCCAGCGGCAAGACGATCGAGGTCAAGATCCTGCAGACCAGTCCCTACACCGGCTGAGCCGCCCCGCACAGCCCGGGCGTGCTGACCGGCTCGCGCCCCGCCTGCTTCGATGACTCCGACATCGACGAGGCCTCGAGGGTCACGGTGCTGCGTCGACCCGGATGCAGTCGTGGACGATGCCGGCGAAAGCCAACGTCGTCGTGCGGATTGTGGCCGTCTGGCTCGTCGTGCGTTCCGGGGACGGCCCGACGGTGGTGCGTAGCGTGCCGACGACGTTCTTCTTGAAGTCCTGGGCTTGCAGCGTGCACACGACTGTTGCGTCCGGCGACTTGTTCACCGTGAAGGTGAGGTTGAGGGTGCGCTCGTCGAGCGCCTCCCAGGCGACTGCCTTGGCGTGCACCTTTTCGTCGGCGACGGACAGGACCCGCCAGGAGGCGAACACGAGGAAGGCCACGGTGAAGGCGATGCCGAGCGCCCACCACCTGCGGTGTCCAGAAGCTGGGCGCGGCGCTGCCACGTGCGCTCCTTGTCGATCGGGGTGGAATGATGGTCCACGGTAGTCCACCCTAGGGGCTCCCACAGGCTCCACCACATCTTCGAGAGGCAGTATGCCGTCCACCCCCGACCACCTGCCGGCGTCGGCCGATCGCCCTGTGACGGCGGCAGACTCGCGGCCCTATACCGGGTTCCGACTACTGGCCGTGCACGCACACCCGGACGACGAGTCGAGCAAGGGTGCTGCGGCGACCGCAAAGTACGTCGCCGGTGGCGCCCGGGTGCTCGTCGTCTCGTGCACCGGTGGTGAGCGTGGCGACGTGCTCAACGACAAGCTCAAGGACGACCCGCACATCAAGCGTGACCTCGTGCAGGTGCGTCGCGACGAGATGGCAGCAGCACAGCAAGCCCTCGGCTGCGAGCACGTGTGGCTGGGGTTCATGGACTCGGGCCTGCCTCAAGGAGATCCACTGCCTCCGCTGCCGGACGGGTGCTTCGCGCGGGAGCCGTTGACGGTGACGGCGGAGGCCCTGGTCCGGGTCGTGCGGGACTTCCGACCACACGTGATGACGACCTACGACGAACACGGCGGCTACCCCCACCCCGACCACATCATGACCTACACCGTGTCGATGGCGGCTTTCGAAGCCGCCGGTCAGCCCACGGCATACCCGCGCGCTGGTGCACCCTGGCAGCCACTCAAGATCTACTACAACCAATCGCATTCCGGCGAACGCATTCGGACCTTCCACGAGGCGCTGCTGGCTCGCGGTGAGGACTCGCCGTACACGGAGTGGGTGGCGGCGATCGAAAAGCGCCCTCCCCGCCGGATCACGACCCGGGTGCCGTGCGCGGAGTACTTCCCGGTGCGCGACCGGGCTCTGCTTGCCCATGCGACCCAGGTCGACCCAGACGGGACCTGGTTCCGGATGCCGCGCGACCTGGAGCGTGACGTGTGGCCGACCGAGGACTTCGAGGCAGCATTGTCCTACGTGCCCGTCGTCGCGGACGAAGACGATCTCTTCGCCGGCCTCGGTAGGCCCGAGGACGCGGATGTAATGGCCCGGCGATGCGGCAAAGGTGAGCAACTGCACGTGGTATACGACGGACGAGTGGCGGAGTAGAGATGGATCCGACGGCGATCGGGCCCGGTATCGGGGCCTTCTTCGCATTTTTCTTCTTGGCGTTGGCGCTATTCCTGATCTTGCGCAACATGAATGCCCGGATGCGGCGGATGGCCTATCGAGAGCGTGATCGGCTGGCCCGGCTGGAGGCGGAGCGGGCAGCCCAGGAGTCCGGTCCGGACGGCGCCGCCGACGCTTCGTCTGCGGATCCTGGCAACGGCTCGTCACCTCCGAGTCGCTGACCGGATGACTACCCCGGGGCAGCCACCGTGCAGGCGTGAAACACCTCGTGGAAGCCGAACCACCGTGGAGCGGGATCGGGTCGTTTCGTGCCGTAGACGACCGCGCCGACGGTGTAGAGGATGCCCCCGGCAACGATGAGTGACATGACTGCCGGACCGCCACTATGCAGCAACGGGGGGAAGTAGAAGACGGCCACCCACCCCAAAGCCACGTAGATCGGCGTCGACAACCAGCGTGGCGCGGTGGGCCACACCATCTTGAAAACCACGCCAGCCGCCGCGCCGCTCCACACGGTGATCAGCAGTGTGCGGGCTTGGTCGGTGGGCAGCAGGCACAGCGCGAAGGGCGTGTATGAGCCCGCGATGATGAGGAAGATGTTCGCGTGGTCGAAGCGCTTTAGCAGAAGGTGGATCCGCTCTGACCAAGCGAATCGGTGATAGAGCGCTGAGGTGCCGAAGAGCAAAGTAGCCGTGACCGAGAAGACGATGACACCCGTGCGAGCCCGTCCTTCGGGGGCCAGGATGCTGAGCACGACTCCGGCTGTCAGGGCTACCGGGAAGGTCCCGGCATGCAACCAGCCACGCAGCAGCGGCCGCAGGGGTGGTGGCGAAGGGCCGCTGTGGTCGGGGTCGCCGGACGTGGCGGTCTTGGGGCCCGGTCGGACGCCCGACAGGAGCGGCGGTGGGCCTCAACAACGTGATCTACGGCGCGTACGAGCGTCGATTGGCCCGGAGCTTGGACCCCCGAGAGGCGCCCCGGCACGTCGGGGTCATGCTCGATGGCAATCGGCGCTGGGCACGCGCCAACGGCTTCGACACGGTCGGTGGGCACCAGGCCGGCGCAGACAAGATCAAAGACCTGCTGGCCTGGTGCGAGCAGGCCGGTGTCGAGCTCGTGACCCTGTGGCTGTTGTCGACGGACAATCTCAACCGTGACGCCGCTGAGCTCGAGCCGTTGCTGCGGATCATCGAGCGGGCGGTGGCCGAGCTCGCCGAGGTCGGCCGGTGGCGGTTGCACCCGATCGGGGCGTTGGAGTTGTTGCCAGACGAGACGGCCGTCGTGTTGCACCGAGCCGAAGACGCCACGGCTGAGATCGAGGGGCTGACCGTCAACGTCGCCGTGGGGTATGGCGGCCGACAGGAGATCGCTGACGCCGTGCGTCACCTGCTGCTCTCTGCGAGGCCTACTGGCCTGACTTCCGGCACGTCGACTTTCTGCGGGCGCTACGCTCGTACGCAAGTCGGGAGCGGCGCTTCGGTCGCTGACGGCCGGAGGGGATGACCGGGCCGTGCGGGGCCGGATCGCCTGGAGCCTGTCGGTGCGCTGGTGTCACGGTGTGGGTCGAGCTCAACCACGATGCGTTGTCGTCGGACGGGTCGATTTGCGATCGAAGGGGTCGACATGCAAGCCTAACGTCTCGATTCGGTAACGTTGTTCCGTGACGGTCGGTGTCTCGAGCCGGTCGTGACGAGAGATCCGAAAGGCGGGATTGTGGGGAATCGGTACGTCGGGCGTCATCGCGGCCCCAAGACCACGCTCACATCGAGGCCCGGGCTGCGCCCCATCATGCACATGGGGGCCACGGTTACCGTCGGCGCCGCTTGTGTGGGCGGCTATGTCGCTCTCGATGGTGAAGCCTCCGGTCCGAGGCTGGCCCTGGCTGACTCGGCGACTGCCCTCGACCAGATGAACAAGGCCGCCGGGCAGACCGAGGCACTCCAGCAGGCCCGAGCGACGCCGTCGATCGAGCCAACTGTGGTGCAGCCACCGATCCCCGATGGTAGGGACGTCCTGAACATCGGTAGGGGCGCTGTCGAGGGCCGGTCACGGCAAGCAACAAGGGAAGCAGCCAAAGCGGCGAGGCTGGCTGCGGCGAAAGCCGAGGCTGAGCGATTGGCCGCTGAAAAGGCGGCTGCGGAGAAAGCCGAGGCTGAACGGTCAGCTGCCGAACAAGCGGCACAGGCCCGCGAAACCGTGACGACCGTCGCGATGGCCGATGCACGAAAGAACCCCCAGGCTGTGGCGCGAGTGCTGGTCGCCGAGCGGGGCTGGGGCGACTCTCAGTTCCAGTGCCTCGACAACCTCTGGACCAAGGAAAGCAACTGGCGCTACACCGCACGCAATCCCTCATCCGGTGCTTACGGCATACCGCAGTCGTTGCCGGGCTCGAAGATGGCGTCCGCGGGCAGTGACTGGCGGACCAACCCGACCACTCAGATCAAGTGGGGACTGTCATACATCAAGTCCCGCTACGGCACGCCGTGCAAGGCCTGGTCGCACTCGGTCCGCACCGACTGGTACTGACAGGCCGTCAACGGAGCGGCCGTGGCCGCCTACTGGTAGACGTTCCCCAGAGCTTGCCCGCAGGCTGCTTTCCTGGAGTCGACCGATTGCACCGGCGCCTACCGGCTCGCCCGGTGGCGGGTCAGAGCTTGCGCAGCCGAACTCGCGAGACCGAGTGGTCCTCGTCCTTGAAGATCACCAACGAGGCGCGCTGGCGGGTCGGCAAGATGTTCTCGACGAGATTGGGTCCGTTGATCGTCTCCCAGATCGTCAACGCGGTGGC
>PDWJ01004594.1_pt1 | contig 12052 bp, 10 predicted proteins | sample 1430881 | NCBI WGS metagenome assembly PDWJ01 (sample SAMN01162460, study PRJNA174530) | Oral metagenome, whole genome shotgun sequencing project. | biome: Marine environment; feature: Marine mammal; material: Swab sample of the gingival sulcus; isolation source: swab sample of gingival sulcus... | reverse complement strand
TTGAGTATTGCTTTCAATCGGGTTTGATATAATTGCCTTTGATACATCACTCATCAGATACGCAAAATCATCCGCTGCCAAACTTATCAAACTGCAATTTTTACCCGCACGAAAATAAATTCGCGACGGTTCAAACAGCCTGCGATCTACAAGGCATGGTAATCCATAAGGCTGTGCCAACGGAGGATAAGCTCCCGGTTCTACATCTTCAAACCGCACAGATAATTCAGTTTGAGTCGATTCCTGAAAGCGGTGACGCAACATACCATTCAATCGGCCATAGTCAATCTCGTGAGAAAGTGGATAAACCAGCATTAAATAACTGTTTTTTTCACTTTTGACTATTTTAGTAACCGCAATTTGTGAAGCAGGAATGGCCAACTCTTCAGACACATGACTCAAAGAAGAATTTCTTGAATGGGGATGAATATGAAAGCCGATTCCCTTTCGCTCTAAATAACGTTTTGAAGAAGTTGCCAGCATCATCCTGATATACCTCACAATCAATACTAATAATAAAAATATTAGCGAGGATTTCAGAAAAATGCCCCTAAACCTGCCGGTATCAGACCCGTAAAATGTAAAATTGTGAACCGCCCCGAGCCTGTTAGAACAGCCTGATTTATAAAGAAATCCTGTTATATACATCAGCACTAATGAAGCGGCAGACAATCAGTTTCTAAGGGGTTTGCTGATCAATTAAAATATGAAGCGAGCCCTGCCTGCTTCGGGTGTTAACTCCCCTTAAAAAACCAACCCAGTCCCCGGCTGATTGATTAGCGGTTCCGGACAGACTGATACGAGCAGTAATTTTCACCTGTTCAAATTGTGATATTTTCATGGTGTCCATCATGGCATCAGCATCTGATAACGTTACCTGTTTTGGAAACCGGATTGGAAGCGGTAGCTTTTTCACTGCCAATGGCATTGCCGGCCCCTTTTCGGCTTGCGCATACACCATCAAATAGCCTTTATCGAGATCAGGCTCAGCATCTTCAGCAATGCTTACTGTAATTTTTAAATCAGCCAGTTTTGTAGAATCAGGCATTGCTACAACAGCGGTTTCAACATTCGATACAGCTGCCAGCTGCTTTTTGGCCCGAGCAATACTTTTTTTAAGAATCGGCTCAACCTGATTGTAGCTGGCATTCCCCTCACCCATTTTTAATAACTTCTGCCAGCCATCAATAGCCGCTTGATAATCGCCGCTTTGATAAGAAGCCATTGCCAGCATCATCACTGCTGCAGGAAAATCGGGCTGTATTTTCAACACCCCTAGTATTATTTTACGGCTTTCCAGATCCAGCTTTCCTTGATTCTGGTTAATCAGCACCTGCGCGTAAGCCAGCGCGTATCCTGAATGCTCTGGCTGCAAATAGTAGGCTCTGCGTAGGGATTTCACAGCACTATCATACAACCTGGCCTGCTCGTTAACATCTTTCGATTGCAGCTGTAAGTAAGTGTTTCCCAACGCAAACCAAAGCTGAGCATTATCGGCATCGTACTGGGCACGACGCTGCAAACCATAAACATAATCCTGCATGGGAACTGCCTGCATTGCTTCCGGTTTCAAGGTGCCTTCCAGCATTTGGTCCAGCAGGGGGTCGAGCTGCTGCTGTGTTTTAACCCAGGCGGAAAAAACCGGCTGATATCCGGTTGTTTTGTAAACCAGTAAAGAAGCTACTGGAACGAACAGAATCATCAACAACATAGCCCATCTGGTTTTACCTCCCGATATCTGCGTTTTTAAATCGGCATGGGACATATCGCTGAGGAAATTTCTCTCCAGTTCAACTTTCAGCCCATGATATTCATCTTCGTCAATACGCTGTGCCTGTTTATCACCTTCAAGTTCAGCTAACCGCTGCTGAAAGATTTTAACATTCAATGCCTCACGGGACTCGTCAACGACAGGTTTCGCCTTGAGAGCGGGCAATACCAGTAACCAGGCCGCAACCACCCCTAAACTAATTAACACAATCCATAACATTGATGATTACCAAACCTTAACTTTGTGAATCTTTGTCTTCTTCGCCACTATATTCTTGCAGCAGTTTTTGCATTTTTTTCTGCTCTGATGGTGACAATTCAACCACAGTTTTCTTTGAATTTCTGACATACAACAATAAAACCAATACTGTGACCATCAGAAAAAACACAGGCCCAAACCACAATAAAAAAGTAGATTTTTTTACCCGGGGTCGGTAGGTCACAAACTCCCCGTAGCGAGCAATCATATGATCGGTAATCTGCTGTTTATCCTGACCTTCCTGAACCAGTTTATAAACACGATCTTTAATCAGTTTCGATACACCCGCATCAGAATCTGCAATATTCTGGTTCTGGCATTTTGGGCAACGCAGTTCGTGAATAAGATCATCAAACTGAGCTCGCTTTTGTTCATCCTCAAACTCATACACATTCAACGAAGCAATAGCAGGAAAAACCATAAACAAGGCCGTAAAAAAAACAAATCGTGTTGCGTGCATAATTATTTTCCTTGCTTTTCAGTAGGATCAGAACCGCCCATATCCAACCAGTTTGGCCACAAGATTTCTCGCCACGATTGCTCATTCACAATACCCACATGGTGATAACGAACAATACCCTGTGCATCGATAAGAAAAGTTTCAGGTGCGCCAGTAATACCCATATCCAAACCCAGTTCTCCATCGTGATCAAATACCACCAATGAATAAGGGTTGCCCTGTTGTTTTAAATACTCAATAGCAGCAGCTCGCTCATCTGTATGATCAATACCATAAATAGTGATACCAGCCTGAGCCAAGCGATTTAAAACAGGGTGTTCAATTCGACAGGATGGACACCAGGTTGCCCAGACGTTGATTAACGCCGGACCTTTAAGGTTTTTTTCAGTCAATATTTTTTCAGGGTTTTCCAGTGCCGTTAGCTGAAATGCTGGCAACGGATTATTTAACTGCATTGAAGGTAATTCTTTAGGATCGTTTTCCAAGCCTGTTGCCAAAAAATAAGCCATTACCAAAAACAAAATCAAAGGTATTGAAAAAACCAACCAACGACCTTTCATTATGCACCTCCCACAGATAAACCAGCCCTGCTGGACATCAGTTTGCGTTTTACCTTGATGCGATAGCGCTTATCGCTGATTGCCATGACACCACCGAGCGCCATCACAATAGCACCCAGCCAAACCCAGCGCATAAAGGGTTTATAATAGATTCGCACTGCCCAGCTGCCATCGCCTATAGGCTCACCCAACGCCACATAAAGATCTTTAAACAACCCCGGGTGAATAGCTGCTTCTGTCATTACATTACGCTGCACAAAATAGGTACGCTTTTCCGGGTATAAACGGGCAACCGGTGCCTTTCCTTGCAGCACTTCGACATCACCCTGTATCGAATTAAAATTAGGCCCAACAATATCTTTGACACCGTGAAACACAAAATCATAACCACCGATTGTTACCGATTGGCCTGAATCGAGACGCACATCTCTTTCCACATCATAACTGGCCACCAACGCAACTCCCAGTACGGTCATGGCAACGCCGATATGTGCGACTACCATACCCCGATAGCTTAAAGATAAGCGCCGTAATCCGGCCCATAATCCAGCTTTTGTATTGCGCGTTTTTAAATAAAGATCCCAGCCAGAAAACGCAAAAACCCAAAACACCGACCAAACGGCCAGTAAAACAACCCATCGAAATTCCCAAGGGCTGAACAACAAAAACACAATCGCCAATACCAGGCTGACAATACCAATCAGCACACTGGGCTTTAACAACGGCTGCAAGCGGTATTTTTTCCAGTTCAATAATGGCCCTGCTCCCATCAAAAACAGCATAAGAATACTGGCTGGCACAAAATACAGATTAAAATAAGGCGCCCCAATCGAGACTTTCCCCAGCTCAAAGACATCAAAAACAATGGGGAACAAAGTACCCGTTAACACCACACCGGTTGCAAAAATCAACAATATATTGTTGCCAAGTAAAGACATCTCGCGGGAAACCAGATCGTAGTTGCTTTCTCGTTTTAAAAACTGTGCCCGCCAGGCAAAGATTAATAGTGAACCGCCAACAACAATACTTAACAACAATAGAATGAAATAACCTCGGGTAGGATCGCTCGCAAACGCATGCACCGACGTAAGCACCCCGGAGCGCACCAAAAAAGTGCCAAGTAAACTCAGGGAAAAAGCCAGAATCGCCAGTAATACCGTCCAGGCTTTAAAAACACCACGTTTTTCTGTCACGGCTAACGAATGCATTAGCGCAGTGCCAGCCAGCCAGGGCATCAGCGAGGCGTTTTCCACCGGATCCCAGAACCACCAGCCACCCCAGCCCAGTTCGTAGTATGCCCACCAGCTGCCTAACGCAATACCAAGGGTTAGAAAACACCAGGCCACCGTTGTCCATGGCCTGGACCAGCGAGCCCAGGCAGAATCCAGTTGCCCCGATAACAATCCCGCCAGCGCAAATGCAAACGCTACCGAAAACCCGACATACCCCATATACAGCATGGGAGGATGAATAATAAGTCCAAAATCCTGCAACAGGGGATTCAGGTCATTGCCATCAACAGGGAAATGAGGAAGATAACGTTCAAATGGATTGGAAGTAAAAATCAAAAAAGCATAGAAACCGGTAGCAATCAGCCCCATGATACCCAACACCCGCGCCACCATAGCGGTTGGTAGCGCCTGGCTGAAGCGTGCGACAGCAGCGGTCCATGCGCTTAACACCCAGGCCCAAAGCAATAATGAGCCTTCATGGCCGCCCCACACGGCCGATATTTTGTAGTAAATGGGCAGGTAAGAATTAGAATGATTAGCCACATATTTAACGGTAAAATCGTTAGTGGCAAAACAGTACGCCAGTGCCACCAGCGATAAACTCAGGAATGCAAACTGTGTGTAAGCAGCGGGCCTGGCTACAGACATCAAGCGAAAGCGGCGGCGTTGTGCGCCGATTAAAGGCACAATGGCCTGAATCATAGCCACAATCCAGGCAACAATAGCGGCGAAATGCCCAATTTCAGGGGTCAAGGTATTACTCCAATTTGATTTTTACACCAATTCATTTTGCAGGCGCTACTTTACCACACCTGGCCACCGTTTAAGAAAACCCTAAGCTCGCCGCCCGAAATGACTATTGAATTCTTGCTTACCCGTTGCTTTTTGTTGCAATTTGCTTCGATGAACAGTCGTATTTGATACCATAAACGGCTAACATTAATTGTTTACACCTGTCTGATACAAAACAAAAACAAATAGTCGGTGGGTTGTGCCCGTTTTTTTTGAAAAGAGCAATTATTATTCCATGATTGATAAAAACGCATTTAATCGAGAAGAACTCCTGGACTGTGGCCACGGAAACCTGTTCGGCCCAGGTAACGCACGTTTGCCTTTACCGAACATGCTGATGCTGGATCGCATTACCCATATCAGTAACGAAGGCGGAGAGTATGGCAAAGGAGAAATCATTGCAGAGCTCGATATCAAACCGGATTTATGGTTTTTCGATTGCCATTTCGAATCAGATCCGGTTATGCCTGGCTGCCTGGGCCTGGATGCCATGTGGCAAATTGTCGGGTTTTATCTTGGCTGGCGCGGTAACAAAGGGCGCGGGCGGGCGTTAGGGGCAGGCGAAATTAAGTTCACCGGCCAGATACTTCCCACAGCAAAACGGGTAACCTACAGAATAAGCCTTAAGCGGGTGATAGAGCGCAAATTGGTGATGGGTATTGCCGATGGTTCAGTGGCTGTTGATGGCCGCGAGATTTATACTGCAAAAGATTTACGTGTAGGATTGTTTACTTCAACCGATAGTTTTTAATTCTAACCACCAAAGGATATTATCATGCGAAGAGTCGTGGTCACGGGCTTGGGTATTGTGTCTTGCCTGGGTAATGATAAAGAGTCTGTATTAACGTCTTTAAAAAATGGCCAATCCGGCATTCGTTTTAATGAGTCCTACAAAGAAATGGGACTCCGCAGCCATATTTCCGGCAGTATTGATATCGACAAATCCGAGTTTATCGACAGAAAACCCGCCCGCTTTATGGGTGACGCAGCAGCATTTGCCTATATTTCCTTGCAACAGGCCATTGCAGATGCAGGCCTTGAAGAAAAAGACGTATCGAATGTGCGCAGCGGTATTGTGGCAGGTTCGGGCGGTGGCAGCTCTGCAAACCAGGTGGAAGCCGTTGACCTTTTGCGCAGTCGCGGTGTAAAAAAGGTTGGTCCTTATAGAGTTCCCCGAGTCATGACCAGCACCGTTTCAGCGTGTCTGGCCACTCCTTTTAAAATTAAAGGAGTGAATTACTCTATCACCTCGGCCTGTGCCACTGGCGCACACTGCATCGGCCACGGAGCTGAACTCATTCAAATGGGCAAGCAGGATATTATATTTGCCGGTGGTGGTGAAGAAGAACATTGGGCATTATCCGTTATGTTCGATGCCATGGGTGCCCTGTCGAGCAAATATAACGATACCCCCGAAACGGCATCTCGGGCTTTCGACGCAACTCGTGATGGCTTTGTCATTGCCGGTGGTGCCGGCATGGTGGTATTGGAAGAGCTGGAACACGCCCTTGCCCGCGGCGCCAAAATATACGGCGAACTGGTTGGCTATGGCGCAACATCCGATGGCCACGATATGGTAGCACCTTCAGGAGAAGGCGCAAAACGCTGTATGGAAATGGCAATGTCTATGGTTAACGGTTCTATCGACTATATCAATGCCCACGGCACCAGCACTCCTGTTGGGGATATTGCCGAAATAAGCGCTGTTAATGAAGTCTTTGGGGCAGAAATGCCGATCATCAGCTCTACCAAATCTTTAACCGGTCACTCCCTGGGAGCCGCTGGTGTTCAAGAAGCTATCTATAGTTTACTAATGATGGAAAACGATTTTATCTGCGCATCTGCGAACATTTCAGAGTTGGACGAAAAAATTAAAGGTGCCAATATCGCATTAAGCCGTGTTGATAACGCTGACTTACAGCGTGTTATGTCAAACAGTTTTGGATTTGGTGGCACCAATAGCACGCTGATATTTGAAAAATTCTCCAAGTAGCAGCGCCTGACATAAAAAAACGCCAGCATTTTATATGCTGGCGTTTTTTTGTTTTACTATTCAATCAAGCTTAGAACTTGTGCTCTAAACCGAATGCAATAGTAGATTTATCATCAGAAGAAGTACCGTTTTCATCTTCCAAGCTGATGTAGTGAGTGAAAAGCTTGGTTTGCTTGCTTAGCTTGTGATCATAGCCAAGGGCAATCTGAGTGATTTCATTATCAATCTCATCTACTTCAGAGTAAGCATATTGCAGCTTAATAACGCCATCTTTGCTAACATCCAATGCACCACTTAGCACATAACCTTTTTGCTTAACATCGCTATTATTTGCATCTTTAGCTTCCTGATAGATCAAACCAGCTTGAACACCAGCAATATCTGCTTGAGCAATTAAACGTATGACATCAGTGGAATTAACATCTGAGTCCGCAGCAAGCGCCACATAAACACCATCCTGCTCATAAGCAACAGATGCTGAAACACCGTCTGCCAAGCCGTCATCACAACCAGTTGAACCAGCAACACACTCACCTTCTCCGGGAATAATGGCTACTTTCGCAGTAAAGGCGCCTATATCTGGGGTAGTGTATTGAATAGTGTTGCTTGTACGGTTTTCACCCGCCAGAACATTTTTAATATCGCCCAGTTTGTAATCGTTGAACAGATCCACTTTCTTTTGCGATGTTTTTAGTGGCGAATCGAATTTACCCACAATCACTTCACCGAAACCGCCTTTTAAACCACCGAAGATATTACGCTGCTTGAAAGTCTGGTTGGCATTCTTTTCGCCATCATCAACGTACATCTCAAATTCCGCTTTATACACTGCGGACAAACTATCAGTGATTTTCTCTTTACCTTTAACACCCAAACGAGAAGCATTACTGTTCACTTCCCATTGGTCATAACTATCGTTATCGTAACTTTCAAGGGATACGTTTACTTTACCGTAAACGGTTGGGCCAGCCAATGCTACGCCAGGCATTGCGATTGCTGCACCGATTGCTAAAGGAAGTAGCTTGCGCTTCATAATACGATCTCTCCTAGAGGTTATTAATTTCTTACACTTAAAGTTTGTAAACAACAGGGCCAAGTATGACCCCCATCCATGACACTTTCGTGACAAACATTTGAACCACCCAACACCATTGTTTACAGGCAGGTTATGTCATACATATTTAACAAATATGACTAACTGCGCTAATAATAGATGAATTTGCAGCAATTAAATGTGGAAACACCATTTTTTTCCGGCACATCTTAAGAAAAAAGTAAAAATTCGTTTCAAACGGTCACACTTCAAACAAAAGCTAACCACCCCTGAAACAAAACCGCCTATTTATTGGCCATCAACCCATTTTAAAAATAATGCCCGCTCTTCTGGCGTTGCCTGCTGCCAGGACAACTTAAGCATTTTTAAAGATGAAGAATGATCTGAAACAGTCTGAGTTTTTACCATTTTATCGACAGGCATTTTTTGTTCGCCATACTCGCTGGCAAACACAGGTTGCTGTGCTGATTCAAACTTTAACTTTGATAGCAGGCTCTTTGTCGTTGTGTATTCTGTTGTAGCTGCAAGCGCAGTACCACTGTTGATATCAACCACCTTAAAAACTGGCCTGGCTGCAAACGCTTCTGCTTCTTCTAATTGATCAATGACCTGATGCTCAACACGGTAAGACTTTCCGGGCTCCAGTGAAAACCTTAACTTAACGGGGTTGGATTTTATCTTCTCAAAATCATCTGCAGTTTTATCAAAAATATCCGCATAAATAGCCACCACAGTATAATCACCCGGCGCAACTCTATATTGATGAATCTGACCGATAAACGCTGAATCAGTCTGTTTACCATTAATTGATTCAATCAACACCGTTTCACCCGATATTAATAGCGCAGCTGCATTGTCATCGCCTTCATACCAATCGTGATTCAGCCTGGTCGCACAACCACTTAACAGCAGCGTTTGCAATACCAGCCAACCCAGAAAAACTTTTTGAATAGCATCCTGATACATATAACACTCCCATTTGGCATCAGCCGGCCAAAATAGCCTAAGATTAATTAACATGGAGATTTTATGACTTAAACATGACATTTTTCTTGCAGAGGGAGGCTTAACCGCCCACTATCAATTCAATACCGACAAACACCAGAATAACCGCAAAGCATTTTTTCAAAGTATCAGCGGGCATGCGGTGAGCAAACCTGGCCCCTACCTGCGAGAAAATAACACTGGTAATGGCAATACCTAAGAATGCCGGCAAATATACGTAGCCAAAGCTGTATTCAGGTAAATGCGGTGCGTTCCAGCCAGCAACAACAAACCCTAACGTGCCCGCTATCGCAATGGGCATTCCTGCTGCACTGGAGGTACCGACAGCATGCTGCATTTTTACATTACACCAGGTTAAATACGGTACGGTTAAAGACCCTCCACCAATACCAAAAACAGCTGAGGCCAAGCCGATTAAGCCTCCCGATGCGATTAAACCGGATGATCCGGGAACATCTCTGTGGGCGTTTGGCTTCAACCCAGCGGCCATTTGTACAGCGATCAAAATAGCGAAGCTGCCCAACAGAATTTGCAACACCCGCCCTTTCAGAAAATCTGCTATTCCTGCGCCCACCAGCGCTCCTGCCACCAGGCCTATAGCAAGAAACCTGAGAATGTCCCAGCGAACGGCACCTTTTGCATGATGCTGCTTGACCGAGCCATAAGACGTGGCAATTATTGTTGCCAGGGAAGAACCCACGGCAAGGTGGGTAAGGACTTCTTCCGGAAAGCGCAGCAGCTTGAAAGTGAAAACCAGAACAGGAACAATGACTATACCGCCGCCTAGCCCCAGCAACCCCGCCAGCAACCCCGCCACCATACCCAGAACAGGAAAAATCAATAGTTCGAATGGCACCGCGCTAGCCAGAATATCCGAAACTCATTAAACGCTGATAGCGTTCCTCGAGCAGCTGATCGACAGGCTTCCCGGTTAATTGGTCCAGTGCTTCTGTAAGCGCCGACTGAATCGAGTGTGCAGTTGCATCAAAATCACGATGAGCACCACCTAACGGTTCATCAATCACACGATCTACCAACCCCAGTTCGTATAGCCTTGAAGCAGTTAGCCCCATAGCTTCTGCGGCCAAAGGTGCATGCTCAGCGCTTTTCCATAAAATAGATGCGCAACCTTCCGGTGAAATCACCGAATAAGTGCTGAATTTCAGCATCAACAGGGTATCACAAACACCAATCGCCAAGGCACCACCGGAACCACCTTCACCGATTACGGTAGAAATCACCGGCACTTTTAACGATGACATCACCAGCAGGTTACGGGCAATAGCTTCACTTTGACCACGCTCCTCGGCACCAATACCAGGATAAGCACCGGGAGTATCGATAAAAGTTAACACCGGCAGTTTAAAGCGTTCGGCAGTTTCCATTAAACGCAGCGCTTTGCGGTAGCCTTCCGGGCGAGGCATACCAAAATTTCGATGAACCTTTTCTTTCACCGCTCGCCCTTTCTGGTGGCCAATAACCATCACCGGATCGCCATGTAAACGCGCGACACCACCCACAATAGCAGGATCGTCAGCAAAAGTGCGATCACCGTGCATTTCATCAAACTCGGTAAATACTTTTTCGATATAGTCGAGGGTATAGGGGCGCTGAGGATGACGTGATAGCTGAGAAACCTGCCACGGGGAGAGTTCTTTAAAGATAGTTTCGGTCAGCGCCTGGCTTTTTAGCTGAAGAAGTTCAATTTCTTCTTCAATGTTAAGTTCGGTATCATCACCCACGGTGCGAAGCTCTTCGATCTTCGACTCCAGTTCTGCGATGGGCTGCTCAAAGTCCAAGTAATTGGGGTTCATAAACTTGCCTTAACGACTGCTCTTATTGTTGTCAGCATACATTTGTCAACCATACGTGAGCCAGGCAAAAGTGTCGAGTGGCCGACGCCGGGTAACCGGAATTTTTCGTAGCAAATTGTTTCCCGCTACCAATTTGTTTAGCTCTAGCGGTATTGTACGCTTATCGATTTTTCGCCACAGAGCTTCTGCAGCCCTTCGATAAGTTCGGGGGTTGGATGGACTTTCCATTGCTCATCGAAATAGAAACGCGCCTTAGCACCCTTACGCTCATAATCAATCCGCATGCGGCACTCTCCATCTTTAAAGTTTGCCAGCAGGCTTGCAAATGCTTCTGAAAATCCATTCCGAACCAATCCCTGACTCACAGCAACAGTCAACATCCGGGCATAGTTTTCTCTGGCCTGGCCAATGCTGAATACTTTTCTGGTAACCATTTTCAGACCACCGGAATAATGATCTTCACTCACCTCACCCTCAATTACCAACACAGCATCTTTAATCAGCAGATCTTTATATTGCTCATATACATCTGAAAAAACAGATACTTCCATGCGGCCACTTTTATCATCCAGGGTAATAAAACACATTCGCTCACCGCGCTTGTTGCGCATCACCCGCATTGCTAATACCAGACCGGCAATCACTGTCTTATGGTCACGCCCTGCCGGTTTTACATCATTAATCCGGCAGGTAATAAAATTCCCCAATTCGTCAAGGTACTGATCAATAGGGTGACCTGTCAGGTACAGGCCAAGAGTTTCTTTTTCGCCATTAAGCCGCTCATCATCGCTCCAGGGCTTTACCCTTACCCACTCACCACCGCTGGACTCAGTGTCAATCACTTCGCCAAACAAATCGCCCATACCAGCATCCTGATTAGCCACGTGCTGCTCGGCAGCTTTAACAGCTGTTGGCAAGGTAGCCATTAAGGTGGCTCGATCCGGGCCTGTTTTATCCAGAGCACCGGCCTTTACCAGAGCCTCCAGAGATCGACGATTTATTTTTTTCAGGTCGACCCGCCGGCAGAAATCAAACAGATCAGCAAACTTTCCACCGTTTTTTCTGGCCTCAAGAATGGCATCAATGGGCCCTTCACCAAGCCCTTTAATGGCT
>PDWJ01005493.1_pt1 | contig 12056 bp, 9 predicted proteins | sample 1430881 | NCBI WGS metagenome assembly PDWJ01 (sample SAMN01162460, study PRJNA174530) | Oral metagenome, whole genome shotgun sequencing project. | biome: Marine environment; feature: Marine mammal; material: Swab sample of the gingival sulcus; isolation source: swab sample of gingival sulcus... | reverse complement strand
AATTATAAACCCTCAAGAGCACTTTTAACAGCATAAAATACAGTTTTAGGGCGAATATTCTGTTCATTAATATTTTGGGCGCACCCGGCTGCTAAATGGAACCTTCTCTCCCGCTGAATAGGGCGCCGTTCAAGGCGATGTACCCTGCCGCTCAAGGAAACTCCCCCCCGCACTAAATGGCCCCCGCTCAAAGAGATCTACCCGGCCACTCAAGCCCCCCTCCCCGCGCTGAATGGGGCGCCCCCCTCCCACTGAATGGAACGCACGCCCCCCGCACTAAATTGCAACAAAAAGTACCAATTTAGCAGCCGCCGGGCCGGGCTATCCGTTCCAACGCGCCTGCCGCGGGCCTTGTTCCGGCTCTGTCCCCGCCGCCGGAGGCCCGCGGCGCGTTTCCCCTTCCATCCCTTGCGCGGCTAAAGGCTACAGGGCCGCCTTGCTTGAGCACAGCCAGCGCTTTGTCACAGCGCACTCCAGCATTCGGGAGGCGTCTCCTTTAGTTCTTGTTTACCTAGACCTTCAGAGATTCCCTCCTTTTTCTTATGCCGGACCTTGGCAATTTGACTCCGATAACTTACCGTAGTTTAACTCCGATACTTACAGATAGGTCTCTCAACAAAGCGGTTTGCCAAGAGAAATACAACTCTCATAAAGGCATGAAAAGAACATCCTGAGCGCTTTCCAAAGAAAAGCCCGAAAATAAGGAGAAACAAAAGTTTGTCTCTCTTAACCCTTCAAAAGAAATCAGAAATTTCCTTTACAGAAAAGCAGGATAACCGTAAACACTTCTAATTATCTTGGTTTTATTTTTGAGATATTCCGCAGCTCTTGTCAAAAAATACAAGCTAGTAACTTCTTAAGAATCAGCTTACCCTATAGACACCTTAAACATACTAATGAAATAATTCCTACACTAGCAAGATCAATCTTTTTGGGCTGATGAAAAACTATTAGAATCGTCCTAACTCTTTCCGAGCATATCCTTCGGCATAGGAGGATTGTCCTGGCCGTAATATTTAAAGATTCGTACAGCCTCCTCATACTGTTCACTGGTCAATAGAATAGGATTACCTAATGAACTGGCAATAAAAAACGTTTTTAATGCTTCTTCCATATATACAGCGGCATATAACGCTTGTTTGATAGTTTTTCCAACTGTTATCACACCATGATTTCGAAGAATTACTGCGTTAGAATCACCAATATTATTCACAGTCTCTTCACCCATTGCAAGACTAGCCGCAGAACTAAATGGAGCAACATTAACTTTCCCTCCAGCTGCGTTTGCAAGTGTGGTTACGGCAAATGGAACTTCATCATATACCATTCCAATGGCTGTAGCATAAGGTTGATGAGTATGAATAATCGCATTAACTCTAGTCATTTTTCGATAAATATACAGCAGAGCAATCAAGTCAACAGATGGCCTCATTTCACCTTCAATAATATTACTATCTATATCAAGCACAACAATATCTGAAGGTATCATTGTATCATAATCCACTCCTGATGGTGTAACCAGAATTTTATTATCCGGCATTCTAATGCTTACATTCCCTCCAGAGAGTGATACAAGAGCATTTTTTTTCAGGGTTAGCCCTGTTTTGATTATTTCTTCCTTCTTATGTTCAAACATTGGATTCTCCATATATTAAAGGGCCGCCATTTTTATGACAGCCCTGATTATTATTTACTGGAAATTGTTTTTATAATATTTTTCCAGATCGCTCATAGCCTCTTCAGGAGATTTTAAACCAAGCACAACATTTTGAATTTCGCCAGCCAGTTGATACCCATAATCATTAAACCCTATTGCCGGTGTAAAAGGAAATTCTGTATAAGGAACTGTTTGTTCCCATGCTTTAAAGATTGTTCCGTTACCAGTCTCTTCATTTGCTGCAATAAAATCAGCATCTTCAAAGACAGAACGTCGTGTAGGCCAAGACATTATATTGCCTTCTTTTTGCATTTTAGCTCCAGTTGCGTACTGTATAAAATACCATGCGGCATCTTTATTTTTACAGTCAGAACTCATACCAAGATTCCATGCCCACATTAGTGAGCTCATATCGTTTATATCATCTTCAACCAATGGAGGAGCAAAAGCAATAAGTCCCTTTGCAGGAACAGGGTCTCCTGTATTAATCCAACCCCCTATTGCACAGGCATCAAGAATCATAGCGCAGTGTCCGTTCTGAAAATCATTCATTACATCATACCAAGTCATATTTGCCCAGTTTTTATAGTTCCCTATTTTCTCAATCATTTCCTTCCATTCAAGAAGTCCTCTAACCATGTCTTTAGAATTGAATTCAGGCTCAAGCGATGAATTAAAATCATTGGCACCGTAACTTCTCAGTGTTGTCCAGACACCTCCGTAAAGCATTTGCATTTCCTTGATACCACGAGTTCCAATTCCGTACATTCCAGGTTCCTTTTCCTGAATAATCTCTCCAACACGTATAGCATCTTTTACTGTTCTTGGAACCTCAAGCCCATACTTTTCAAAAATATCCTTTCTGTACATTAATTGATTTATCATCACACCAAGAGGCAAGGCCCAAAGCTTTGAATTGGGATTTGAACCAAACTTATGACCGTTAACACCGTCCCAGCAACAGTTATCAAGCATGGCGGGATAAAAATCATCAATATTAAAATCTGGATCAAGCAGTGCGGGATTCTTTATATATTCATCTAATGGCTCAATCCAGCCAGCAGGAACCCAATCAATCATGTTAGGGAAACCAATCATGTAGAGATCATATTCCCCGCTATGTGCTGCGGAAACAAGCTGAACTTTATTAAAATAATCAGACTCAGGAAGAAAATCTGCTGTAACAGTTATACCAGTAATATCAGAAAATGAATCAATTGCTTCCTGCAACTCCGTGTTATAGGGCCCGGCACAACCCAGAAGTTTTAATTCAGTCCCCTCAAACCGTCTCCAATCAAAATCTTCATCAGCGGTAAAACTTCTACCGGCTGTGTCATCCTTTTGACCTTCTGAAAAAACCAGAAAACCACACATCAGAAAGACAAACGAAACTAACAAAATCTTTTTCATTGCACTCTCCTGTTAATTTTGAGTTATTAAAACTCAATTTTCTGATAATAATTATTATGGGAAATAATGCATCTGCATCATTATTTATCCATATAATTATTCTCTATAACACTTTAAACAGATAAGAACAAACCTCCTTTTCAATATTTTTATTATTAATCAATCAATCTTTTCTTTGTATCAAAATCAAAAACATGTAACTTCTGTTTATCATAAAAGAGCTCTATAGAATCACCTTTAGAATATCTATTCAAAGGAGCCAAAGCAGCAATAAAACTTTCATTTTTACCAAAGCTGAATTTGGTATTAACCACCTCACCTAAAAATTCTGAATAAACAACAATTCCTTTTATGGATGTATTTGTATTCCCAGAAGATTTACCATAAAGGTCTATAGGCCTAAGTCCTAAAATAGCTTCAGTTTTTTTTGTTTCCAATAAATCATGACTTTGTTTATCAGTTAGTTCAAAAATCTTTCCTGATTCTTTACTGGCCAGAACAAGCAAGCCCTTTTTCCCTCGAACCACATCAACATTCAAAAAATTAATCGGAGGTTCTCCTGCAAAATCAGCAACAAATACATTTTTCGGCTTGTTTAAAAGTTCATCCATTGTACCAATTTGTTGCAATTCTGACATATTCATAACAGCAATTCTATCAGCTAAGGCTGTAGCTTCTTCTTGATTATGAGTTACATATATCATTGTAAGATTTGTTTCATTATGAATTTTTCTGATTATTGATGAAGTTTTTAATCTTGCTCTTGTATCAAGGTGGGAAATCGGTTCATCAAGCAATGTAACAGCAGGCACTCTTACCAATGAACGTGCAAGTGAAACCAGCTGTTGTTCGCCACCACTCAAACTTCCAGGTCTCAAATCCAAAATCTTTTTTATACCAAATAAGTTTGCAATATTATCAATCTGTTCATTTATTTGTTTTTGAGAATATTTTCTTATATGCAAACAAAAACCTATATTTTCCCTTACTGTTAAATGCTGATACAAGGCATACGATTCAAAGGCTTGAGCGACATTTCTTTCATCTGGTGCCTTATCATTCATTAAGACACCATCTATATATAGTTCACCTTCAGTTATTGACTCAAGACCTGAAATCATTCTCATAGTTGAGGATTTTCCACAACCGGAAGGACCAAGTATAGCTAATAGCTCGCCATCCATTATATCTATACTTAAATTTTTAACAGCATGCACAAGTTTTTTCCCAGATAAATAAAATTTATTTAAATTATCAAGTTTAACTGTTGCCACTAATTAGCTCCCTTAATAATATTTAGACCAGTTTCATTATCAAAGAAAAGAAATCGTTCTTGTCTTGGTTTTAACCAAACAGATCCCTTAACATCAATATGCTGATGAGCCTCGCATAACACTACAACTTCTCTATTTTTGACCTTGCAAAAAATAACACCTTTATAATTTCTAACTTCATAGCCATTAATTTCCCCTTTAAGAAAATCAACTTCATTATTTGGTTTATTTTGCATAAATTCCCAATATAAAGGCCTAATTCCAAGAATCAATTTGTCAGAAGAATGATTACTAATTATTCCAGCCCTGATATCATCAAGATATATTGAAATATCTTGATTAACAAGTTTTACCTGACCGTCTTTTCTGACAATATTCATATCAAATAAATTAATCTCCGGCTGTCCCATCATTGTTGCTGCAAAAATGTTTGCAGGGTTGTCATAAACATCTTCAGGCTTCCCAATTTGTACAATTTCACCTTCTTTCATAACAGCTATTCGATCACCCAGAGAAAGAGCTTCTAAATAATCATGTGTTACATAAACCACAGTTGCATTACTTAAAAATGATTTTATATTCTGAAACTCCGCTCTTAATTCATTTCTTATTTTTGCGTCTAGATGTGCCAAAGGCTCATCAAGTAAATAATATTTTGAATCCATAACAAGGGCTCTAGCCAAGGCAACTCGTTGCTTTTGTCCTCCACTAAGTTCGCGAGGGAATCTTTTTGTATATTCATTTATAGCAAGCATCTTTGTAATATATTCAATTCTATTATTCATTTCCCCTTTATCCATTTTTTTAGCTTTTAGCGGACTTGCAATGTTATCATATACTGTAAGGTGGGGATAAAGAGAATAATTTTCAAAAGCCATTCTGACATCTCGGGCTTGAGGAGGAATATAATTTGCTATTTTACCGCCCAACAACAACTTGCCACAACTCAGCATTTCTAAACCTGCAATAATTTTCAAGGTTGTAGTCTTCCCGGCTCCTGATGGGCCAAAAAGTACAAAAAATTCATTAGGCCTGACACCATAATTCAAATTCTTTAGCACTATATTTTTATCAAATTTTTTATGACCATCTCTAAATTCTATTACATAATTATCCATCATCATCACTTCCAACTATTTTTTTACGGCACCCATACTAAGGCCTGTCACAAGGTATCGTGAACCAATTTGAGAAACAATAATCATTGGGAGTATTGCAATAAATATTGCTGCAGCTATCCTTCCGTAATTCAAATCCGTTATATCGTAATAACTCATAATCCTGACAGTAACTGGCTGTAGATTTGTTTTTGCCAGAACAAATCCAAAAATAAAATTATTCCAAGCATAAATAAATGAAAGCATGACAGATGCCGCTATTCCCGGTTTTCCCATAGGGATAATTATTTTAAAAAAAGAATATAAATTTGAATGGCCATCAAGCATTGCCGCCTGTTCAAGCTCAAAAGGTAAATCATCAAAATACGATCTCGTTATCCAAATAATCATTGGCAAAGATATAAGAATATATACCCATATCAGACCAAAATATGTTCCATAAAGCCCAAGTTTCTGATAAATCAAATATAGAGGGATAATAATTATAAGTTCAGGCACAAATCTAAAACTCAAAAACATAAAAGCAAGATTATTTTTTTGCTTACTTTTAAACCTGGATAAGCCATATGCAGCCGGGATACCCACAACAGAGGATATAAATACAGAAAATGACGACACAATTAATGTATTCAATAAACCTTTAAAGAATCCTGTTGCCTTAGCTTGCATTAAAGCACTTTTTGCAGAACTTGATGATTCTACTCCTGCATTAAATATACTTCTGTAATTCTCCAAAGTAAAAGATGAAAAAATATCAGGCGGCATTGAAGAAATTTGATCTTGACTTTTTAATGACATCAACAGGATCCAGACAATCGGAAACATAAAAAATAAAGTAATCAAAAATAACAATATATTTATTCTTAGACTTTTCCGCAATGGAAGTTTTTCTCCGTTTTTGATTTTATTTTTAAGCTCTTTTTCACGTTTAGGATCCATCAGTTCTCCCCTTAAGAAAGCCTATTTCGTGCATTGTTCCAAAAAACAACCATCCTCTGACTAATCTGATAAATAATAAACCATGTAATCACTAAAATTGTTGTACCTTTAGCTACATTTAAAGAACCGAATGTTTGGATTTGACCCATTATTGAAAATGTCGTAGTAGCATCACCAGGCCCACCGGCGGTCATACCCCATATAATATCAAAGACTTTTATCGAATCTATAACCCTAAATATCACCGCAATCAAAACGGTTGGCATCATCATTGGCAAGGTCAATGTTTTTAAAACGTTTATCCCTTTTGCCCCATCAACAGCCGCAGCTTCAAAAGGTTCTTTAGGCAGTCCTCTCATACCGGCTAAAGTAATCAATACAACAAATGGTGTAAAAACCCATACATCTACTATTATTACAGTCAGCATGGCAGTTTCAGGAGAAGCTCCCCAAGGAAAATCACCAAGCCCAATAAAAGACATAAAATAATTAATAATTCCAAATTGATTATTAAGCATAAGCTTAAAAAGAAGAGCTGAAATAAGAGGGGCCACCATAAGAGGAATAACAATAATCTTACTCAGTAATTTAGCCATAAAAGTATTTGTATTTAATAGCGATGCGATAAAATAACCAAAAACGAACTCAATTGAAACCGACACCGCTGTATAGATAAAAGTATTTAGCGTTACCTTCCAAAAACGTGCTGAAAGTATCATCTTCAAATAGTTTTTTCCAAAATTAAACTTAAGAACAGGGAAATTGAGCTTATAATTAGTTAATGACAAAATTATACCCCAAACAAAAGGGATAAGAAAAAGAATTGTAACAACCAGTGCTGGTACAATTATTAGAGTATAAGGCCTTCGTGTTTTTTTTAATACAAGCTCATTGTATTTTTCATATTCCTCAAAAGATTTCAAGTTAGGTAAATCGTCTTCCAATCCCGAATCGAACCGGGTTCTTTTGATAAAAAAAGACATATTTTATCCTCTTGAGACCCAATTATATTTGTAAGTATCGTATCATCCGTTTTTCAGGATGTCAAGAAAAAAATAAATTTGTTCACACAGAGAACATTTGTACATCTAACTATTATCAGCAGAAGAAGATAGCAAATAAAATAGCATAAATAGAACAATCGAAATAATGTTCATTTAACGTACAAATATGCTTTTGCGCAATTTTTTCCTTGATTTTCCATCCTCAGTTTGATATAAAGTTAATATTAAAAGTTAGCATTCCTGTGAAGTGCAAATAAGACCGATTCCCGAAAAGGAAAAGCCGGAGGAGGAGGATTTATGGAAAAATATATTATTGTTATAGACATAGGAACGGGAAGTGGCAGAGCTGCTCTATTTGACATGGGGGGCAGGATTATAGAATACACACAAGAAGAATGGCTCCCTAAATCAAATCCTGAATATCCTGGCTCACAAGACTTTGATACAATTAAAGCTCGTGAAGTTATAACTTCTGCAATAAAAGAAACTCTTCGAAAAGCAGACGTTTTGCCTGAGAATATATCAGCTATAACTGCAACATCAATGCGGGAAGGGATGGTCCTTTATAACAAGAAGAATGAAGTTATCTGGGCATGTTCTAATGTTGATGCAAGAGCCAATAATGAAGTTTCAGAAATGCTTAAAGAGGGAATAGCCGAATATATTTATAACAAAGGAGGTGATTGGTTAAATATTATCAGTCCAGCCAGATTCAGATGGATAAAAAAACATACTCCTGAAATTTATAATAAAATAGATTCCATGAACATGATAAGTGACTGGGCTCTTTTCATTCTGACTGGAAAAATTATAACTGATCCCACCATAGGATCAAGTTCAGGAATATTCAATCTACGAAAAAGGTCTTGGTCCGCCGGTATTATTGAGAAGGCAAAACTTCCAAGAAATATTTACCCCCCTGTTATTGAATCAGGTAATGTTATTGGTGAAATAACAGCATCGGCAGCAGCCGAGACGGGACTTATACAAGGTACAAAAGTAATATCCAGCGGGGCAGATACACAAATGGCCCTTGTTGGTGCAGGCGCTGTTAAACCAGGAATCTTTACAATATGTGGCGGAACTTTTTGGCAGACAACATTAACTACGGATTATGCCCTGTATGATCCTCAATACCGCCTCAGGACACTTTGTCATGCCATCCCTAATCAATGGATCACAGAAGGAATAGGTTTTTATCATGGCTTCGGTATGCGCTGGATTAGGGACGCTTTTTGTCAAGAAGAAAAAAAATATGCAGAGAAAAAAGGAATTAGCGCATTTACACTTATGGAGGAATTAGCCGCAAAAGTGCCAGCTGGCTCCAATGGGGTGTACGCTATTTTCTCTAATATCATGAATTCAAGAAAATGGCTGCATTCACCGCCAACGCTTATAGGTTTTGACTTGGTTAATCCTGAAATGACAGGGAAGGCTGCTGCAATCCGTGCAATTATGGAAAGTGCTGCCTATGTAACCAAAGGACATGTTGAAATTTTGCAAGAGATTTCCGGTCTGAAGGCAAAAAAAATTATACTGGTTGGTGGAGCTTCCAACGGTGTACTGTGGCCTCAAATAATAGCGGACACCCTTGGTATACCTGTTATTATTCCAACTATTAAAGAAACAACGGCATTGGGTAGTTATATTTGCGCAAGAAAAGCAATTGGGGATTACTCCTCATGGGATGAAGCAATAGAAAAGTCGGTCTCATATGAAAAAACAGTAGAACCAGATAAGGAAAATATAAAAGCATACAATAAACATTTTGAGAAATGGAAACTCCTTTATGATTACATAATCAAAATATCTGAAGACAATGTACTTCCTGCGTTATGGAAAGCCCCGGGGATTTAGCCAGTCTTTAGACCTAAGCGGTTTATTCCATTCAGAGGATTCTGATCTTTTCCAGAAAAAACAGGTAACTGATTGAACAGAGAAGAGACATGCCCTCCTACCGTATCGAGATGCTCAAATATGCCACCCAATACGGCAACAAGAAAGCAGCCAGAGAGTTTAAAACCAGCTTTAAGATCGTCAGAAAATGGCAAGGAAGTTTCGAAGAGGGCAAAATACCAGCTCTCAGGGATCAAGCACGACGTTCAAAAACTCCCCCAATCAAATGATTCCTTACTGGCAATTAAAAATCACCAATATCTGCCAAAAAGCACAATAGAAGAAGCTCCAGCCTTTAGAGAAAATTCAGCTGGACATCAAGTATCTTGTTGATATACCCGCGTTACTCCCCCCCCTTTTATCTGCGCTACATAATACCCAAATACCAGATTACAGCCAGAAATGTCAGAAGAGAACCCTCTTCTACTCTTACGCCATGGAAAAGTGTTCAACAAACTGAACCCTCTTCCTTTTTTGAAAATACAGGTCAATAAATACCGACAGGTACTCCCGGGGGGAAGCAACACGCAAATAGGTGATATCATCAATCAGGTATTTGGTGGGACTCTCAGGATTGAACTTGCTATTCAGAAGATTCCTGCTATCGGCTTCTCATGACTCTTGGAGACATTCAGAGTTTGGCATATTTTCATCACCGGAAACTTTGAGTGGTTTTCTCGACAAGATGCCGGTGCCATTTACCGAGCATACCGTTTGGAATTCCCAGCGAGTACTCAACACTGAGAGCACTTCTATCGGGCTCCTTGGCAAGAATAATGGCATTACTCTTGAACTCTGATTCATAGCGACGCCTTTTTGCTCTATGCATTGCTAAGACCTCATTCTATGGAAATTCAGTGTAAGTAATGATTTTATCGTTCAATATGAGAATCATCTTTTTCAAATTGATAAAAGCACACTTCCCAGGCCCAGGCCGAAGGATAAGGTAACAGTCAGAAAATGGATTGATGGTTCCATCCATATATATTGAAAAAAGAAACCGCTTCTTGTTAAGGAGATTCAAATACAGAAACAGAAGGATAAGTATTCTAAAATAACCTCGTAAATGGGACATTTTAAACGAGTTAAAAGAGGGGACATTTCTATCGAGTCTTGAGAAAAACACGTTTTCTTGACAAATTATATTCAAACAAGTACCTTTTAAAAATGGATTTGAGATACAAAATTGCAAGATTATATTACATAGAAAATTTAACTCAACAAGAAATAGCCAACAGATTTAATATTTCAAGGATTAAAGTGCATAGACACCTTTCAAAAGTCAGGGAAGAGGGAATTGTTGAAATAAAAATTATAGAACCTAAAGAGAATTACAGCAAAAATGAGATTGCTATTGAAAAATATTTCAATTTAAAAGAATGCCTGATTGTACCATCTCTGGAAACCGCAAACGATATTAAAGCAAGCATTGGTAAAGAGTTGAGTAAACTTTTAAATAGAGATTTAAAAAATAATACAATGATTGGTGTCGGATGGGGAGGAACAATACGAGGCGTCATTGATAATCTTTCGTTAGAAAAAAAAGATGGAATTACAATAATTCCTATGATAGGAGGATTATCACATTCAAAGGAAAAAATTCAAGCAAATACAATTGTCTCAATACTAGCTAAGAAAACAGGAGGTGATGCTTTTGTTCTTAACTGCCCAGCATTTGTAAACAGCAAAAAATCAAGAGATTTATTTTTAACTCAGCAAAGTATAAAAGAAATTATTGCAAAATTTTCCTCTGTTTCAATAGCAATAGTCAGCATCGGAGCCGTTCATCCAGAAATGCCTACAAGGGCTATGAATATAATTTCATTACGCGAATATAATCTATTAAAAAAACAAGAAATAATTGGCGATGTTAATGCAAATTTTTTTGATAAAGATGGTGAATCAAAATCTATAAAACTTCAGGATCGAATAATAAACGCAAAAATTAATGATCTACAAAAAATTAATAATGTTATTGGTGTAGCATTCGGTTCGGAGAAAATCAAGCCCATAACAGCAGCTTTAAAAAAAGGACTAATAAACACATTGATAACAGACAAAAATACATCAGACGGGATTTTAAAGTTAATCGCCCACAATAACAAAGACTCTTAATCTTGATAAATCCGGAAAAAGTGCATCTTTCTAACATATGGAGTTTTGATTTCCTCAGTTTCATAATGGCTCCGGTTTTCTCATTTGGAAACGAGAATTGCCCATCTCTTCTCTTATTTTAGTTTCCTATAATTATGGATTTTTTCGATGTTATGAACCATGCATTGCAGTTTCCAGATTGTATTAACCTTATCTCTGCCTGAAATGATTATCCGGAATAAGGTTTTTTGTCCTGTACTGACAAGAATCGTTGTATTTCGGGTTATACGCGCTGGAAAAACAGAATGACAGGAATTGCTCAATTCATATCAAGCTTTTTCTGATACTTCCCAATCCTCTCTTTAAGATTATCCCTCCAATTCTATTTTGCTCCTTTGATAAAACCATGGAAATCATATTCTCACAGCATGCTCTTTTTATTTTTCTACTGGAATAGATTCCGTGGACAAAGGCAAAAAACAAAAATCCTTCCGCCCGTTATCCCATAATTGCCAGCCGCTTAGGTGAAACAGGGAACAGTGGAGGCAGACCCTCAACAAAGCGTTCAAGTTCACTGATCCCGGCAATGCCCATGCGCCGGCAGTCAGCACCAATAGAGCCGGCCGCATGCGGCGTCAGAATAACATTTGGAAGCGAATAAAAC
>PDWJ01004593.1_pt1 | contig 12056 bp, 10 predicted proteins | sample 1430881 | NCBI WGS metagenome assembly PDWJ01 (sample SAMN01162460, study PRJNA174530) | Oral metagenome, whole genome shotgun sequencing project. | biome: Marine environment; feature: Marine mammal; material: Swab sample of the gingival sulcus; isolation source: swab sample of gingival sulcus... | reverse complement strand
ATAACTCAAGCGCTATGTTCGGACCTTCTGGTTCATTGAGAATTACTTTCCACTTCTAAGATTTGGAATCAAAATTAATAAGGGGCGATCGAAAGATCGCCCTTTTTTTATACCACTACTTTTTATGCTTCGAAATATTCCGTTTCTTTGTCCTACGAAATGAATCAAAAAATAACAATAGCAATTGATGGTTACTCCTCCTGCGGAAAGAGTACACTTGCTCGCGAACTGGCAAAATCATTGCATTATGTCTTCATTGACTCTGGTGCTATGTATCGTGGTGTAACGCTTTTTGCACTTCAGCATGCATGTATCTCTAGCCACGAATTGAACCGAGGAAAGCTTATTTCGCTTCTGGATCAAATCGAATTGAAGTTTGTACTAAATCCTGAAACAAAATCGCCTGAACTACTTTTGAACGGAGTAAATGTGGAGAAGCAAATTCGAACGCCTGAAATCTCCTCTTTTGTATCTGAAGTTGCTGCCATTAAAGAAGTACGCGAAAAACTCGTTGCAGAACAACAATTCATGGGGAATCAAGGTGGAATTGTTATGGATGGACGCGATATCGGTTCGGTCGTTTTCCCAAATGCCGAATTGAAATTATTTATCACTGCAGAAATTGAAACACGTGTCGAAAGACGTTATCAAGAACTTCAGTTTCGCGGTACCCCCACATCTAAAGATGAAGTGCGCGAAAACTTACTGAGAAGAGACCATATTGACAGCACGCGCAAAGAGAGTCCGTTGGTTCAAGTAGATGACGCAATTGTTATTGACAACACGGATTTATCCAAATCAGAACAGCTCGATTTGGCGCTCCAATACGTCGATAAAGCGATCGCTACCTTGGTTTGAAAACTAGATGTTAGTTAATTAACAAAAAACATCAATCTATAACGGTTTTTTATTATTTTTGCCGCTTAACGATTTCAACATGAGTTCAATAAGTAAAATTACAGAAGACATTGTCAACCGCAGTCCCTTCTTGCGCGAAGCAATGACAGAAAACCTCATCAACATTTCCGCACTAGCAAGAAAGATCAAACCAGAAATCGAGAAAACGGCTGGTAAGGAGATCAAAGAAGGAGCTATTGTCATGGCTATCAAACGAATGACTCCTGGCGTTTACCATAAAGTGAATATCAAAATCAATAATATTATTGGTGGTATTGGAGACTTTTTGGTTCGCAGCGACCTCGTAGATTTCACTTATGAGAATTCTGAAGCGACGCAAATGGCGCAAACACGCCTCATTCAATTCCTCCAAAGAGATAAAGATTGTTTTTTCACACTTTGTAAAGGAATTACAGAAACAACGTATATTCTTAACTCAAAGTATGCAGACGATGTTCAGAGCTTCTTCGGTACAACACAACTGAAAGCTCATGGGAAAAACTTGTCTTCAATCACTGTAAAACTCCCTCAAGCGAATACTGAAACTTATGGGGTGTATTATTACATTTTGAAACATCTTGCCTGGGAAGGAATCAACATTGAACAAGTAGTTTCTACGGCCAACGAATTTACGGTTATTGTGAATTCAAGCAATATTGACAATGCATTCAAGATTTTGATGCAGCTCAAAAGAAGCACATGATTTATGCGGTGTTCTCGCGAACATCAAACAAGAAATAAAACGAATAAAGGTGTCTCAGAAATGAGATGCCTTTTTATTTATCAGGATTCAAACATTGCTCTTGTGGCTTAGCTCCACACAACCCACATGATGCTCCTTCTTCTTGAAGCAATGGATTGTTACTCGCACAAGTACCTGCAAACTCTCCACCTTTCTTCGCCCAGATCTTAATCGCAATTCCTCCGAATGCCAATGCCAACAACAGTATACTTATTAATACAACTTCCATGACTTAATCTTTTTACAAAGGTACAAAGCAAAGTTTGATTTTAAAATCTTCTGGAAGTTCTTTTGTGAATAGAAGTGACTAATTTTTGTCAATTAGTTCTCCCTCACCGTAGCGATTGTACTCCAAAAAGCTCGGAGTTCCGATATACCAAATGTCTCCGTATGAAGAAGTTTCAACTCTCGCAAGAATACCGTCGAGGTTCACTTCCATCTTTTCTGAACTTGCAGAAATGACCGTTGCTGAATCCTGTACTTGAAGTCCGTTGAAATCACCAAAACCATTGTCTCTCAAGTCAATTTTCACATAATTGGCGTTGCCTTTCACTACATAATTCCCCCAACCAAATCCAGAGCCTAAATACAGCGAATTACAGTTGATATTGAGATGACAGGTCCCCGCTCCTTCTTGAATCACAAAGGTCAAATAAGAAAGGTTGAGTTGATTCGAACAGGTCAATTCCTTCGTGCCTTTGAATAGTACATTGATCAAGTTCACAAGATGTATTTCTACTTCAATCTCATGTTTATACGATCTCAAAAAATTGCACTTATTCTCATTCTTTAGTGTCAATGTTCCATCCGTTATATCAAAATGGACGAAATTCACCAAGTTCTTTCCTCCTCGCACAATTATTTTCTCCTCTGTATCTTGAACCAGCACAATTTTCATGTTGGGGCCGATATCAAGTTTGTTGAAGGGATCGACGTAGTGAACAAGCTCTGTATCTTCTCCAGCCGATTTTACACAACTACGATTTTCGGGTTTCTTACAACTCACCAAGACAAGCCCAAGGAAGATATATAGCGCATACTGTCTCATCGTCCGAAAGTATAACCGATTCCATATTCAACGTAGTCTGCACGTGCCCAATGCGATTTCAATACAAGTCCTAAATTGATCCCATTATCAAAAACATATCGCAAGCCAATTCGATGATAGAATGGATCAACAAACTTGTATTTATCACGCACGTATGCTCCCATTCCGAGCACAAAATGCAAATGATCCAGCGGCATGATAAATCCAACGAAGGTTCCTAGTTGAATAAGATCCATTTGCGTTTTGGGAATATCGGGTTTCAAATCCATGTTCGATTGTTTCGACATAACATCAAACGACACTTCTACTCCACCTCGATTTCCAATCAGTTTGCGCGCAAAAATACTCATCGCATACACTGGACGTTTTTTACTTCCCGTTGGAAAATTGGCTGATAATGATCCAATAGCCGTTGCTCCAAAAAAGTAGGTTTGTCTTCCTAATCCAGCTACAAGGCATGTATCACAGAAATTGCTCGTTTGTGAACGACGACCGTATCCAATGCTCACATAGGGTAAATTCAGTCCAAGATTAGGGACTTGCGTTGCGCCATTCGAGAAGTGCGTCATATCGAGACCAAGAATAGCTGAGTTATTCCCAAATACAAATCGACTATCTACTCCAAGTACAATTAATGCATTCACATGGGTTGAAACAGCATCACTCAGCACATTATCCTCTGGATCATATACCTTTGTGCCATACCCAAGTCCTGCTCCCATTTTAAACGAAAAGGTGTAGAACTTTTGTTTTATCAGCGGAAAGTTCATAAAACCATATGCTCCGATATAATGACCTAGCAACTCACGGTTTCCGACGGAACCAAAAAATGCCGTTGCGCCATAGGTAGGTTTTCGGTAACGATAATGCCAATCCTTCTGCCCTTTACTCTGAATGAGATATGTCAACTCACCTGCAAATGCATGCTCTTTGGGTAAATGACCAATCATTCCGCGATGTGCCGCAAGAAATCCAGCTTTGAATTTTCCCTCTGCCCAAATTTCATTTGCGCCAACCGACTGTGCCTCAACAGAGACAGTCACAAACAGCAGGGTTATGAAAATAATGTAGCGCATTCCGACAAATTTACGAATTCCAAGTTAGAACACTTATTAATTGTAATTTTACCCAAAAAATCAAACAACTATCATGGATCAACGCCTTGTTGCCTTCGAACGATTATTGAACATTATGGACGACCTTCGGGAGAAATGTCCTTGGGATAAAAAGCAAACACTCGAATCTCTCCGTCACCTTACAATTGAGGAAACATATGAGTTAGCGGACGCTATCACCAACAACGATTTAAACGAGTTGAAAGGAGAAATCGGTGATTTATTCCTACACATGGTGTTTTATTGCAAAATCGGATCAGAGCAAAATGCGTTTGATGTAACCAATGTTTTGAATGGAATTTGCGACAAACTCGTGCATCGACATCCTCATATCTATGGAGATGTTGAAGTTTCTTCAGAAGACGAAGTAAAATCGAACTGGGAAAAGTTGAAATTGAAGGAAGGAAAGAAATCAGTGTTGCAGGGCGTACCTACATCGCTTCCTGCTCTCGTAAAAGCCTACCGTATTCAAGAAAAAGCAAAAGGAGTTGGTTTTGAGTGGAATAAACGTTCAGATGTCTGGAAAAAAGTAGAAGAAGAACTTCAAGAACTCAATCAAGAAGTGGAGTCAGAAGAGCAATCGAAGGATAAAATTGAAGATGAATTCGGTGATGTTTTGTTCTCCCTGATTAACTACGCCCGTTTCATCAAAATCAATCCAGAGGACGCCTTATCGAGAACAAACCAAAAATTTATTGAGCGCTTTACCATGATGGAAGATCTGCTTAAAAAGGAAGGTCATTCTGTAGGTGATACCGATCTGGAAACGATGGATTTGTACTGGGAAAAAGCCAAAATGATTCAGCGCAGTTAAACCGAATACTCAATTTTTACTACCGTTTAATTGGTTTGAGACAAATTCCACATTAAATTCCTTTGTTTATTGTATCTTCGCTACACTTAAAAATGTGCTATCTAAGCTTATGAAACTGTTATTGACACTACTTACATCCGTAGTATTCGCCTCTCTTTCTCTTTCTCAGGATGTTACTATCCGTGGATTCGTTTACGATGATCAAGGTGAACCCATGCCTTTTGAAAAGGTTCGATTACTCTCCAAAGACAGTACGTTCCTTGAAGGAGCCGACACTAATCTTGACGGACTTTACTCTTTTTCAAAACTGAAAAAAGGATCGTATATCGTTAAAATTCAATCCGCGGAGTATAAAACACAAACGCAGAATGTACAAGTAAATAATGCGAAAGGCATTGAAACGATTACTTTCTACATGAAAAAGCGCAGTGATGTGCTTGACCTCGAAGACATCGTGGTGAGTGCTGCTGATGCTCGAAAAAGAAGTGAGATTCTGATTTCTGAGATCAAATTGGATAAAAAAGGACTGGAGCGCATTCCTTCGATGGGAGCTGAAAACGATATCGTTGGGGCATTTAGTGTAACACCTGGAGTAACGACAACGGGAGATCAAGGTGGACAGTTGTATGTTCGTGGTGGAACGCCCATCCAAAACAAAATTTTGCTCGATGGAATGACCATTTACAGTCCATTCCACTCGATCGGTTTCTTCTCTGTATTTGAAACAGAGTTGATCCAAAACGCGACGATTTTAACCGGTGGATTTGATGCACAGTACGGAGGAAGAATTTCTTCGGTGATGGACATTACATACCGAGATGGAAATAGAAAAGAATTCGGAGGAAAGGTCTCTGTTTCCCCATTTATGGCCAAAGCCGTTCTGGAAGGTCCAATGGGAAAAGTTAAAAAGGATGGAAAAGCACCGGCAGGATCTTACATTTTCTCAGCAAAGCATAGCTTGTTGGATTATACCTCAAAAAGCCTTTACCCACGCATCAACGATGGTGATGGAATGCCGTTCACCTTTACCGATGTATATGGAAAAATGACCTTCAAAGGAGACGGAGGATCAAAATTTAGTGCATTTGGATTCCATAACCGAGACAGTGTAAACTATGGAATTGCTGATTTGGATTGGCGATCATCTGGAGGGGGAATTAATTTCTTGCTTGTTCCTTCGAGTTCACCGATCGTAATCAAGGGACACGTAAATGGTTCGAGCTACGAAACTTCATTCTTGGAGCAAGGGTCACCACTTCGAACAAGTTCAATTGGAGGATTCGATCTTGGGTTTGACTTCACCTACTTCCTTGCAAACGAAGGAGAAATGAACTACGGAATCAACTTGAGTGGATTTAATGTTGATTTTGAAACATACAATGAAGTCAACCGGAAAATTACCAACCGAAACTGGTCGACAGAAATTGGAGCCTTCATGAGCTATCGCTACGTTTCGACGCGTTGGGTGATTCAGCCTAGTATTCGTTTCCAAGCGTATGCTTCGCTCAGTACGATTTCTCCAGAACCACGATTGGGAATTAAATTCAACGCAACGGATAAGCTTCGCTTCAAAATGTCTGGAGGTCGCTTCTCTCAAAACTTTACGTCTGCTTCTTCGGACAAAGACATCGTAAATTTGTTTAACGGATTGCTTTCTGCGCCAACGGATGTTCAAAGTACTTTCGTAACGCAATACCAAAACGAGAAAAGCCCTAGAAACGGACTTCAATATGCATGGCACGCGATTTTCGGCTTCGAATATGATTTGACGAAAAAACTGGCATTGAATGTTGAAGGATACTTCAAATACTTCTCTCAATTGAGTAACATCAACCAAAACAAGATTTACGAAAACGACGATAGCTTCCCGGAAATTGATGACATCTACAAGAAAGACTTCATCTTGGAAACAGGAGAATCGTATGGTGTTGATGTTCTATTGAAATACTCTAACACGCGTTTGTTCTTGTGGGGAGTTTATTCATTGGGTAAATCAACACGTTGGGATGGGTTTGTTGAGTACGCTCCTGTATTCGACCGTCGTCATAATGTGAACTTGGTTGGAACTTATTTATTCGGAAAGAAAAAGGATTTGGAATTGAGTATCCGTTGGAACTTAGGTTCTGGATTGCCATTTACACCAACGGCAGGGTTCTACGAGGAGAACAACTTCTCTGGAGGGGTAACAACTGATTACACTACTACGAATCCAACGTATGTTTCCACGAACTTGGGAGCTTTCAATAGCTCGCGTTTGCCCTACTATCACCGATTGGATATTACGGTAAAGAAATCATTTACTTTCAAAAACAAGACTGTTTTGGAGATCATTGGATCGGTAACGAATGTATACGACAGAAATAATATCTTCTACGTAAACCGTGTAACGGGAGAAACGATCTACCAATTCCCAATCTTGCCGAGTTTGGGTGTGAGTTACAAGTTCTAAGAACGAATTGATAATAGATAATGGATCCCTTAGCATTGCTAAGGGATTTTTTTGTACTTACTAAGACACAATAAACTTTGTTCCTTTGTGGTTGTTTTTTTACCACTAGGACACGGGCTTGACGGTGTCAAGACACGAAGCTGTGTTTAGCTTACCGAAAAATAACACTAGGGCGCAAAGGTGTTAGTGGGATTATTTACTTCTCGTGTTACAATATCATTTAAACAATAGGAATCTTTGTGAACTTTGTTCCTTTGTGGTTGTTCTTTTTTAACCACTGGGACACGGGCTTGACGGAGTCAGGACACGAAGCTGTGTTTAAGCTTACCGCAAAATAACACTAGGCGCAGAGGTGTTGGTGGGATTACTTACTTCTGGTGTTATAGTATCATTTATACGATGGGAATCTTGGTGAACTTTGTTCCTTTGTGGTAGTTTTTTTTCACCACTAAGTCACAGGCTTGACGCAGTCAAGGCACTAAGCTATGTTTAGTTTATACACAAATAACACTAAGGCGTAATGGTGTTGGTGGGATTATTTACTTCTGGTGTTACAGTATTATTTATACGATGGGAATCTTTGTGTACGTAGTGACTCTGTGGTTGTTTTTTTTCACCACTAAGTCACGGGCTTGACGGAGTCAAGACACGAAGCTGTGTTTAGTTTATATGCAAATAACACTAAGGCGTAAAGGTGTTGGTTAGATTATTTACTTCTGGTGTTATAATATCATTTAAACAATGGGAATCTTTGTGAACTTTGTTCCTTTGTGGTTGTTTTTTTCACCACTAGGACACGGGCTTGACGGTGTCAAGACACGAAGCTGTGTTTAGCTTACCGAAAAATAACACTAGGGCGCAAAGGTGTTGGTGGGATTACATACTTCTGGTGTTACAATATCATTTAAACAATGGGGATCTTTGTAAACTTTGCTCCTTTATGGTTGTTTTTTTTCACCACTAAGTCACGGGCTTGACGGAGTCAAGACGCTAAGCTGTGTTTACTTCATCGCAATCAATCAAAATATAACTCATCAAAGTCTTCAATCGATGAGAGGGTAATCAATTCCTTTTTCGGAAGGTCGCTCCATGTTTCCGTAAATACTTCTTCTGCTTCGTAATCCTCTGTATCCACATTGATGTTTTTCTTAACGAGCTTCTTTCCTGTAAGGAAATTATAGCTGTACTCATATTCAGTAATGGGACCTCTACTTACATTGTTATCGTAACCGATGAGTTTCATTTTGTCTTGCTGATATCGGAACGTATACGTCCAATAACCGTAACGTCCATGCCCATAATGAACATAAAATTTCCCATCCCTTATTTCGATGTCTAACTCAGGTGGGAAGTACACTCCCCCATCCTCATTTTCAGAAGAAAAACAATCTAAATTTTCGACGGCCAAATTCGCTTGGACACCTTCAGACAAGTAGATGAGCAGTCCACGTCGATTTCGATCTACCGTTTCATCAAATTGGTTCTCTTTCCATTCTTCTGGATCGGTTCCTTTCACCATAAAGACGTAGTCATTTCGACCGTCACCGTTTAGATCACCAGAAATGGAATCGAATAATGCGTATCCCTCCGGAAGGTCAACTTTAGCGGGATCAAATGGCTCAACAGGTTCTGACTCTTCCTCGGAAATTGTTTCAGAACTGTCCTCCTCAATCGTTGGTTTACTGTCTTGTTGCCCAGACGATTCTGCCTCACTCGATTCGCACGAAAGCAATCCTATTGACACAAAACCTATTATTCCGAAAATGAGTAATTGTTTCTTCATAGTATTAATAAATGGGAAATTCTTATTTCATCCAATGGCGTAGTGCCTTTTGTTGATGCGAATTCGGATCTTTCAGCAACTGCAAGCTGTATTTATTGTAGAAGAAGCGATTCACTTCTGGTAAAACAAATGACAGCATTCTCCCCGCTCTACGAACCGTAACCGTTTTTACATCATCATCGAAGTATGACAGCCATTTATTAAGTTCGCCATCGCAATGGTAATTATTTACCGCAACAATTTCATCTTCGAGCATTAATCCTGCAATTTCGGCAGGACTTCCTGGGAACATTGCTTTGATGGTAAATCCATTCTCCGTTTTTTGAGCTTTGTAGCCCAATTTCCCTTCAGAATATGCTGGAGACGGTGAATGTTCTAAATCTATCCCTAAATATTCGAGGCTTTCTACAATAATCGATTCGAATGGGCGCGTTCCATAAAAGTAATCGTCAAAAAACGATTGGAAGGACGTTCCTGCTACTGTCTCAACCATTTTTTGGTAATCTTCTCCACTAACGCCTTTGTTTTGAAGGGCAAAATCGAAGTATAAACGTTTCATGACTTCGTCCAAACCATATTTATCTCCTGTCTCACGACGAATCATTACATCCGTTACAAAAGCCAGAAGACAACCTTCGGTGTAAATAGACACTTTTCGCCCGGGAGCACCTGGAACATAACCATCCAACCACGTATCAAACGAAGATTCCGCCACGGAATAATGAAAACGCCCTGGATTATCAAAATGACGCTGTAACTGGTTCGTCAATTCTTTAAAGTATTGGTCGAGATTGAATACTCCACTCTTCAACAAGAATAAATCTCCCTGATAAGTCGTGACACCTTCACAGATGTACCCCAATTCAGAGTAGTTCTCTTGCGTGAAATCGTACGGATACATGTCAATCGGACGAATCGCCTTCACATTCCATGTATGGTAAAGCTCGTGCGAACTCACACCTAGCAATTCCGAGTAGTATTCTTCAAATACCGCATACGAAGGTCCGAGGTAAATGACCGTCGATTTTTGATGTTCTACACCATGATATGCTTTGTAGGGAACAATCTGGTTCAAGAAATGGTATTCTTCTACGGGAAACTCCGAGAATTTTTCAATTTGCGAAATCGTGAACGCTTCAAAATCCTTCAGTAAACGATCCCAATCTGGTTTTACCTCACCATTGAACCACACATAAAACAAGGTTCCACCAACTTCGTAGGTACAGTGTTGTAACCCTGCCGATGCAATAAATGGCGTATCCAATAACTCCTCTGTGTTCTCCACCTTCCAAACCGTTCCTTCTTTCTTCATAGAAGAAGCTACTTCCCATGAATACGGGATCGTTAGGGAGATTTCTACCTCCTGGTTAAATGTTTCCTTCGTGAACACGCAGCAGTTTACGGGATTCACATAGAGTTGTGTATCATCCAAAAACGTAGATCCCGCGTTCAACTCGGCTGCGTAATAGTTGTATTCTACACGAATATTTTCCGTATGCCTAGTATCCACAGACCACTGATCCTTTGTTACTTTACTAGAAGGAATCAGTTGATTTTTATCATCAAATACTTTGAAGTTACGTACGTTTTTAGCGAAGTTGCCCAACTCGTATCGACCAGGTCTCCAGCTAGGAAGCTGAATTAGGGTTACATCTGTTTTTGATGAAAAACTTGCCGTAATATGAACATACTGTTGATTAGCATTTTCGGCACTGAACGTAAATTTAACCATGGAAAATCGTTTTTTGTAAAGTTAACAATCCCAATTAACGAATTGTAGATGGAGCTGAAACGATTTGAACAATTAATGGTTATATTACTACATCAACTTAGAAAGATGAAACACCTTTTCCTATTCCTGTTGACACTAAACTCCTTTCTGATCTGTTCCCAACAGAACAAGTTCGAACTTCACGACTACCACTTGGGAAGAGCTGAACGACTTGATTCAGTTCAAAAATTTGATGAAGCTCTCATTCATATCGACTCAGCATTATCAGCTTTCGATTATTATCCTTACGACTATTTTAATGCTTTTATGATTGCTTATCACGCTAGAGATATGAAGAAAGCGCAGGACTATTTAATGATAGGAACAAAAAAAGGCGTCACCTATGATGACGCCCATTCATTATATCATTTAAAGAAAAAGTTTTAAGCGTAAAACTCTTCCTGCAATTGTGCAATCTTCGCATCTTTCAAATATGCATCGTACGGCATCATTTTGTCGATCATACCTGTTGGAGTGATTTCGATGATACGGTTCGCGACTGTATTTACCAACTCGTGGTCATGCGATGTGAATAACAATGTTCCTTGGAATTCTTTCATTCCCGTGTTCAATGCTGTAATCGATTCAAGGTCGAGGTGGTTCGTTGGTTCGTCCATGATGAGAAGGTTTGCTTTCGCCAACATCATTTTCGATAACATACAACGTACTTTTTCCCCTCCAGAAAGAACATCTGCCGTTTTCAAAGCTTCTTCTCCTGTAAACAACATACGTCCGAGGAAAGTTCTCAAGTACACTTCCTCTTTTTCTTCATCCGTTTGAGCATACTGGCGCAACCAATCGATGAGCTTCAATTTTTCTTCGAAGTACTCGTGATTTTCGTTTGGTAAGTATGCTGTGGAAATTGTTGTTCCGAATGTAAATTCCCCTGCATCCGCTTTCTCATTCCCCATTAGGATTTCGAAGAACGTTGATAATGCAACCGAGTTACGTGAAATAAATGCGATTTTATCTCCTTTGTTTACAATGAATGAGACATCCTTGAAGAGAACTCCATCTTCGTTTGATGCTGCCAATCCCTCAACATTTAAGATTTGATTTCCTGCTTCACGCTCTTGGTGGAACGTAATTCCAGGGTATTTTCTACTTGAAGGTTTGATTTCCTCTAAATCGAGGTTATCCAACATTTTTCGACGACTTGTTGCTTGCTTCGATTTCGATGCGTTTGCCGAGAAACGAGCGATAAACTCCGTCAATTCTTTCTTCTTTTCCTCTGCTTTCTTGTTTTTATCCGCTCGCTGACGTAATGCCAATTGAGATGATTCGTACCAGAACGAGTAGTTTCCAGTAAACAAGTTGATTTTGCTAAAGTCGATATCACAGATGTGCGTACATACTGTATCGAGGAAGTGACGGTCGTGAGAGACAACAATCACTGTATTTTTGAAGTCTAACAAGAAATCTTCCAACCACGAAATC
>PDWJ01007386.1_pt1 | contig 12063 bp, 7 predicted proteins | sample 1430881 | NCBI WGS metagenome assembly PDWJ01 (sample SAMN01162460, study PRJNA174530) | Oral metagenome, whole genome shotgun sequencing project. | biome: Marine environment; feature: Marine mammal; material: Swab sample of the gingival sulcus; isolation source: swab sample of gingival sulcus... | reverse complement strand
GGTTTCCACCCTATCCCCGATGAGTAGGGGATTGAGACCCCCCCCATTGCGCTGCTGCGCCGGCAAGCCCGGCGCCACGTTTCCACCCTATCCCCGATGAGTAGGGGATTGAGACAGCACGAGGGGAACCCATGCCTCCCAACCTGGCGGCAGTTTCCACCCTATCCCCGATGAGTAGGGGATTGAGACTGCACAACATAGAGGGCCCAGACGCCCTCCTTGGGTTTCCATCCTATCCCCGATGAGTAGGGGATTGAGACACGAGTTCGAATACTCCCAACTCGCTGACGACGTGGTTTCCATCCTATCCCCGATGAGTAGGGGATTGAGACTTTTCCGTTTTCCCGCTGAACACGCGGGGGTATATATGTTTCCATCCTATCCCCGATGAGTAGGGTCGCCTTTACCCGAGCGGCAGATCTTGTTCGAAAGCTGGTGGAGGCGCGGGACGAGCACCAGCTCGGGCGCCTGCATCGGTACTACCAGCGGATCCAGCTTCTGATCATCGATGAGCTGGGCTTTGTACCACTGAACAAGGTCGAGGCAGAGCTGCTGTTCAACCTGCTCGCCGATCGCTACGAACGCCGCTCGACGATAGTCACGAGCAATTTGAACTTTTGCGAATGGGTCCAGGTCTTTGGCTCGGAGAAGCTGACGACGGCCCTCCTAGACCGGCTTGCCCATCACGCCCACATCATCACCACCAAGGGCGGATCTTACCGTACCCAAAAGAGGAGGAAGTTCTAGAGGCCGACCACCGAGGAGGCTCTGCAGGGCCTCCTCACAGAAGACAACCCCGTCCTAGGTGGGTCAACTTTCAGGCTGGTGGAGTGGATCCGTTTTGCGCCCGACGAACGCTGGAGGCGGCGATCCCATGGACTCCGACTCACGCTACACCGCCAGTGACTCTTGCCGCATAGGCGACCAACAAGATGGACCGCACCCAGTTTATCATTGGGTACAATACGGAGCACCTTCACTCGGCCCTCTCGTAACTGACACCTGAAGACCGCCACGAGGGGCGCGACAGGGCTATTTTGGCGCGTCAGCACCACGTCTATCGTCTTGCGAAGCTGCGTCATCCCGAGCGTTGGACCGGTGCCATCCGCAAATGGGAGGGGCCAAAGACCGTCAAGCTGAACCCTGATAAGCGCAAAGGCCGACAGAAAGCTGCTGCATGACGTTTCAGGCGACAACTACCTTGAAAACTACCGCCTCATCAAGCTAGTACGGGATCAGGCGCAAGAGCCTCAGCTGCGCTGAAGCGCTACAACTAGGACTCTCGAGAGCCCTTGACCCTCAGCGACAACCGCAGGTAGTCCCTGCCGACGAAGGTTACCAGGACCAACCAGATCGCGGCGAGCGCGATCGCGCTATAGATGAAGGCGTGCAGATCCCAGTGGACCGTCTCGTTGAAGAAAAAGACCAGCAACGCGGACATCCCGTCGCCGACACGAACGAAGAAGGTGTCGATCGCCTGCTTGGCCTTGTACTTCTCCTCGCGCGTCGTGACGAGGAAGAGCGAGTGGGCAGCGGTGTTCTGCAGCGAGTAGTCGATCGAGTTCTCGATGGTCTTGGTCCAGCGCACGATGGCGAGCAGCGGCGCCAAGGCCAGGGCGACGTAGCCACCTAGCGCCACCGTCGGCAGCACCATCAGCGCGACGCGAACGCCGAACCACTTGATGACCCGTGAGACGATGAAGAACTGCAGCACCATCGTGGCGATGTTCACGTAGAGGAAGAAGTCAGCGTAAAAGGCGCCGATGAAGGCCTTGGCCGCCGCTGGATCTCCAGAAGACTTGGCGGTCGACACCACTAGGCTGCTGACGATGTACTCGCCGGTGGTGTTGACCCAGTTCAGCAGCGACACCATCACTGCCATCTTGAAGAGATAGGCGTTCTTCAAGACCATCTTGAACGCCCCGGCGTTGTTCAGCTCTGCGTCGGCGGCGGGCTCCCGCTCGCGGGCCACAACCCGCCCCGCGGTGCGCGCCGACTCGCGGCGGTCGACGATCTTGGTCAGCACGAGACAGAACGCGAGGAGCACGCAGGCGATCAGCATCCAGATCTCGATCTCACCGCCGACCACGCTCTTGAGCGCCTTGACCGCGTAGGCGCCTGCCACGGCCCCCGAGGCGCTGCCAATGGCGACGATGGGGAAGAGCCGCTCGCCCTCCTCCCGGGAGTAGACGTCGTTGGCGAAGGACCAGAACTGGGCCAGGATCGTGCGACTGAAGATGCCGACCCAGAGGAAGAACGCGATACCGACGTCGACGCCGCTGAGGTTCAGCAGGTAAAAGACCACCAGGTTGGAGATGAAAAAGAGCGTCACCGCGGTGATCAGCGCCCGACGTGGGAGGCGATCGGTGAGCTTGGCGTAGGCCCAGACGAAGGGGATCAACACCAGCGCCTGGCCCGCTGAGACGTAGCTCTTGGCTGCCGCTCCGCTGCCCGCGAGGATCAAGGCTTCTCGCACGATCTTGATCGTGTAGTAGGCCGCGAGCAGCAAAAAGACGTTCAGCGTGAGCAGCAACGCCGTCTTGCCTTCGCCAGGCCTAACGTCGGCGAAGAGGTTCAGGAAGCGCGAGAGGAGGTCGTACCGACCGGTCGGACCTTCTGCGCCCGAACCCTCTGTACGCTGTTGGTCGTCGCTCACGCTCACGGTGGACCACCTACTCGAAGGATTTGATTAACGCCTCACGCAAGACGACGAAGTCTCGATCGGAGAGCGAGAGCTCGCTCATCGAGCTGTCGAGCTGCCGCAGCGCGAAAAGACGCCCCAGCGCGGCGATGACAACAGACTTCAAGTTGTTGTTTTCCCAGGGTTTTTCGATGTACTGGTAGATGCCAACCTCGTTGATCGCCTTGATCGCGTTCTCTTTGTCGGCATACCCTGTGAGCAGCACTCGCGGGACCTGGGGTTGATGCTCCCGCGCCGCTCGGAGCAGCTGGATGCCGTTCATCTGCGGCATCAAGAAGTCTGTGATGACGAGGTCGACCTCGTTATCTGCAAGATATTTCGCAGCCTTGGGCGACTCATTGAAGAGGATGGGGTCAACGTCAAGCTCGAGCGCGAAGAAGCTCGAGAGGCTGCCTGTGACCAGCTCATCATCATCGACGATCAAGATCCGCGCTTTGGCGATCTCGTCTTCGCTCAATTCGTAGTCTTGATCCATCGCGCTGCCTCGAGAGGGTGGGCGCCGACAGCGACGCCAGGAAAACCTGGTTCATCTGCGGCATGTTGTCAACGAACGCAGGGGAAAGCACGGGGAGCAGCAGCCCACTCCCAAGGCACGTCGCGCCGCGCTCGTCGAGACACCGCGGATCTACGCCGCCCGCTCCGCTTGTCGAGGTCGAGCTTCGCCAGATCCCACGCAGCCAGCGACTGCGTCGATCAACCGGCTGCGAGGGAGGCGGCGATCCAAGGTATCATTGAGGCATGCTCACTCCTATCACCCGACGTCCGACGATCCGCCTGCGCCTGCTCTCGACCACCCTGATGGCGCTGCTCGTGCTGCCGGCCTGTCACGCCGCCGATGTCGACCTGGACGTCGGCGCCCCCGACGCCGGGGTAGACGTCGCTGGCGACACGACGACTCCGCCCGACATGAAGCCAGAAAGCGACATGTCGTCCGTCGCCTCGGTCACCCCGGGCGATCCGAACATCCTGCTGCTCCGCGGCGCGGTGGTCACACCGGACATCGTCCTCGACCCCGGCGAGGTGCTGCTCGAAGGCGATCAGCTCCTCTGTGTTGCGGCCTCTTGCGCCGACGAGAGCAAGGCCGCCAGCGCGACGGTGATCGAGACCGCCGGGCTGATCTTTCCCGGCTTGATCGACGCGCATAACCACACCCAGTACAACTACCTGCCCGTCTGGAAGCACACCAAGCTCTACAAAAACCACGACCAGTGGCAGGCCTCCTCGGCCTACGACACCTTCATCGGCCCCCACCGCACTCTGGACAACACGCTGATGTGCGAGATGGTCAAGTATGGTGAGATCCGCTCGCTGTTGGCCGGCACCACGACGATCCAGGGCACCCCGCTCCGCAAATGCGCCAACACCCTGATCCGTAACGCCGACCTGCCCTATCACGGCATCGGCTTGGATACGGTGCGCACCAACGTGCTGGGGATCGGCCAGGTCGACACCGCTGACGCGCAGCAGCTCAAAGACGAGTTCCAGAGCGGTAAGACGAAGGCCTACATCATCCACCTCGCCGAGGGGATCGACGAGAAGGCGCGCAAGGAGTTCGACCAGCTAGAGGCCCTTGGGCTGCTCTTGCCTCAGGTCGTGGTGATCCACGGTACGGCCCTCGGCGAACCCGAGCTGAAGAAGATCGCCGCGGCGAAGATGCCGATGATCTGGTCGCCCAGCTCGAACCTCGATCTCTATGGCCAGACCAATGACATCAAGCTGGCCAAGAGCCTCGGCATCCAGCTCTCCCTCTCGCCCGACTGGACGCCCTCCGGAGCGCCGAACATCCTCGAGGAGCTGCGGGTCGCGCAGCAACACAACAAAGACCAGCTCGCCTCGCTGTTCTCGCCCAAGGAGCTGGTGCAGATGGTCACGATCAACCCGGCCAAGGCGATGGGCTTCGGTGACGACCTGGGCTCGCTGGAGGTGGGCAAGCGCGCCGACGTGACGGTGATCGCCGGCGACAAGAGCAAGCCCTACGAGGCGCTGATCGCGGCGCGGCTCGACGACGTTCGGCTGGTGATCGTCGAAGGCAAGGTGCTCTACGGCGACGCGAACCTGCTAAAGGACCTGGCGCCGAACACCTACTGCGAGGACATCATGGTCTGTCAGGCGTCGAAGACGGTCTGCGTCAAGGAGAGCGAGAGCGCCAAAAACAAGCTGAACCAGACGCTCACCGACATCGAGAGCACCCTCGCCGGTGGCTACCCCGGGATCCTGGACCTCGCCACCGACTGTTTGTAGCGGCGCCTCATCGTGTTGTCAGAGGGGGGAGGATGGAGTCGACTCGAGGTGTCTCTTTTTCGGTAGGCGGCGAGACCTGGGCCCGCCGCCTTGGCAAACGAGACTACTGGAAACACGCCACCGTAGCGTCGGCGTCACAGTCGGCGGCCCGGGCGCAGGCCTCCATATTGACGCGCCCGAGGTCGGCGCAGGTCTGGGCGCACTCGTCCTGGCTGAGCTGCGCACCGCCGGTGTCGAGCAGCGCCAGGTTGCAGGTGTTGTAGATGTAGGCACAGGCGTTGTCGCAGTCGGTGGTGCCGCCACCACCGCCGGTGCAGACCGCGGCTGGCACGCAGTAGGACTCGCTACTGCCGGAGACCTCCACGCAGGTCTGGTCGCCGATGCAGCTCCCGCTACAGGCCGAGCCGCCGCAGACCACCCGCGTCGCGCCATTCGTGCAGCTGACCTCCAAGCACGCGCCGGAGGCGCAGTCGTTCGGGGTCTGGCAGGGCGCCCCGGGGCCACCGCCGCTGCTGTGGCTGCTGCAGGCCGACAAGGTCACCGCAAGAATCGCACCGAGCATCATCTGTTCCAACCGTCGCATCTATCTCCTCCTCGTGCGGGCAGCCGAGCTCCCGCGGACAGAACCGTTGATCGTGACGACTGACGATGAGTTGATACTGGCTGTTCAAAGCGGTCAAGGCCAGTAATCCGACCTACACTTCGAGGGTGGAGGGCATTTGTCCCGCAACATCGAGACCCTGTTCAACAAACGACGCGACAAGAGGCGAGCACCGCTGATCATCGCCGAAGTCGTGGTGCCGTTGGTGATCGTGCTCGCCGTGGGGTTTACGATTCGTGGCTGCGGCGGCTCGGAGGGCCCCACGGGGTGGTCGCAGACAGCGGCTCGGCGCCGAAACCCAAAGCCGACGCGGCCTTGCCTGGTAGAAGCGTAACCCTTTGCCGCGCCAGGCTTATGAGTAGCTGGAGCGCCGCTGGTCGCGCGCTGCGCGAGATGAAGAGACGCGAATGAAGCACATCATCATCATCGGCAACGGGATCGCCGGGATCACCGCGGCGCGGCATATCCGCAAGCTCAGCGATCACTCGCTCACCGTGATCTCCAGCGAGACCGACCACTTCTTCTCTCGCACGGCGCTGATGTACATCTACATGGGCCACATGCGCTACGAGCACACCAAGCCCTACGAGGATGGGTTCTGGAAGCGCAATCGCATCACCCTGATGCGCGCTCGCGTGGAGAGGGTCGAGAGCGACAAGAGACGCTTGCACCTCGATGACGGTCGCCAGCTCGACTACGACGCGCTGATCATCGCCAGCGGGTCCCGGTCGAATAAGCTCGGCTGGCCAGGCCAAGACCTCGACGGCGTGCAGGGCCTCTATCACCTACAAGACCTCGAGTCGATGGAGCGCGACACGGCGGGTATCGAGCACGCGGTGATCGTCGGCGGCGGGCTGATCGGCGTCGAGATGGCCGAGATGCTGCACACCCGGCAGATCCCCTTGACCTTCCTCGTCCGCGAGAAGAGCTGGATGGGGCACGTCTTCCCTGCCGAGGAGTCGGCGATGATCGCGCGCCAGCTCGAGCGCAACCACGTCGACCTACGCCTCTCCACCGAGCTCGAGCGCATCGAGGGCGACGCCAGCGGACGCGTGCGCGCGGTGGTGACCAAAGGCGGCGAGGAGATCCCCTGCCAGTTTCTGGGCCTCACCGTCGGCGTCAGCCCGAACATCGCCTTCCTCGAGGGCAGCGGTATCGAGACCGGCAAGGGCGTGCTCGTCGACGAGCAGCTGCGGACCAACGTCACCAACATCTACGCCATCGGAGACTGCGCACAGCTCCACGAGCCACGGCCCGGTCGTCGCCCGCTCGAGCCGCTGTGGTACACGGGCCGGCTCATGGGTCAGACCGTCGCTCGCACGATCTGCGACGAGCCGACAGCTTACGACCCAGGGATCTGGTTCAACTCCGCGAAGTTCTTCGACCTCGAGTGGCAGGTCTACGGCGACGTGCCGGCGACGCTGCCCGAGGGCGTCGAGACGCTCTACTGGGAAGACACGGCCCGCGACGTCGCGATCCGAATCAACTCTCGCGCGAAGGATCAAGTGGTCACCGGCTTCAACCTGATGGGTATCCGCTACCGCCACGAACTCTGCCACGAGTGGCTGCGAGATGAGCGCCCGCTCGACTTCGTGCTCGAAAACCTCGGCGCCGCCAACTTCGACCCGGAACTCTCCAAGCAATACGAGGCCAAGATCGTCGAGGCCTACAACCGCCGCTTCCCCCATAACCCGCTATCGCTGAAGCGACGTCGAGGGCTGCGCAGCCTCTTCGGCGCGCGGGCCGCGGCGCGGGCCTCGAGCTAGAGAGAGGCGGTGATGGCGGACACCACGAGCTCACATCGGATCAAGCCCGGCCTGCTGCTCTTGACCCGAGTCGGCCTCGTCGCGGCGACCGCCGGCATCGGCATCTTTGCGATCGCTGGCGCGCTAGCCAGCTACGAGCTCACCCCCCAGCTGATGGCCAAGCTGTCGGCAACCAAGGGCTCACCGCTGAAAACGAACCACAAGGCCTTCGTGCTGACCGAGCTGAAGCCGTTGATTGGCAAACGCCACGGCTCGGTCTTCGGCTTCGTCTCGGAGCTGAAGGCGGCGCTGCAGAAGGCCAACAAGCGCAGCGGCTGGAAGATCGACGACTACCAGCGCGGGGTCTACACCTACAGCATCACGCGGGCCTCGAGCACGGGCTTTGCGCCGAAGAACGTCGAGCTGCTCTTTCTTCTGACCTTCGTGCTCGCCTCCCTTGGCGCCCTCATGAGCTTCGTGCCGCGAGCGTTCCGCGAGCCGGCGGGGATCAAAAACCACGGCGTGATGTTCAGCAAGCTGAAGTCTCGGGGCTGGATCGGGATTGGCTTCGGGACGCTGCTGATCAGCTTCTATATCGTACTCTATTTCTATCCCTCGTACATGGTCAACTGGATCCGCCTCACCGATCCTGTCAGCGACGCGCTCCGCGGTACGCCCGCCGATCGCTGGTTCTTCTACGGCACGCTCTACACCTTCGCCGTGGTGGTGATGGGCGTGCGGATACTGATCAGCTACCGGCATAGCCGCTATCACATCATCCGCACCCTCAGCGTGGTCTTCTTTCAGCTCGGCTTCGCCTTCCTGCTGCCGGCGATCCTCGCCGCGCTGAACAAGCCAGCGCCAGACTTCAAGCTGGCCTGGCCTCTCGACTACAGCTTCTTTTGCGGCTCCCGCATCGACGCTCTCCTGGGCTCGAGCTTCGGCTGGTTCGTGCTGCTCTGGGGCCTCGCCCTGGCCTTCATCGTCGTGCCCTTGCTCTCAGCTTTCATCGGCAAGCGCTGGTACTGCTCCTGGGTCTGCGGCTGCGGCGGCCTCGCCGAGACGCTGGGTGATCCCTTCCGCCATCAGTCAAGCAAGTCCCTGCGCGCCTGGCGCATTGAGCGCTGGCTGATCCACACCGTGCTGGTGCTCGCCGTCGTGATGACCGGCGTCGTCGTCACCAACTACCTCACCGGCGGCTCGAAAGGCGGGGTTCTGGCGCATCACATCTGGAAGGTCCAGAAGTGGTATGGCTTCTTCATCGGCTCGGTCTTCGCTGGCGTGATCGGCACAGGCTTCTACCCGCTGATGGGAAACCGCGTCTGGTGTCGTTTCGGCTGCCCCCTCGCGGCGATCCTCGGCATGGTCCAGAAGCTGACGTCGCGCTTCCGCATCACGACCAACGGTGGTCAATGCATCAGCTGCGGTAACTGCTCGACCTACTGCGAGATGGGCATCGACGTGCGCTGGTACGCGCAGCGCGGTCAGAACATCGTGCGCGCGTCCTGCGTCGGCTGCGGCGTCTGCGCCGCCGTCTGCCCCCGCGGCGTGCTGCGGCTCGAAAACGGCCCTACCGAGGGGCGCAACAACACCCACTCGCTGGCCCAGCTCAACGGCGGTCCGATCGATCTCCAATAGAGTGGAGCCCGCTCGCTGGGGATGCCTGCGAACGGCGCGAAAGAGGGAAGCAGCGCCTAGACGCAGGACGTCCGGGCTCGGCTCCGCAGGTCGTACCCGCGCGCTCGCCGCCCGAGCGCGCGCTGGCGTTGTGTTGGCGGGGAGGTTGTGTTGGCCACGGCATCGTTGGGCAAGCAGCCATACATCGACAACGCGAAGATGAGCCTCGCTCTAGAGCGCTAGGAGGGCGCCTGCTGGTAGCAAGCAACCGACGAGCAACAACCGCCGTGATTTCGCAGACCAGCGCAGCGACGGGAGGTAAGTTGGTCAGCGCTCTAGCTCGCTTCGAAGGGCTGGTCGCGACGGGAGGGCGAGATCAACAGGCTGCTAGCCGATGCCCTCGCATTTGCATTTGCTGACGTTGCACGTCTTACCCGTCGGGCAGCCACCGCAGTCGGGCTTGCAGACGCAGCTGCAGCTCGCCGCGTCGGCCTGCTGGCTCGAGCTGCAGTTCAAGGCGGGCACGCTACATTTGCATTTGCACTCGGCGTTGGAGAAGAAGTAGCCTATGGGGCAGGAGGCGCTCTGCTTGCACTCGCAGTCGCAGGTCTGAGTGTTGCAGGTCTGGTAGCCGCTGCAGGCGCCGCCGCAGTCCGACGTGCAGACCCAATCACAGACCAGGCGGTTGGTGTCACAGATCATCCCGGGCTTGGGCGCCGGGCCGCCACAGGTCGCCGGGCACTCGCAGACGTCGGTCGCGAGGTTGCAAGCGAGCTTGCCCTTGCACCAGTCGGCCTCGTTTGGATCAAAGTCGACGTCGTCCTCACAGGGCAGCTTGTTGCTGTCGGCGTTCGGCGTCTTGTCAATCCAGTAGCGGTAGGAGACAGCCCCTGGGGCGCCCGTGCTGCCAGGGCGGCAGGCACCAAAGAAGCTGATCGTCTGGTTCACGCCGTCGAAGTCGAAGCCGTCGACGCGGCTTCTGGGGATATCGTCCTTGGTACATTTGGTGGCATCTTGCACGCTCTGCAACGCGATCTTGATCGAAGCGCCGATCGGCGGCTTGAGCAGCTGGTAGCCCGCGGAGGCGATGCTGTCTTTGACGATCAAGCCCATCGTCGCCGCGATCGAGGTGCTCTGGTTGATCGCGCCCCGGATGCCACCGGTAGCCGTGATCACCGCGGCATGCCGCTGGGGGGTCTGCTGTTTCTCGCCACAGGTCTTCCCCGCCGGGCAGATGATGCCATGGACCTTGATCTTCTTGCCCGACTTGTTGGTATAGGAGCCGACCGTCGCGTTCGGCGTGTTGAAGAAGCTGCTGTACTGCGTCGCGCTATAGGGGGATTGGTCGTCGGCGTCGCCAAGGATGATGATCACAATCGACGCGCCGGCGCGGGCCTTCTTCTTCTGCTCGGTTACCGTGCCCGGGGTCACGTCGTGGACACCTTTGGCCGCCGCGAGTAGACAGTTCTCGTACCAGTAGCCGTCGGTGCGGACCCAGCAGTCATCGTTGGTGGTGCAGGCGACCTTGCCGCCGCTCTTGCTGCAGAAACCACCAGCGCAGTTGTTGTTCTGCGTCAGCCAGCCGCGGAACTCGTCGACGTCGCGGGTGAAGCCGCGGAAGACCCCCGCGCCGACCCCGCTCGTCTGTGGGTAGGTGGTGGTCACCAGGCCGATGCGCCAGTCGAGCGACGAGTTCTGAAGCTCGGTGATCATCGCGGTCGCGGTGTTGGCCAGGGCTTGCTGGTAGCTGCCCATGGAGCCGGAGTTATCAACGGAGAAGATGAAGTCGACCACGCCGCTGCCAGCGTTGAAGAGCTCGCATTGCACCGCCGAGCCGTCGCCAAACTGCGCCAGCGCCGAGCCCCCCGCGAGGTCGCCGACGGTGAAGATCGCGGGCTCTTTGTATTTTGCCAGCGGCGTCAGCGCGACGAGGACCACCACGCTCTGGTCCGAGCGGTGGACATACTCGGCCTGCAGCTTGAAGGGCCCGGTTATGCCAGCGTTGCCGGTCAACGCCCCGGCGCCATTCCCCGCCAGCGCTACGGCGAGGGCGTTCGCGCGCGCCTTTAGGTCGACGTTGCCGGTCTGGTCGTAGAAGGCCGAGACCGCCGGGTAGCCATCCCAGGTGGTGAAGGTCTGGGTCGTCGGGTTGGTTAGTCCACCGACACCCTGGATCGTCGAGCGCAGAGCGCTCTCGTCGGCGGTGGGGTCCTTGGCGCTCCCGGGCGCTGCCTGGCGGTAGACCAAAAAGGCGACCTGGTTGGTCGCGTCATAGCCCATCACGCCCTTGGTCTTGCCAGAGACGGTGATGGTCGCGACCTCCGTGAAGCTGGTCGGCAGCGCGAGCTTGATGTCGGGCTGGGACTCCTCTTTGAAGATGATCGGCACCAAGTTTGGCGCCGTGCAGACCTTGCCGGCGGGGCCCGTGCCGTCTCCCGAGTTGTTCGGATCGAGCTCGCCGGAGTCGACCCTGCCGTTCTGGTTGGCGTCCTCGCTGCCGTCGGAGATGCCGTCACCGTCGGTGTCTGCCTTGTTCGGGTCGGTAGTCTTGGTGTCACCGTCGGCGACGAAGCCCTTGCAGTTGGTGGGGTCGGGGTTGGTCTTCACGCCGAGCTCGAGGCCGTCGACCAAGCCATCGGCGTCGCTGTCGGAGTTGGTCGGATCGGTCTCGCCGGCGTCTACCTTGCCGTTGCCGTTGAGGTCTTCGCCGAGGGTCGCGCCGTTGCTCGGGCCGTCGATCAGGCCGTCACAGTCGCTATCCTTTCGCCGTGGATCGGTCTCGCCAATGCTGACCTGGCCGTCCTTGTTGGCGTCCTCGACGCCGTCAGGGAGCCCGTCGGCGTCGGTATCCGGGTTCTGCCAGTCGGTCTCGCCGTTGCTCGGATCGTAGACGCCGTTGCCATTCTTATCCTCTACCTTGTCGAAGAGACCATCATTGTCCGTGTCTTTGAGGTTGGTCGCGCCGCAGTCCTTGCCATCCTTCGGATCGGTCTCGCCCGGATCGACCACGCCGTTTTGGTTCAGGTCCTCGGCGCCGTCGTTGCACCCATCGCTGTCGGTGTCGGCCTGCGTCGGGTTGGTCTTGGTCGTCGTGGTCTCGACGCCATCGTTGATCCCATCGCCATCGGTGTCCTTCTTACGCGGATCCGTCTGGCCAG
>PDWJ01007240.1_pt1 | contig 12069 bp, 12 predicted proteins | sample 1430881 | NCBI WGS metagenome assembly PDWJ01 (sample SAMN01162460, study PRJNA174530) | Oral metagenome, whole genome shotgun sequencing project. | biome: Marine environment; feature: Marine mammal; material: Swab sample of the gingival sulcus; isolation source: swab sample of gingival sulcus... | reverse complement strand
AGATCGACACCGATGACTTTAATTTTTGACATGAGATGGCTCCTTTGTTTACCTCGTTTAAGGGTAGTCCTAAAATGAGGGGAACCATCTCATTAATCCGGGTGAGCTGCTTATATCAGCTATTCAATAATATAATCGATGTAATCATCCACATCGATTTGATCATCTTTAATTTCATACCAGCTTAAAACCGAGGCTTCAGCTTCTATCACCGTTTGCTGGTCGCCCGACAGCAGGGGGTGCCATTCAGGTAGGTCCTTTCCTTCATGAATCAAGCGATAAGAACACGTCGGCGGCAGCCAGTGGAAGGCATCAACGTCTTTTGGCGTCAGCTTGACGCAATCCGGTACTAATGTGCAGCGGTCTTCATAACGTGTGCAACGACAGGTATCAAAGTCCAGAAGATGGCACACTACCGTGGTATAAAAAACCTCTTGAGTATCTTCATCTTCCAGTTTATGCAAACAACAAAGCGCACAACCATCACAAAGCGATTCCCACTCATTAGGGGTCATCTCCTGTAATGATTTACTGCGCCAAAAAACTTCCTGAGCAACCACTTAGCGTACACCGCTTTCTGGACGATCCCGATGCAGATCCAGTATATAGTCATCTTTAGGGGGTGGCATTTGCAGGAAATAACCTTTCTCTTCAATTTCAGAAAGCACTTTTCCCGCTTCAGCACGCGCAAGTTGACGGTCTTTGGTCAAGGGAATATCCATCACATGTTTCGGTGTTCCAAACATATCCAATAATGCTTCAGGAACTTGTGTGAGCTGGTCACGCTTATCAACGTAAAGGTACATTTCATCTTTACGCGGGCTCAAATAAACAGAGCATATTTTCATTTTCAACTACCTTGCGTTCTTAATTTTTCAATTCGATCCAGCTCTTTTAATAATAAAGGCTCAAGTAACGCTTTTCGCCAGCTCGATAGTGTTTCCGGAAAGCGATATTCCCCCGTTTCAATCCCTGAGCGCATCAACTGCTCAAGCTCTTTTCTACGTAGCAATATTTCTGGGGCAATATTCTGTTCCAGCGCAATGTCCCGGGCTATGGTTTTAAGCTTCTTTAAATGCTTATTCCAGGAAGCGTGCAGCGGCTGGGGGATTGGCTCTGGCATGACCCGCTCGGCACTCTCTTTACCACCGCCTAGCAAAGCTAGAATCACCTCACCATCGGTGCGAAGCACACTCCTTTTAATTTCTTTTAGCCGGGACAATTCTGTCATAGTTTGCGGCCATTTTTCGATGATCAGCAAAATTGTCTGATTGCGCAAAATACGGTTTCGCGGTACATCTCGCTTGCGGGCCTCCTGCTCACGCCAGGCCGTCAAATCACGGAGCGCGGCCAATTTATGTGGAGGTAAGCGCCACATCTGCGTAAAGCGAATATAGTAGAGAAGCCCATCAGCATCATCCACTTGCGCAGTCCTTAATAACGCTTCAGCTTCCTGTTCAAGCCATGATAGCTTGCCGCCACAAGCCAATGATTCGGCCTGGGTTTGATAAATTGCCGGCAAGTAAGCCACATCAAGCGCAGCATATTTTTCCTGACTTGCCGTCAAAGGCCGCTGTAGCCAATCAGAAGTCGTCTCATGCTTTGCCAAGGTTACAGAGAGGCGCTCTTCCAGCATTCTCTGCAGGCCCACCGAAAAGCCCCAACCTAACAGGCCTCCCGCAACCTGGGTATCAAATAAGGGAGTTGGCAAGGTTCCGATCATTTTTTGAAACAGTTCCAAATCTTCGCTGGAAGCATGCATTATTTTCAAAACAGAACGATCCGCAAACAGCTCAGCCAATGCGGAGAAATCGTCAATCGTTGTCGGATCAACTAGATAGCACTGTTTATCATCTGCTATCTGAATCAACCCTGGAATCGGATAAAAGGTATCGATACGTTGGAATTCAGTATCCAACGCAATATACGGAAGTTCCTTCCAATAGCGGCAGTGTTCTGCCAGCTCCTGGGCCGTAGTAATATGTGCCGGTGACTCAGCTGATGCTTCTAATACCTGCCAGTCATACGGGGCATAGCCAGACATTTATAACCTCATAACAGGGAACGACGTCCCGCCAGCGCGTGTGCCAAAGTGCCACCATCGACAAATTCCAGCTCACCACCGACCGGCACGCCATGTGCAATACGCGACACTTTAACGCCAAACTCTTTCACTTGCGCGGCAATGTAATGCGCCGTTGCCTCACCTTCTACAGTTGGGTTAGTCGCCAAAATAATCTCTTTAATATCCGCAGACTGGATACGCGTTAATAGCTGATCGATCCCCAACTCCTCAGGGCCGATGCCATCAATGGGCGACAAGTGTCCCGACAGGACAAAGTACAGGCCATTAAAACCACCCGTTTGCTCAACCGCCAAAACATCGACAGGCGACTCCAACACACATAATAAGTTTCTATCACGACTGGTTGATGCACAGATTTCGCAAAGTTCGGCCTCCGACAGCGTTCTGCACATTTTACAATGCCCGATTTCTGCAACCGATTTCTGCAACGCCTCTGCCAGTGCCAACGCCCCATCCGTATCCCGTTCCAGCAGGTGAAAGGCCATCCGCTGGGCGGACTTTGGCCCCACCCCGGGCAAACACCTGAGCGCTGAAATTAGCTGCTGGATTAATGGACTAAAAGACATGGATCAAAACGGCATGTTAAAACCAGGAGGCATACCCATACCACCCGTAACTTCTGCCATTTTATTCTGGGTATAGGTTTCAATCTTACGCACTGCATCATTCACGGCAGCAGCAATCAGATCTTCCAGGATCTCTTTATCTTCTTCCATCAGGCTATCATCAATACTGATGCTTTTAACATCGTGGCGACCGTTCATGACCACCTTAACCAGGCCCGCACCAGATTCACCTGTCTGCTCAGCCGCAGCAACTTGTTCCTGTGCTTTCTGCAGATTTTCTTGCATCTTTTGGGCCTGCTTCATCAAATTGCCCATTCCACCTTTCATATTTTCTTCCTCTAATTAATCTATGGGCAACACAGATGACAACTGCACCTGCGCACCAAACTGTTGTTCCAGTAATTTTACCGTGGCATCGTTACGAATAGAATCAATCGCTTGTGCGTGGCGTATTTCACGCTTGCGATTCATATATTGGGCAGGTGTTTCCTGCACTTGCTCAGCCTGAATATAGTCTACCGCCACAGCCACTCCGAAATAGGCGCTTAGCGCAGCGGTAATGCGCTGCTTTTGCACGTCATTCAGCATCGCCTTCTGCTGTTTGGTAAAATGAAAAATAATCCCTTCCGGTGACACCTTTTCCATCGATAGGTGGGTTGCCAGACTTTCCGTCATCCCGCTCAAGCCTATTGAGCGACTCAGGTGCATCCAGTGATGCAATTCAATCTGCGCCAGGGTGCGAGGGCATTCTTCGATCTCCACCCGGGTTTTAGCAACGGTAACCCCCTCCGCCAGAGCGGCTAAAGGCAGGGTTGAGACATCAGCAACAGCAGGCGCCGCCGGAACTTCTGCAGCAGCTACGTTTGCAACGCCATCATCAATGGCTGTAAATTCATCATCCTCCCAGGGAGGTGGTACTGGAGCTGGAGCTGGAGCTGGAGCTGGAGCTGGAGCTGGAGCTGGAGCTGGATTATCAGTATGTGCAGCGGTTTGTTGATTGCCAACCTCAGCCGCTGCTACGGCAGGGCTGTTTGCCAACTTTACCGCCCTGGGTGCAGCCCCTGCAGGACGAAATGCCAGCATTCTCAGCAACACCATTTCCAGACCCTCGCGCGGGTCCGGCACAAACGGTAGATCCTTACGCCCCATCAAGGCCACTTGATAGTATAACTGTACATCTTCAGCCGATAACCGGGTTGCCAGTTCTGAAACCTGTGCCTTGTCGCCCATGCTGTTATCAACAGTATCCGGCAGCACCTGGGCAACAGCAATACGATGCAGCACACTGACCAAATCCCCCAGCACCGTATTATAATCGGGTGAAAATTGCGCCAGATCGGTCACTGCCTGCAATAACCCCTGAGCATCACCTGCAGCCAGGCAATAGAGCATTTGATACACCAAACGCTGATCAATGGTACCCAGCATGGCACGCACATCGACTTCATTGATTTGCCCCGCACCAAACGCAATCGCCTGATCGGTAAGACTCATCGCATCACGCATAGAGCCATCGGCAGAGCGGGCCAAAAGCCATAAAGCCGTCTCTTCGAACGCAATTTTCTCCTGAGTCAGCACGTGTGTTAAATGGCTGACAATGCGCTCTGGTATCAGGTTTTTAAGATTGAACTGCAAACAACGTGACAAAATCGTGATAGGCAGTTTCTGCGGATCGGTCGTTGCCAAGAGGAATTTAACATGCGGTGGCGGCTCTTCCAGCGTTTTCAACAACGCATTGAAAGAATATGTCGAGAGCATGTGGACTTCGTCTATCAGATAAACTTTATAGCGTCCGTGGGTCGGTGCATACTGCACGTTTTCCATCAATTCACGGGTATCTTCAACCTTGGTTCGTGATGCCGCATCCACCTCAATCAAGTCGACAAAGCGCCCCTCTGCAATCTCTTTACAGGCAGAGCATTGGCCACAGGGATTTGAAGAGACTCCAGTTTCACAGTTCAAAGATTTGGCAAACAGGCGGGCAATAGATGTTTTACCAACACCGCGAGTACCGGTAAACAGATAGGCATGATGCAAGCGATCATCGTCTAATGCATTAACAAGCGCCTTCAGGACATGCTCCTGACCGACCATTTCCTGAAATTTCGCGGGACGCCACTTACGTGCCAGAACCTGATAACTCATTCGAATCTGCTACTTTTAACGGTGAAAAATAATCCCCTATGCTACCGTCTGAACCCCATTTTAGCCAGAATAAACTCAGGCGATAGCCACACAGAATGGGGTGATTTCTCGCCTATAGTATCTTTTAGGTTTAGAATGCCCTGACCGGACCAAGAGATAGCGTGAGAATGTTTAAAAAACAGCCCACAAAAGCAGAGCTGAGGCGCCAACTGAATGCGCAGGTCAGTCAGTTTTTGGAAAAAGGCGGCCATATTCAGGAAGTTGCCATGGGTGAAACGGGGCTGATTGATGGCCGCTATACTACACATCGCGCCGGCTATGGTTCACCAAAGTCCAAAGAAAGAACGCCCGTTCACGGTTTGTTGGCAAAAATAGACTCACGCAGAAAAAGAAGACAGACAGTCAGCACTGCAAGCCGACATAAGCCGCCAAAAAAGAAAGTGATCTACGACGATTTTGGCGAGCCGATACGCACCGTTTGGGCTGACGAATAATATCCCCTGCCATATTCTTAATCCTCAGGAAAGGCAGCAGCAATCTGCCGCTAAACATGGGATAATAGTATTCAGGGGAGTGATTAAGAACCACTATGGGCGGTGGCATCTACAGGCTTAAGGGCTTGCAGCATATGCGCATGATTTATGCGCACCCTCCTCAGTGTACTCAACCAGTTAAAACAGGTAACAGACTATGACTGAACTGACGATCACCAGACCGGATGATTGGCACATTCACCTACGTGACGGTAAACAACTTAAGGATACTGTTCGCGACGTAAGCCGCTACATGGGGCGGGCTATTATCATGCCCAATCTGGTACCGCCTGTTACCAATACAGAAGAAGCTCTGGGTTACCATCAACGTATAATGGAACAAAATCCTCAAGGGAGTTTTGATCCTCTGATGGTGTTGTACCTGACAGATAACACCTCTGCGGCAGAGATCAAAAAAGCCAAAGCGACAGGCAAAATCTACGCTGCCAAATTGTACCCTGCTGGCGCAACGACAAACTCTGACTCAGGTGTGACTTCGATTAAGCATATTTACCCCGCCCTGCAAGCCATGCAGGAGTCAGGCATGCTGCTTCTAGTTCATGGCGAAGTCACCAATCCGGATATTGATATTTTTGACCGCGAGAAGATCTTTATCGATAGCATTCTGAAGAATGTTGTGGCCGATTTCCCGGATTTAAAAATTGTTCTGGAACATATCACAACGAAAGATGCAGCCGAATTCGTTGCCAATGCAGGCGATAATGTCGCAGCAACGATTACAGCACACCATCTGCTGTTTAATCGTAACCATATGCTGGCTGGCGGTATTCGCCCACACTACTACTGCCTGCCAATCCTGAAGCGCAATATTCATCAGGAAGCGCTGATTAAAGCCGCCACATCTGGCAGCGCCAAATTCTTCTTGGGGACAGACTCAGCACCACATATGAAACATGCAAAAGAGGCCTCATGTGGCTGTGCCGGTTCGTACACAGCTCACGCTGCCATTGAGTTGTATGCCGAAGTGTTTGAAGAAGCCGGTGCACTGGATAAACTGGAAGCTTTCGCCAGCTTTAATGGCCCTGATTTTTATGGCCTGCCCCGCAATACTGATAGCATCACACTGGTTAAAGAACCTTGGCATGTACCCGCGAGTTACCCTCTGGGTGAAGATCAGGTTGTGCCCATCAGAGCTGATGAAACCATAGGCTGGAAAGTTAAGGAAGGTATGAATTAGTCCTGCGCGTGCTCTACGATTCTTTAGGTAGCTGCACCCATCAATCCGGCTTCTAAGCGCTGGTAGTCACGTAAAGCAGGGGCCGCCTCATCGGGCTTCCCCTGCTGCATTTTCTGATAATGACGAATAATCCGGGACAAATAGTGACGGTGCTCTGGCCGTCCGAGGTTCCACATTCTATTTCCGGTTCGGCTTAGCTTGTCCCCCTCCTGTAATGATAAGTGCAGCAATTCATAATAATGTCCATTATCAACGATTATCTCCTCATGCAGAGACTTTAGCCCGTGCTGACCCAGTTGTGTTCTTAGCCAATAGTTCTGGCGTACAGGGCAAAGCAGAAAATCTATTCTGACTGCAGGGTTGTTGCTCAATAAGCGCTCAACAAACTGCACGGCAAGATCGCCACCTACGCCTGCAATAATGACAAGATGCTTGCTTTGCTTTTCCGGCAGCACCAGCGAATTCAAATCTTCACAGTGAGTCTGCCACTTCAAGTCCGCAAACTTGCGCCTTAGCAGCGACTGTAGAGGCTCCATAATTGCAGCGACCTGATCAACAAAATGGACCCGCGCTTGGGGGTAGCAAGTCATAAGATACTGCCCTAACAGGCCGTGATCACAACAGCAATCCCAGATATGTTCATAAGATTCAAGGCCTTGGTTCGCCAAAGCCTGCAGTCTATTTGAGAGGTTTATTTGCATGCTTGAAAATAACAACCTAAACGAGAAATGGGCCCCGAAGAGCCCATTTCATTTTTAAGCATTTCTGCCCACTATTTATCCCGGGGAATGCTGCCCATGATAGATTTAGTTTCCATAAACTCTTCCATGCCATAATGACCCCACTCACGGCCATTACCGGATTGCTTATAGCCACCAAATGGAGCTTTTGCATCCGCAGGTGCGCCATTTAGATGCACCATACCTGTACGCATACGCGCCGCAACCGCTTTCGCTCTTTCCAAATCACCGGAGTAAACAGCACCCGACAGACCATAGATGCTATCGTTAGCAATGGCGATAGCTTCTTCTTCATCCTTATAGGTCATAATACCAACAACAGGACCAAAGATTTCTTCTTGCGCAATCGTCATATCCGGTGTCACATTGGCAAACACTGTCGGCTTCACAAAGCAACCTGTTTCCAGGCCTTCAGGGCTGCCGACACCACCCGCAACCAGCTCAGCACCTTCGTCGATTCCTTTTTGGATCAAGGCCTGAACGCGCTGCCACTGCAATTTGGAAACCAGCGGCCCCATTGCGGTTTCTTCCGACATTGGATCACCCGTTGTTACGCTTTCCGCTGCAGCACGCGCCAGTTCAATTGTCTCAGCCAAACGGGATTCAGGCACCAGCAAGCGGCTTTGAGCGTTACAGGATTGGCCGGTATTCGACATCACACCACGAATACTGCGCTTAATCACTTTACCGAAATCCGCATCATCCAAGATAATATTGGCAGACTTACCACCCAGTTCCAGAGATACCTTCTTCAGGTTAGCCGCCGCCGCAACAGATACCAGCTTACCCGCTTCAGTTGAGCCAGTGAAAGAAACCATATCCACATCCGGATGCTCACTCAATGCGGCACCTACCGTAGGGCCATCCCCGTTTACCAGATTGAACACACCGGCTGGAACACCGGCTTCATCAAGAATTTCAGCCAAAATATGTGCGGTTCGTGGAGCCACTTCACTGGGTTTAAGTACCATAGTACAACCCGCCGCAATCGCCGGGCCCACCTTACAAGTAATCTGGTTTAGCGGCCAGTTCCAAGGGGTAATCAGTGCACAAACACCCACGGGCTCTTTTACAACGGTGGTCGTACCGAGCACTTCGGTAAAATCATTCTTTTTCAGAATACTCAAAGCCACTTTAATATGCCCCAAACCGGCCATTACCTGGGCCTGACGAGAGAAGCTGATTGGTGCTCCCATTTCTTCGGTCGTAGCCAGGGCCAGTTCTTCCAGACGGGCACTGTAGCCTGCAACAATTTTCTCCAAAAGGGCAATACGCTCTTCCCGAGAGGTCTGACTGAAGGCCGGGAATGCGTTCACCGCAGCCGCAACTGCATTATCTACATCGTCACGATTACCCAAACGAATCTGTGACACGACCTGATCATTGGCCGGGTTAAGCACATCCAATACCTCACTGCCTTGAGGCTCCACCCACTGACCATTTATATAAAACTGCTGCAGATTATGCATAAACCTATCATCCTGTTCTCTGTTTCTTATAGGGGAATACCATTACATAAACTTATCGCTATGACCAGACTATTTTGTTCCTGCAATCAGTCCAAACTCTCGGACCAGGTGTCAACCCAAGGCAGCACTTCATCCCTTGGGGATCGGGTTTCACAAGCGTCTACAACCAGAAGCTCACCGACCCGCTCCAACTCCAGACTTTGTAATAACTCATTCATCAGCCAGCCCGCTTCAGCAAATGTGTCATAGGAACTGTCTCCCAGAGTAACCAAACCATAGCGCAAATGGGTAAGATCGGGTCTGCGGTCCTGCAAATGGCAATAGAACGGCAATAAATTGTCCGGTATTTCACCTTGCCCTGTCGTTGAGGTGCAAATCAACAAGACTTCAAGGCCTTCCGTCAGCACCTCATCAATCGTAGCCTGACGATTAAGCGTCACTTGATGGCCTTTAGCTGCCAACCGTTCCTGACACAATTCAGCCACGTCCAGTGCATTACCGTAAACAGTACCTACCAAAATTGTAATATTCGCCATCGCTATCAACTCAACTTTAAAACTGCTTGTTCCTGCTTGATTCTATGGGCATACAGAGCACATGTTCAAATTTTTCAGCCGCCGGATAGGCTGGTGTGAAGGCGTCAAAAACAAAAACCCCGGCACAATAGCCAGGGTTTGTCGATAACTTAAAGCCCACCACGTAAACGGACGGGCTTTAAAGTTTATTGAGTCAAGTGACTCGGTTACTTCTGTTCAAGCATAAAGACATCAAAGAACTTCGTGAGCGCTTCATGTTCTGTAACAGGCAGGATCGTAGCGATGTGCTGATCAGGCCTCACAACCACAACGCAACCGGCGGAACGGTCAACCCCACGCAGTTCATAGATGTCATTGTTTGCATCCGTATGGAACACTTTTTCATAATCCCGCAGTCCATACTTTCCTTTTGCAGGCCACAGGTAATCCGGCAGATCAATCATCTCTAGGTCTTGCTGTTGGAATACAGCATAGGTATCGAAGACCGAGTCAATATCAGAGCCTTTCGGTGTATATTTCTGTACCGGTGAAGACGCATCATTAGCCAGGAAGTCAATGAACTTGTAAGCTTCTGATTCCGGGTCTGTAGGATTCTGTTCGTTACCAAACAGGAAGATACGCCAGCGCCCATCCGCTTTAACCAGGTGTCCCAGATGCTGGCTTCTGCCATCAGCCACACGAATCGCTTCAGCCGAATGGAAGCGCTGACCGATCTTAAAGCCTGTAGCCAAGCCCTGATTTTCCTGACCTGTACAAATGTAGGATGGGAAATACTCAATTGATGTTCCGGAAACAAACCCGCTTTGCCGCTTCATAAAGGCTTCGATCTTGGCCGTATCAACCTTAGCTTTTTCCGAATTATCATCGGCAGTCGGCCGAGTCGCCACCAATCTGGACAATTCACGGTCAGCATCAATCAACTGCTGCGCGACTTTACGGCGTTCCGGGCCATAGGTACTTAGCAATTTAGGATCGCATTTGCCCTGGAGTACGGCCGCCATTTTCCAACCCAAATTGAACGTATCCGGCAATGACGTATTTAGACCCCAGCCCCCTTTAGGACTATGCGTGTGGCAAGCATCGCCAGATACAAATGCACGGGGAATAACGTCGTCCGGACTGCCAGCAGGACGGTTATCAAAACGGTCAGCAATACGTTGACCCACTTCATAAATGGACCACCAGGCCACTTCTTTCACGTCCAGGGTGTAAGGGTGGAAAATTTTCTGGGCTTTAGCAATAAGGTCTTGTTCGTTCAGCTTAACATCAGCAGCGCGCTTGTCTTGACCCAACAAGTCCAGCTCTACATAGAACCGACACAGGTAACCACCTTCGCGCGGAATAGTCATAACCGCACCGTGATTTTTGGACTGGATAAAGCTCTTGACGCGGATATCCGGGAAGTCGGTGTTCAGCAAGATGTCCATAACGCCCCAAGCTTTATTCGCCGAGTCGCCTTCCAGAGCGATACCCATGCTTCTGCGCACATTACTTCTGGCGCCATCACTACCGACGATAAAACGCGCTTTGACTGTTTCAAGTTTGCCAGCACCCTCGGCATCCACTCTTTTGAAAGTTGCCGTGATCGGATAAGCATTCAAGTCCTGGGTAAGGCTGTCATCAATCTGCATTTCAACCAGTTCACGGCTGTAATGAGGGCTTAGATGCGTAACGGAATTTTCCATACCGTCAATCAACAGTTCATGCAGACGGGCCTGGTTAACAATACCGTGGGTAAATTCGGAAAGCCCTGCCCTGGCATCGGCGATTTTGTGCGTCCGCTTGATGTTCTCAGGGTTATCCGCATCGGGCTCCCAAAATGTATTCTGCTTCAGCTGGTAAGTTTCTTTTACCACCATTTCACTGCTATTAAAGGCTTCCATAATTTCCATGGTACGGCAGGAAATCCCATCCGCACGCCCAAATAGCAATGGACCTGGGGCCATATCGACAATACATGTCTTAATATCGGGGAACACTGACATCTGCCTAGCCATTGTCAAGCCTGCAGGGCCTGTACCAATAATCAGAACATCAACTTCATTAGGAAGGTCTACAATCGGTGGATCAGGATAAGGCTCTCTCGCCTCATCAGGCACCTGGTAATTACCGGGTTTAAACCCATTCAGATGATATTGCATAACACAATCCTCCTGGCTTATCGTCTAATGACCACTATTTTTTTAGTTAATATATTAACAATATTCCAGAGAATGCAAACCAATGCAAGCGAATTTTAGCTATTGCCACCCTGAACATGCTTAAGATCAATATAGGGCTCAGCCCCCTGAGCGATTGGGCCTGTGCAAAGATACCAAAACCATCGGCCACGAGGTAGCCTCGCTACAGGGTCAGTGCCAATGTTGGAGCTCAGCCCCCTGAGCGATTAGGCCTGTGCAAGGATATCAAAACCATCGGCCACGGAGTGGGCTCGCTACAGGGTCAATGCCAATGTTGGAGCTCAGCCCCCTGAGCGATTGGGCCTGTGCAAAGATACCAAAACCATCGGCCACGGGGTGGCCTCGCTACAGGGTCAGTGACAATGTTGGAGCTCAGCCCCCTGCGCGATTGGGCCTGCGCAAAGATACCAAAACCATCGGCCACGGGGTGGTCTCGCTACAGGGTCAGTGCCAATATTGGAGCTCAGCCCCCTGCGCGATTGAGCCTGTGCAAAGATACCAAAATCATCGGTCACGAGGTGGCCTCGCTACAGGGTCAGTGCCAATGTTGGAGCTCAGCCCCCTGAGCGATTAGGCCTGTGCAAGGATATCAAAACCATCGGCCACGGGGTGGGCT
>PDWJ01004588.1_pt1 | contig 12071 bp, 9 predicted proteins | sample 1430881 | NCBI WGS metagenome assembly PDWJ01 (sample SAMN01162460, study PRJNA174530) | Oral metagenome, whole genome shotgun sequencing project. | biome: Marine environment; feature: Marine mammal; material: Swab sample of the gingival sulcus; isolation source: swab sample of gingival sulcus... | reverse complement strand
TTTTGATGCCCCCCTCCTTCAACAAAGCCCGTAGAACTTAAAACCAGAATATTCTTCTCCCGGTTATGAATTTGTACACTGTAGTGACGATTAAAAAAATCTCCAAGCTCCCGGGCTGTGCCCTGTCTGTAGGCTTCCCGGTCCGGGGATGCAAAAAAATGATCATGAAAAGCCTTCCGGGGGGTTCCTGAAGATCCAAGGGTATTCAGATAATTCCAGCTGGAAGGCAGATAATCCAGTTCAAAAATGGTTCCTCCCCGCAAATGGCAATAGGCATTCAGAAGCTGCCCCTGATAAAGATACTCATTAATCCCGTCCATATCAAAATCCATGGAGCTAAGAGAAGGAATGAAGATTCCCTTCTCCCTTGTAATTTTCTCTGCTTCAATCAGGGAACGGTAAGCCCCATGCCTGAGTTTAATATTATAAATTCCCTCATAAGGGCCATGCCAGTAAGCATAATGATTCTGTCCTCTCCAAAGCTCTTCCTTGGATGTTTTCTTCCGGGATTTATCTCCCCTTACCTGATTGGTCAAGATATGGGTGTACATCATTTTACAATACAGAAGATTACTTTCCGGCTGACAACTCAAAATATGCCGGTACCCCGGATTCCCCGGCCTTTGTTCTGTCTGCTCTGTCAAAGAGGCAAAACTTGTTCCCGGAAAGTGACACCTGGACAAAGGAACAGGGGAACGGCTTAGCGGCCCAGGCAGATGAGTCCCGATTTCACGGTTATTTTTACTTAAGAGGCTAAAAAACTCCTCCATCCAGGGAATGTCACAAAAAGGATCTGAATGCCGGACATTTCTGCATAAGCTCTCTCCCGGCAGGAAAAGAGAAAGAATCCCTGATTCCTGAATATTTTCCCGAATCTCCCGTATCCGGCTTATAATTTCTTCGGGAGAATCAGAGAACATCCTGCGTGACAGGGAACTGCAAACCGGAAAGATTTGCAGCATTTTCCCCTGTTCTTCCACCATAACAGGCTGAAACAATTCTGCATTGGAAATCCCGGCAGCCAGAAAATGCCCTTCATCCAGAAAGGTGTACTCCATGCCGCAGGTCTTCAGGGTATAAGCCATGGGATTCTCCCAGACCTGATGAGCCAGCCAGCAGCCCCGGGAACGTCGTCCCAGATTTTTCCGCAGCCAGGTTGTCATCATTTCAACCTGCCCTACCCTGTCAGAAGGAGGAATCATGGGAAGAAAAGCTTCGTAATAGCCTCCGCCCAAAACTTCAATCTGCTTGCGGGCCACCATCTCCCGAAGCACCGTAATAAACTCGGGATGCCGCAGTTCAAGCCATATAAGAAGAGGCCCGGAATAATGGAGAGTCAAAAAGACATCAGGGAAATTATACGCCATGGTCAGAAAAGGCCTGTAGGCTTTCTGATAAGCCTCCTCATAAAAGGATTCGGACAATTCCAGAGGCTGAGTAGAGTATGTTCCCAAGATCATTTTTAACTTTTTCATTCAGAAATTCAGCACCTACCCTTCTGGCTGACAAGCTTCCCCTTTAATAATATTCTCTTCCGCAATCATGTCCCTGCAAGGGATAATACACTTGGAAGGGCATTTTTTTAAAGCCTCGCCCCGGCCCTCTCCCCTTGCATCATAATCCAGAATGGATAAATTTTCGGCTACTTTATAACCTGCCTGAGGAAATTTTTTCTCGCATATGCGGCAGGCAATGCAGCCCACCTTGCAGTTAGCCTTGGTTATCTTCCCTTTATCACGGGAATTACAAGCCACAAGATAGTCCGCATCTTCGGGAATCATGCGCATAACCCCGGTGGGGCAAATCTCTACACATTTTCCACAGGAAATGCAAATATCCGGGTCAACCCGGACCAGCCCTGTTCCTGTCTTTTTTATGGCATTCACAGGACACACCTTGATACAGCTTCCCAGCCCCAGACAGCCATATTTACAGCTTTTATCTCCATTGTAAAGTACGGTAGCTGCATTACAGTCCTGAATTCCCTCGTAATGAAAACTGCGGAAGGCCTTTTCATTATCCCCTATGCAATGGACACGAGCCACCATGCGCAGGGCATCGGTTTCCACAGACACACCCAGAACTTTCCCTATGCCTTCCAGGGTCTCGGCTCCCCCGGGCTTGCACTTTGTTAAATCCTGATCTTCTCCCGAAGCCAAAGCCTCCGCATATCCTGAACACCCGGGATAGCCGCAGGAACCGCAGTTTAAACCGGGAAGTACCCCGTCCAGAGCCTCCACAGTCTCATCTTTTTCCACCTTCAATTTCCGTGAAGCAATGGCCAGCCCCAGCCCCAATAAACCGCCAAAAACCACGGTAGACAAAAATCCCCAGAACACCCTTAATACTGCTTCCATGCTCTTACCCCACCAGATTGTTTAAAAGAGCCTTGTCAAAGGCCATAAAGGCCATGGCCATAAGCCCCCCGCTGATAAAGGCGATGGGTGCCCCTTTTAAAAAACGGGGCACCCGTTCAGTTTCCATCTGCACCCGTATGGTCGACATAAGCAGAATGGCCAGCAAAAAGCCCATCCCCGCCGAAACACCGGCGGTAAAACTTTCCATAATGTTGTAATTCTGTTTAATGTTAATCAGGGCAATTCCCATAACCGCGCAGTTGGTGGTAATCAGGGGGAGATAAATCCCCAGAGCTTTGTACAGGGCCGGAGAATACTTCTGTACCACCATTTCCACCAGCTGTACCAAAGAAGCAATGGTAAGTATGAACACAATGGTCTGCAAATAAGCCAGCCCCAGGGGCTGCAACAGGAAATGGTACAAAGCCCAGGTGGTTAAAGAGGCAATGGACATAACAAAGGTTACAGCAAAGCCCATGCCCACCGCAGATTCCACATTTTTGGATACCCCGATAAAGGGGCAGAGTCCCAAAAACTGGGACAGAATCAGGTTGCTGATAAAAACATATGTAATAATAATGGCAATATAACTCATAATTTACTCTCCTTTCCCGGCCCGGCTGCTAATCCAGTTAAAGGCCCCTTTCAAATACCCCACAACAAAAAGGGCCCCCGCAGAAAGGGACAGAATTCTGACCGGAGCTTTGCTCAGCCCCGGGATTTCAATAACTCCCTGAAAACTCCCCATGGGAAAAAGGGTAATGGTTCCGGCCCCCAGCACCTCCCTTATAAGAGAAATCAGGGTAAGACCGAAAAAGAAGCCGAAGCCCATGCTCAGGGCATCCACCACAGAATCCCTGACATTATTCTTGCTGGCAAAAGCTTCGGCCCGCCCCAGTATAATACAGTTTACAACAATAAGCTGGACAAAAACCCCCAGACTTTTTGAAAGTCCGGGAGCATAGGCCTGCATCAAAAGATCCACCAAAGTTACAAAGCTGGCAATAATCACAATGTAGGCAGGAATGTGAATTTCTTCAGGTATGAAATTCTTTAAAAGGGAGACCATAATGTTGGATCCCAAAAGGACAAAAATGGTTCCGGCACTCATCCCCAGGGCATTGACAACCTGGGTAGACACCGCCAGGGAGGGACAGAGCCCCAGCATCAGTATAAAAATGGGATTTTCACGTATAAACCCCTTGGTCAATTCTTTCATTTTGTTTCCTCCAGGGATTTTACATAATTAGATCCCGCTGCCAGAGCCTGGCCTATTCCCGCAAAGGTAATGGTGGCCCCGGTTACAGAATCAGGAGAAGCCAAGGCATCTTTTGTTACGGGAACAGGACCGGCGGCTCCTCCCCTGCCTCTGAATTTTTCCATGTAAGAGGCCTTTTCCGCCTTTTTTCCCAGTCCCGGGGTTTCCCCATTATCCATAAGCTTGACATCAATAATGGAACCATCAGCCCTGTAGGAAGCCAGGATTTTCATTTCTCCCCCATAGCCCCTCCCGGCAAGGTCCAGAATCCATCCTCCGGCCCCCTCTACGGGGTAACGGGCGGTAATCACCGAATCATCCCCCAAGTCTTCACGGGCGCCGGGGCTTCCTTCCTCCAGCAAGGCCGAAAGAGCCGCCTTGAGATCCGCCGCCCTCCTTTGGGCAATAACAGGCTCGGTCAGGGCATTCACAGCCCCCAGAAGAAGGGCCGAAAGGGCACAAATCAAAGCCAGTTTCCCGGCTTTTTCCACAGTGGGATTCATCATGTGGCTGCCCCCTTTTTTGTAAGACCGAATTGGGCAGGCTGGAATATTCTGTTAATCAACGGGACAAAAATATTCATAAAAATAATGGACAGGGCTACCCCCTCGGGAACAGAGCCGAAAAACCGCAGCAAAAAAGTCATAAAACCGCAGCCCAGACCAAAAACCACCATCCCCCTTGAGGTTAAAGGAGAAGTAACCATGTCAGTAGCCATGAAAAAAGCTCCCAACATCAAACCTCCCGAAAACAGATGAAACAACACATCCCCGTGAAACAGGCCCAAATTGTAACGCAACCCCCCAAAAACCCAGACCAGAAAGGTAAAACTCCCCAAATAGGAAGCCACAATCTCCCAGTCTGCAATTTTTTTAACAAGAAGATATACTCCTCCCAAAATCAGCAAAAAGGCCGAGACTTCACCAATACAACCGGGAATCCGCCCCAGAAAAAGATCCAGGCAAGACAGGGGAAGCCCCTCCTCTGCCAAAAGCGCCAAAGGCCCCTCCGGCAAGGCATCCCCCATCCCTTTCAGTCCGGTTTTTACAGCACCAAGAGGACTCGGTCCGCTTACACCATCGACAGAACCCAAAGGGCCCAGACGGGGCAAAGTCCAGGCAGCCATGCTGGAAGTCCAGGAAAAGAAAACAAAAACCCGTCCCCCCAGGGCCGGATTCATCCAGTTCCCCCCCAAGCCCCCAAAGCTCCACTTTACTACCACAATAGCAAAAACCGAAGCCGCAGCCACCACATAAAAAGGAACCGCCGGAGGCATGTTAAAACCGATGAGAAGGCCTGTAAGAAAAGCACTGCCGTCCCCCAGGGTCTGCTCCTTCCTTATCAATCCCAAAAGCCCCTCGGCACCCAGAGCTGCGGCGATGGCAATGCAAAGTACAAAAAGGGACCTTAAACCAAAAACATAAACACCCCACACAGCAGCAGGAAACAGGGAAGCAGAAACAGTCCACATAATGGATCTGGTACTCCGGGGCTGATGAAACTGGGGAGAACTGGTAATCTTCAATACATCCTTCATGCCCCCACCCTCCTTTGGCTCTGCCTTCTAATAATCCTTTTCCCTGCCCGGAAGCCCTGAACCAGGGGAATGTGAGCCGGACACATATAGGCACAGGAACCGCATTCCACACAGTCCATCAACCCCGCATCCCGGGCCTTGTCATAAAAATTAAAATCAATGTATTTAAAAATTCTTGTTGGATTCAAGCCCATGGGACAGGCATGAATACAGCGGCCGCAGGACAGGCAGGCCGTAGGTTGGGCCGCCTTGATTTCCCGGGACGTAAGGGCCAGAATCCCGCTGGTTCCCTTGGTTACGGGAGTATCCAGATCATAAACCGCAAACCCCATCATGGGCCCTCCGGCAACAATTTTGGCAGGTTCTTCCAAAAAACCGCCGCAATCCTCAATTAAACTGCGAAAACTGGTTCCCACCCGGGCTTTCAGGTTCCCGGGGTTCTTTATGGCCCCGCCGCTTACGGTAACCACCCGCTCCACGACAGGTTTATTCAGCACCACCCCCTCATAAATGGACAGGCAGGTTCCCACATTGGCATTGATAACCCCCACTTCCAAAGGAAGCTTTCCTGAAGGGACTTCCTGCCCGGTTACCGCCTTAATCAGGTTTTTTTCTGCCCCCTGAGGGTATTTAACCTTAAGGGGCAAAACCTCAATATCCAAGTCCTTTTCCTGACAGAGGGACTGAAGCTTTTCAACAGCATCCATCTTGTTGGCCTCAATGCCTATCACCGTTTTTTCCGGTTCAAGAAGGCTTTGAATAATCTGAATTCCCTCCAGAATTTCCGGTCCCTTTTCCATCATGATTCTGTGATCGGCAGTAAGATAGGGTTCACACTCCACCCCATTGACAATAAAGGTTTTACAAACCTTGCCCTTGGGAAGAGACAGCTTTACATGGGTGGGAAAGGCCGCCCCCCCCTGGCCCACAATGCCCATTTCTGCAATTTTATCCTTCAAATCCCCACAAGACATGGTTCTCCAGTCAACAGGGGACACCTCTTTACCCAAACGCCTGAATTCCCCTTTAACCTCAATGACCACAGCCTCCACCTCCATGCCGTTGGGAAGAAAAATCCTCTTGATTTCCTTCACCTCCCCGGGAACCGGAGAATGGATATTGGCAGAAACAAAACCACCGGCCTTGCCAATAAGCTGCTCTTCTTCCACCAGGTCTCCTTTTTTGACCAGACATTCACAGGGCGCACCAATATGCTGGGACAGGGCAACCGTAACGACAGACCCAAGACTGGCATTCTGGATTTCCCGAAAACAGGTGGCCTCCTTGCTGTCCTTTGGATGGATTCCCCCTTTGGGGAAGGTTTTTAACTGATTCATGCTGCCTGCTGCTTCCTCCTGAAATAGATTCTCTTTATAAGAAAACATCCCCCTGGCCCATTCTTCCGGAAAGCCCGAAAGCGGTGCAGGACAGGGAGCTGTAAAAGCAAAATTAAAACCAGTAAAAGCCCATAGGCCGCCATGGTTTTGATGGGAATTCCCTTGGGGAAACCGGTGCATTCCAGAATTTCCGGAGCGCAGGGCTCACTGCGTAAAAGCTTTCCCGGCCCCTGACCGCCCATATCGGCAATAACAGCTGCAAACCAGGCATCATCATACCTTAGAACAGCCTCTTCCCTGGGATGGATTTTCCCCTGATACAGTTCATATTTTTCAAGGATAACACAAGAGTCCCTTTCTGGAAAAGTATAATTTCCTCCAAAAAGAAAAGATTCCTGATAAGCACGGTGCCGGACATAATCCCCAGGTCCCGGAACTTCCCCGGCTACAGGAAGTTCCCTCAAAGATTCATAAGTCCAGGGAGCCTTTCCCGAAGGAATGGGAAGACTCACAGGCAGCTCTTTTGTACCGGGGAACAATAGGGCCAGCACCATGGCTGTTCCCGCTACGCCCCAAACAGAAACCGGCAAGGAAAAGCCTTTTTTTCCTCTGGAGGAAAAGTCCGGGCTGCGGGACAGTTGCACCGGCCGGAAAAGGGCATGATCCCTGCCTCGAACAACCCTTTTCCCCCCATTTCTGCTCCTCAACAGGCCAGGAAAGCCCCGGGAAAAGGCCAGGGCGCTCAAAGCCGTCAAAAAAAAGAAGCTGACCCGGAACAAGAAAAGGATTCCCGAGGCAGCCCCCCCCAAAAAAAGAATCCAGCCCCCCAAACTTCTTCCCCGGCTTTCCATCAAAAGGCGGAGAGAAAGGGCAAAAAGACAAATTGGAATCAAGGCCGGCTGAAAAGCCTCAGCAAAGGATAAAAAGACAAGAAAACCCAATGGGAGGGCCGGGCATATAAAAGCAGGAAACCCAAAACAAAAAACCAAAAGAAGAACCAGTACCAATCCATAGGGCAAAATTCCCCGAAAAGTTTCCTCGGGAGCATCGGGAAGCAAAAAATTCCGGGATTCAAGCCCCGGCAGGTTGCGAAGACGGAAAAGCATGGCCAGGGGGGAAATCCGGGCAGGAAGATAAAAAATTTCATAATCCCCCCGGAAAAACCAGCGGCGGCTTCCCCTCATCCAGAAATCCACCCGGGGATCCGCCTCCCACAGGCCCTTTCCTTCCAGAAAATCCCGGACAGAAAGCTCTGCCATCCCCTTAAAATTGCAGTATTCCAAAATACTGTTCCCTGCACAGACAATGTCCTGCCCGGCCACCCCCTTCAAGCCCGCCAAAAAACCTTCTGTAACCTCGGAAGAAGGAACAAGAAGAGGATACCAATGGGCCCAGAAGCGCCCCCTGTAGTCCCGGGAAAAAAAGATGTGCCCCAAAAGGAAAAAACACAGGAGAACAACAGCGGTTCCCAAGGCTTTCCGAAAACCATGAAAAAAAGAGGAATGCCCCTCCGGCTGTGGTGAAATCATTATTCCGATTCTCCGTCTTCCTCCTGCCTTTGTCAACTTTAAAAAAGGATAAAAATCTCCATATTCCCTGGATTTGTCCGCAGACCATTTACCAGCCTGTCCCATTCCATTATATTAAAACCATGGAGACCTTGCGGGATCGGACAGAAAAAATAAAAAATTCCCTGCTTTCACGCCTTATGGGGGTTAAAGTTTATGCTTTGGTAGGTAAAAGCGGCACTGGCAAAAGCTTCCGGGCACGGCTTCTGGCGGAAAAATACGGCATTCCCTACATGATAGATGACGGCCTTCTCATCAATGACAAAAGAATTATGGCGGGTAAATCCGCAAAAAAAGAAAAACTCTATGTAAGTGCCATCAAAACTGCCCTCTTTGATGACCCCCAACACCGGAAAGAGGTCAAAAGCGCCATAAAAAAAGAAAATATAAAAAAGATTCTCCTTATAGGTACTTCGGAAAAAATGGTCAACAAGGTAACCCGGCGTCTTGGGCTGCCTCCAGTATCCAGGGTCATCAAAATTGAAGACATTGCCAGCCGGGAGGATATAGAAAAGGCTATACATGCCCGTTACAAGGAAGGCAAGCACATCATCCCTGTACCTTCCATTGAAGTAAAGCGGGATTACGCCCATATTTTTTCAAGCCATATCCGAATTTTGTTCAAAAGCCCCATGACCCTGCGAAAGGACAAGAAAAAAATCTTTGAAAAAGCTGTGGTTACCCCCGAATTCGCAAATGAACAAAGCAAGGGACACATTGTCATTTCAGAATCTGCCCTGGGACAGATGGTCATTCACTGCATTGACGAATATGACTGTGAAATTGAAGTAATAAAAATCTCTGTCCGAAAAGACCGCAAGGGCTACAGAATCAAAGTCATTATAGGAGCTGATTACGGCAGGCAGCTGGGGGGGAGCCTCCATGACCTGCAAGGCTATGTTCTTGATAAAATTGAACGTTTTACCGGAATCCTTATTGAAGAAGTTTCCATAGAAATTGCCAAGGTATCCCCCAGAAAAAAAGCATCTTCTTCCAAACAAAGGGCAAACCGCAAGTTCTGATTCCCGGGATCCGGCCATGCCATTAACAAGGAGGTACACCAAGGCTATCCCACCAATCTAATAAACCCATACAATATAAAATCTTAATAAATCTACCCCCGATTTCACCCAAGACTAAATTATGTAATAAGACATTATTCTTTCTTTATGCGATTTTCCCGGGAGCTGCGGTGCCATCGCTTTCCCGCACGGGTGGCATAAAAAATCCGCTGCCGGGGCACCTTCCAGCCGTTTTGCTTAAAAATCAGCCTGGCCGCCTCCAGCATTTCCCGGTTGGGAGCAATCATGGGAAGCAATGCCTTTTTCATGTTTCCTGTCAAAGTGGAAAAATCCGTCTGGCTCCCTTCCTTAAGAAAACCTTCGGCCTCTGCAAAACTGCGAAAAATGTAATAAAGCATTTTTCCACGGCTCTTTTCTTCCCCGGACTTTAAAATGTATTTGTCCAGCTTTTGCAAATCCCTGTAAAACCGCTTTGGAAAATCCAGGGTATCCCGGCGGTGAAGGGCATTATGAAAAGAAGGAAGCATCTGTTCAAAAAGTTTAAGTCTGTCTGCCTGACGGATAATGGATTCGGAAAACCCGGACCGAAGTATTTTAAAAAGTTCTTCGGACATGCGGGAAACCGAGCATTTCCTCAAAAGGGGAGCGTTCTTCCTTATGGCAAAAGCCAGGGAAAAAGGAATGCGGGCTCCGGTCATAACCCCATATTTTACCCCCCGGAGCATCCGTACCGGATCCTCCTTAAAGCTGCTCCTTACAGGAATGACAGAACGAAGTTTCCTGTTTTGAATATCCCTGACCCCCTCATGGTAATCAATAATCTGCTCTTCCCGGGGGGAATAATACAGGGCATTTAAAGTAAAATCCCGGCGTCTGGCATCTTCATCCATGGATCCATATACATTTTCCCCATCCTTTCCTTCAAGGGAACGGAAGGTAGCAACCTCCAGTATTTTTTCATTTTTAAAAAATACATGAACCAGACGGAAACGTCTGCCGATAACCCGGGAATTCCGAAAGATTTTTCTTACTTTGGCAGGGTAGGCATCAGTGGCAATGTCATAATCCTTGGGGGTTTTGCCTATAAGAAGATCCCGCACAGCCCCCCCCACAATATAGGCCTGGTACCCTGCGGCCCCAAGACGCTCTGTAACCTTAAGAGCATCCTTATCCAACATCCTGCGGCTTATGCCATGCTCTTCAACTGTGTATATCCTGGCAAGCCGCACCATACGGCCTCCGGAATTTTTTCCATAACGTATAAGCATCAGTCTTTTTATAATCCAATTATTTTATTTCTTTCAAGGGGCAAGCCAAATTTTATAATCCTGCCAAAAACTCAATGGGCGCTCCTGCATAAGCGAAACCCAAGATTGGCAAGCCCTTCAGCCGGACTATAGTAACTCCGATAGCCAAGCTGCAAATAACTGGCATCAAAATTCCAGCTGCCCCCTCGCACAACACGCCCTTCATCCTGACCATATAAATCAAAACACCATTCCCAAACATTCCCGCTCATATCATAAAGGCCAAGATTATTTCCCCCTTTTTCACCAACAGGATGGGTTGAGCCACCGGAATTTTCCATGCTCCAGGCTACCATTTTTGTTACATCCAGGTTTTTATAACTTCCTGTAGCCCCACAGGCAGAATCCCCCCTTGTATAAAAAAGGGAGTTCCCTATGGAATTACCATTACCTGCACTTCCCTGATAACGCCCTGCAAATTCCCATTCCCATTCCCCCGGCAAACGAAAACCCGTCGCCGTTGCATCGGGAACAAGGCTGTCGCATCGAGCCCCGCTGCGGCCTGCTGATTTTTTCAGGACCTTTCCCCTATGGGTATATACACAGCTTAAATCCTCGGCATCTCCATTATTGGCGTTATACCATTCGGTAGCAGCATTACACCACACAACCGCATCCCGCCAGTTTATGGTTGTTACAGGATGCCGGGGATTCCCCGCAAAACCGGAGCCCTCACCCCCGCCCTGACGACCCGGGTTGGCAAAAATATAACCATGGCCAATAGCCCAGGTATAAACCCTGGACCAAAGGGCATAGGAAACTTCTGTTTCTCCCATCCAGAAGGCTGATATGGTTTTTACCCCCCCGTCAGAAGGTCCCACAGGACAAGTGCCTCCGGGACTATAATGAAAATTCATCTTCATCCCATCGGCAGTTAATCTCTGGATTGTACTAAAAATCGCAATAATGCTTACATTTTCGGGGGGCATGATAAAGGCCGTGTCCTGGCCATCGGCCATCAGAGTTGAAAGGGGTTCCTTTAAACCTTTAGCCTTCAATACGACCTGCCGCCCGCGACCCAAAGAAGCAGAGAGACTTACTTTTGTTCCTGTAGGCGCAGAAGAAACACTGGGCTTTACAGACTCCCCGGGGCCGGCATCCCCCCCCTTCACCTGTATATCATAAATTATATTACTGAAAATCCCGTCAATGGTTACAGAACCGGCTGGCATGGTAAAGGCAAGCTCTCCTTCATTCTGGTCAATCACCGGAAAAGCCTGCTTAAGATCCCCGCTTTTTAAATGAACCTGCCGCCCCGGATTCAAGGCGGCTTTCAAGCTTATTTTTGCACCGGCAACGGCAGAGTCCGCACTCACCCTTAAGCCTTCCCCGGCAGCAGCATTGGTTTTATTCACTTTTATACTGTAAATTATATTGCTAAAAACTCCGGAAATATTTACTGCCCCTGCAGGCATGATAAAGGTGATGGTTCCCCCATTGTAAGAAATTTCCGAAGAAGTCAATTCCAGATCCGGACTTTTCAAACGGACTTTACGCCCCGGGTTCAAACCTGCTTTCAGGGTTATCCGGGCCCCCGCTGGAGCAGAGCGCCTATCCGCCCTTAGCCCTTCCCCGGCAGCGGCACCAATATTCCCAATCCTTATATCATAAATTTTATTGCTGAAAACCCCGGAAATATGTACCTCCTGATCAGGCATGGTAAATTCAATAGTCTCTCCATCCCG
>PDWJ01010733.1_pt1 | contig 12074 bp, 9 predicted proteins | sample 1430881 | NCBI WGS metagenome assembly PDWJ01 (sample SAMN01162460, study PRJNA174530) | Oral metagenome, whole genome shotgun sequencing project. | biome: Marine environment; feature: Marine mammal; material: Swab sample of the gingival sulcus; isolation source: swab sample of gingival sulcus... | reverse complement strand
ACTAAAATTATTGTTATTTTGCCTTTTAGATACAAGAATTTTAAAAATGTTACAATCTGCTATGTTCTTTTTTTACGGAATGTTGGTTCAGGTTACCGCTAACGGTTTAGTGTATGAGCAGTAGCGGATTAAAAAGCCAAAACTTTAATTTCAGCACTGCACTTCGCCAAACCTTGTTTTAATTTTTCAAATTTACATAAAAAATTAGAAATAAGGTTTGGCGGATTAGAATGCACTAATTTTGAGTTAAGCAACTGAATCGCTATTGCTTATACACCTTGTTGGCAGTAGTAGTTTGTAATTCTAATCTTATTTTTGAGAAGGTCATTTTAATATTCTTAGCATCATAAGTTCTGCCACGAATCTTTTTAGTTATCAACTCATCCCAAAAATGAAATGTTATGTCATATTTTTCTTTATCAATAATCTTAATTCCTTTTATTGCTTCAGTAAATATCCTCGCTAAATATTCTGAATTTGAGAAGTGCCATAATAAAACAATTTCTTCCGGTTTTGTAAATCCTCGACTTGTTTCTCTTTCTGTCACTTGCTCAAGTAATTTGTAATGTTGATGACTTAATTCTCCAAAAAAATCAGTTTTCTTTGAATCTAGTATACTTTTGTATGATTTAATAATTTTTTTATTAAACATCCACTCTGAGTTTTGTAAAATCTCTTTTCCATGAATCATGGAGTGTAGATAATAAATATTTTTTGCTGTTTCATAAACAATTGAACCTAGGAACTTTTCAACATCCTTAATCCTTGATATACTTGAAACTGGTTTAATGAGCTTTAGTATTGAATATCTTACTAAATCAGATTTCCAAAAAGGTTTTGCTCCTCTAACATTTGTCTGAAAAAAGAAATTAATATCAAGCTCAACCAAATTAGAAATTCGTACTATCTCATCTAAACTAGGTAAAATATATCCTTTTAATAAACTTTTAAATCTGCCTATTTCAATTCCTACAAGATTTGCAAAATCAATTTTCCCATGCTTGCTAAACCATAATATACTTCTTAAAATAATTGAGATGTTCTCAGAATTAAGAATGTAATTGTTGTTTAAAGCACCCCATAAATTACTCACTTCTTGATGGTTATCTTTAAAGATTGGCAACTTATCATCATTTATTTCCTGGTTGTGTGTTTTGGAAAAAAGTCTATAAGTTATTTTTGCTATATCTTCAGAATTTGCTTTAGTACTTTTTGTGTTTCTTCGTGTTAAAATATCATTTACACCAACAATAACTTTATTTTTGTTCCCTTGCAGAATTTTTGGACAAGTCAGAATATTGGATGATGGATAAATATAAATAATACCAACTGTAATTAATTCTTGATTATCCTCAATATCAAAATAATTAATATCGAATCTAATATTAAAACCTAAATTGAACTCTATAACATCACCTAATGAAGACGCATCAATTTTCTTTTTTACATTAACAATCTCAAAATTACTATCCTCATCAATACCAATTAAAATATATCCTCCTCCAAAATTCGAGAACGCTAAAAAATCCTTAATTATATTATACTTATCATTTTTTGTTTTTATATGCAACTCTTTTTTATAATCCCAACCATCACTTTCCGTTTTATGCTGGAATAATTCTAAATATTTTGCTTTTGTAGCCTTCATTTATTGTGATGATTCTAGTGGTAACATTCTATTACTGCCAACGGTCTCGGCTATGAGTAGTTGGGGATTTAAAATCTCTAACTTTTCAGTTTAGCACCGACTTTTGTTTTATGTTCATACTTTATTTTTTATCACTATCGCCCCAATTACTTATAGCCATTGTTGTACACAGGCTTTATATTCTTTTACATCAAAACACCATTTTTAGCCTGAATATTTGGTGGCAAATCGGTTTCTCCAAGCATTTCTCTAAGGTCTATTTCAATAATTCGACATAAAGACATCATCGGAATATCATTTGCCATCCCTTGAAACGGATTTTCAGAATAATCGCCTACAATTTCCATCATAATATACACAAAACCAATAAGTGCTGAAATAGGAACTGAAAGCCACAATCCCCAAGTGCCTAATTTCATCATTTCAGGAATCATACTAAATGGTAAAAGAAAAAGAAAAATTCCGATAAAAATTCTACTCATATTGGCATATTGTCTTGGCAATGGAAATTTTTTAATTCGTTCGTTTTTACCTTGTAGGGTGTAAAAACTTTTCAATACATTTTCCATTTCCATAAACCTTCGCCCAGAGTATAAGCTGAACCGCATTGGTGGCAGTAGTTGGAAATCTTAACCGCTAAATTCTTATTAAACGACTTGCCAATTAGCCAGTTTTAGGGGAAAATAGACCGCCAAATTTATTAGTGAGCTTAACAACCTTAGCTTAACAAAAAAGATAAAAGAGTAAATTCATGACAGCTACGATTAACACAGATACAGACATAGAAAATACAACTGATAGCAAGGAACGCCCTATTGCTCCTATTGCGTTGGAGCTAAAAAACATTCACAAAAATTATGGCTCATTAGAAGTATTAAAAGGGGTCTCTTTAACCGCTTATGATGGCGATGTTATCTCAATTTTAGGCTCATCAGGTTCGGGGAAATCCACCTTGTTACGTTGTACCAATTTACTTGAAAACCCATCAGCTGGACAAATCATATTGGGTGGTGAAGAACTACAACTGACCAATGATAAGAAAAAAGGTGGACTCAAAGCAAAAAACCGCAAACAACTAGATAGATTTCGTTCCAAAGTGGGTTTTGTGTTTCAAGGGTTTAACCTATGGCCACATAAGACCATTTTGCAAAATATCATTGAAGGTCCAACCCAAGTTCTTAAAATTAATAAGGCAACAGCGATTAAAGAGGCTGAGGTCTTATTGGACAAAGTCGGTCTGCTAGACAAAAAAGATGCCTATCCTGATAATCTATCAGGTGGACAAAAACAGCGTATTGCCATTGCTCGTGCGTTGGCGATGAATCCGCAAGTATTGCTATTTGATGAGCCAACTTCGGCACTTGACCCAGAGCTTGTTAATGAAGTCCTTGCGGTGATGCAAGATTTAGCAGAAGAAGGGCGTACCATGCTAATTGTCACCCATGAAATGCGATTTGCCCGTGAAGTTTCTAGCCAAGTGGTGTTTTTACATCAAGGACGTATCGAAGAGATAGGAACGCCTGAACAGGTGTTTGATAACCCTAAATCTGAACGAGTTAAGGCGTTTATGTCTTCACACAATCAGGTAACATAGTTAGGTAGCATAATCTGCTAAAAAACAGCCTATAAAAAAATTAAAGAAAAAATAGTTTGATACCTCATAACATTTTTACAATGTAAAAGTGTTTGTTTTTCTGTGGTGACTGGGTTATCATGCCCATATCGTTTATTTAACAAACACTATTTTATTAGTTTTTAATACATTGACTTTTAACAGATTAATTTTTAAGAGTTGTAATAGATTGTTTTTAACATAAGGAATCGCTAAATGAAGCCATCTCAATTTTCAATCCGCCTTTTGGGTTCTACAATGGCACTTGCCATGTCAATCGGTCTAACTGCTTGTGGTGGAGATAAAGCCAATGAGCCTGCTGCTGATGCCAAAAAAGCTGAAACTGCCGAAGCCTCTAAAGAAGCACCAAAAAAGGAAGAAGCTAAAAAAGAGGCTACTGAAGCTGGTGCAACCGAAGCCACAGGTGATGTTATCCGTATCGCTACTGAAGGTGCATACCCTCCGATGAACTTCACTAACCCAGATGGTACTTTAGGTGGCTTTGATGTCGATGTTTCTAATGCTTTATGTGAGCAGATGAAAGCCAAGTGTGAGATTGTTGCTCAAGATTGGGATGGTATTATCCCTGGTTTGAAAGCCAAAAAATATGATGCTATCGTTGCCGGTATGTCTATCACTGATGAACGTAAGAAAGTTGTTGACTTTACCGACCGCTACTTTAGCAGTGGACTAATTGTTATTGCCAAAAAAGGCTCAGACACTAGCCTAAAAAATGCAAAAAATGTTGGTGCTCAACGTTCAACCGTTGCATCACAATATCTAGAAGACGAGCATAAAGGCGTTTCAGCCAAGCTATATGATACTCAAGAAAATGCCAACATTGACCTACTAAACGGTCGTCTAGACGCTATCGTAGTTGACCAAATTGTTGGTACTGATTGGTTAAGCAAAGATGGCTCAAAAGACTATGAGCAAAAAGGCGAAGTTATTTTAACAGGTAAAGATGACTTTGGTATTGCTATTCGTAAAGGCGATACAGAATTGGCTAATAAGTTTAACACTGCCCTAAAAGAAATCAAAGGCAATGGTACTTATGAAACCATTTCACAAAAATATTTTGGTAATAAAACAAAATAACAATGCTGTGATTATTCACTTAAATTGCTAAGTTATAGCAAAATAGGTTATAAGCAAAGTAAGTGATAAACAACACCATAAAAAACCCTCATCGACTGTATGAGGGTTTTTTTATGGAAAGTGATATAATGTGCTGATACATAACTTACTAATACCAAGCCCACGAACTATTATTTTTTAACACACAGACAGGGCATGCCCTGTCTCTACAGGAGCATGGAATTTATTTTGGGGGAATGGTATAACTTACTAATTGGGGAATACAATGTACGGTCTCTTAATGATTGATGTCGCAGGCACAAGCCTTGATGACAGTGATATAAAACTATTGCAACAACCACAGGTCGGTGGCTTGATTTTATTTGCTCGTAATGTGCAGTCGCCAGAGCAGGTGCGTGCTTTGTGTGATGAAATTCGCAAGGTGAATAATGAAATCATCATCGCCGTTGATCAAGAAGGCGGACGAGTTGCCCGCCTGCGTTCAGGCTTTAGTCCATTACCTGCCATGGGTAAGTTGGGAGAATTATTTGAAAGCAAGCCAACCGATGCATTAAAACTTGCCTATCAATGCGGCTACCTCATGGCAAGTGAAGTGTTAGCCGTGGGCATTGACCTTAGCTTTGCTCCTGTATTGGATGTGAATGGGGTTAGCCAAGTGATCGGCGACCGTGGTTTTCACCAAAGTCCAGAGGGGGTGGTGGCATTATCGACTCAGTTTATGCGTGGCATGAAGTCGGCAGGCATGGCAACCACAGGTAAGCACTTTCCTGGACATGGTTCAGTGGCTCCAGATTCGCACATCGCTCAGGCCATCGATGAGCGTGAATTTACAGAAATCGAAAACCATGATATGCAGACCTTCATGCAAACACAACCATGGCTTGATGCCCTAATGCCTGCTCATGTGATTTTTTCTAAGGTCGATGATAAGCCTGCTGGCTTTTCTAGTAAATGGATTGGTGAGATTATCCGCGATAAGCTAGGATTTGACGGCGTGTTGTTTTCTGATGATTTGTCAATGCAAGCGGCTCATGTGGCAGGCGGTGCCGGTGAGCGAGTGCTAGCATCCATCGGAGCAGGCTGTGATATGGCACTGGTTTGTAATGACCGAGAATCTGCCCTAGAAGCGCTTAAAACGGCTCAAACGCTCGACTATCCAAATCAACAACGCATGGCAAAAATGGTCGGCAAAGTACCAAACTGGCAAGGCTCACTGGAGAGTACCTGCCAGCAATTTCCAGAATGGCAAGCTTGCAGGCAGGCTGTTGCGGAATTTTTGTAGAGATGCTTTTGTAGAGATGCTTTAAATTTGATTTACTGCACAAATAAAGTAGCCATTTACGCCCAATCATGCGATGGCTAGCCCTGATAGTAGCGGTATCCTGTACGGCTAGGCGGTGAAAGCGGTGGCTAGTGCTGTGAGTGGTCTCGTGGGAGCAGGAATGCTCACAGTACAGACACCGCCACCGCCTAGCTGTGCAGATACAAGCGGATAGCAGGATTAGCTCCATAAAATTATTATCTGTAACTTCAGTAAACTATCGCCCCATAACCAAGCCCATATAACACGCCCTCCAACCCTGTACAGTTAATCGCCAAATCGGCTTTTGCCTGTACGATGGGCTTGGCTCGATAGGCAAAGCCTAGATTTGCTTTTTCCATCATTGGCAAATCATTTGCCCCATCGCCAATACAGATGACTTCTGACATATCAACGCCCTGCTGTTTGGCTATTTGCTCGACGATTTCTGCTTTTTTTGCCCCATCGACAATCGGTAGCACCACATCGCCCATGACTTTACCCTCATCTATCAGCAGTTTATTGGCATGATATTCATCAATCACTAGCTTATCTGCTATCATCTTGGCAAAATAGCTAAAGCCACCTGAGACCAATACTGTGTGATAGCCCAGTGCATTCAGCAGTTTTAAAGTGGTCACTGCCCCCGCCGAAAGGGTTAGCGTTTCGCTAATGTCTGCCAATTCATCGGCATAAGTGCCATGCAATAGTTGTAAGCGTTTGGCAAACGACTCGCTAAAATCAATCTCACCACGCATCGCAGATTCGGTGATTTCATTGACTTTTTCACCAATGCCAGTGGCTTTGGCAAGCTCAACAATCACTTCTTGTTCAATCAAGGTGGAGTCCATATCAAAACAAGCAACTTTATGCCCCTGTAGCAAGTTAGCAATCGGCAAAATATGACAGTCAAAATCTGCCTTTGTCAGCTCTAATTGCTCTCGCAGATGTTTGGTGACTTGCTCATCAAGTACATGAGCAATGGCGGTACGTTTGTCTTCTGAAACTGCTTGCAGATAACTATCAGCCGTTGGTATTAGCACATATCGCAGGACAGAGACATCCGAGATTCTGTCTTTTGCTAGTTCTGCTTGTAATTCCTCTGTTTCTGTGGATGGGTCTGCTGATAGATTCTCTAGGAGCAATTGAGAAAGCCCATCAGTCGGCTTATCAACTGGCTGATCAACACTCACCGCCTTCCACCCAGCAGGTGTATTAGCTTGAGTGTCTAGCCAGTCTTGCATAGCAGTGCAACAGTTCTTTGATGTTAGCGTTGATGCTTGGGAAGGTTGGTTTTTTATCACCACAATTAAAGCAAAGATTGCTCGTTTGTTTAATTCACTGGCACTTAGTTTACTACCATTTAGTGCAGTTGTTAATGCTGTTTGCCACGCTTGCATGGTACTTTGCTGTAGGTTGTTTTGTAAACTGCTTTGTAAGTTTTGTTGTGAACCATTTTGTCCAGTTGTACTTGTTTGTTCTGTGTTCATTGGGATTTCCTTTTTGGGTTTGGGCTTGAAAGGTTATTTAGAAAAAAATATTAAAAAATGTCACATTATTTCTACTTTCAGACATTTGATGGTAGAAAAAAAATGCCATTCGTGATACTGTTAGCGTCTGTATGCTTAGCATATCATAAAAGAACGGCTAAAGACCATTCATTTGGTGCTAAGATTTGATACTAAATTGATGATAAGCAAATGAATAAAAGTTGATAAATAAAATTATATTTAACATTCATTTTATCACTGTTTCTAATAACCAATTTCCAATAAATTGCAAACGATATAAGTTTAAAAATTATGATTTACTCTGCTCCTAGACAAGGGTTGTTTCTATTAATTATTTCTGTTAGTTTTTGTCTAAATACTGCCTTGGTGATGGTCAGTACTGAAAATCAAGTTGAAAAAAACCGCATACAAAAAGGTGAGCGTTTGGTCACCCAATTGATTGATGAATCAGCACTGGCTTTGGCTTATGAAGACCGAGTAAGCCTAAGCGTGATTGCTAGACGATATACACAAGAATATGATGTCAATCGTATTGTGATCAGAGATGTTAATGAAGAGCCACTGGTACAAGTTGGTGAAGCACCTTTAAAAGAAGGCGTGGTGATTGATGAGTTGGCAACTCGTAATCATAAAGTGATTGGCAGAGTAGAAATGGTGCTGATGCCCACCACCATGAGTGAAATAGCAAAAATGATATGGATGATCATTGTTGGCTCATTTTTCTTTCATCTTATGCTATGGCTTGCCTATGAAAAAGTTGCTCGCCCCACAAAGGAACAGTTAAGATCACTTAGCCGTGAAATTCAGACCTACTATTTTCCAGACCATCACTATCTTGACCCGATTGAAGAACAACTACGTATCGCTAAACAGGAAGAAGATCTAGAGCTGGAGTTGGTACGCCTACGAGAGTTAGAACATCAGTTAGAAAAAGAACAAGCAAAAATAGACCAACGTCAACAAGCCCTTGCTCAAAGTCAGCTACATGTCAAACAACTAGAAGAAAATCAAGAAAGACTACTCAGTAACAATAGTGCTCATGAAAGTGGTCTTAAAAGCAGTAATGATGGCAGTAATCAACAAAGTGACAATGAGAATAATGAACAACTTGGTAACAATGCAACTGCTGATAATCAAACAGTACAAACTCAACCAGACTACCTTTCTGAAAAAATCGACCCAACAGTTACACCAAAGACATCACCAAAAACGACATCAAAAACAACAATTAACACTGAACAAGCCAGTGTTCAAGATATTGTATTTCAGGATGATCAAGCCACAAATAACAAAGCTAACAATGATGAGTCTAAAATTGACAATAGCAAAATCAACAATGCTAATAACAATGCTAAGATAACTAATGTCACCAAGCCGATAACCTCTTCTATCGTCAAAGCAAGTGATGGTGCAAAACATAAAATTTCTGAGTTGTTTGCGAAAATTCCTGTTGCCAGTCATAAACAAGCAGACAGTAAGACAGTTAATGATGAAGCTGTTTTTAATGATAAACCAAAGAACTCTGAAAAATCTGATAAACTTCAGCAGATTAAAAAAACGTTTGTAAGTAAATTAGGGAAATACGATAAATACCTAGGTAAAAAAGACAAACATCAACAGACAGATAATAAGGAAACAGAAACAAAAAAAGAAACAGAAAAGACAATAAAAGATTCAGAATCTACCACGACAAACACAAAGCCAAAAGTAGCAACAGACATCAAAACAGCAACAATAGAAACAAAGGTAGCAAACGTTACAGATGTGCCTAATTTAGAGTCTGTTGTAGAAGTTGTAGAAAATGATACAAAGAATGCTGAAATAGACGCTGTCACGAATGAGGTTGATTTAGATAGTTCTTTAGATAGTCTCCTAGACAACACAGACCAAACGTTAACAGATAAGCGGATAGGTAAGGAAATAGATATTAACAATGCTGATAGTAGCAATGCGATAGATGGTATAGAGATAGCTATAGAACCGAATGACAACGACACAAATATCACTAAGAATGGACTTGATGACGATGAATTTGCTCATGGTAAATTTAAATATGCCATGGCGGTCGATTCTACCAATGCTACTACCTCCACAAAAACTAATGATATTGATACGGATACTGAAAACGAAACCGAAACTAAAAGTGAAAGTGAAACTAACATTAAGAATGATGTTAATCATTATGATAAAACTGATAAACCTAGAGTTCAGCCTAAAACGGAAAAAATAAACAATGAACATCATTCGGGCAGACGAAGTATCAATCAAGTATTTAAAAAACATAGCATGAGCGAAGAGCTTAGTGCTTTCTTGAATGCTAAAAAGCAAGTTAGCCCAACCATTGACAGTCCTATTCATGTCAAATCTGAACATCTCAAAGATAAAAATGCTAAGACTGATGATGTTAAAATTAATAATGTTGTCAATAACGTTGTTGATAAAGTTGTAGATACTGATAGTATTAGTGCTAAGACTGATGAGAAAAAATCTAGTTTCAACACACAAGCAGAATCATCAAACGTATTGCCAACAGCTCAAACGACAGTAACAACAACAGAAGACACAGCTAAAATATCGAAGAAACTATCAGAAAGGCTATCAGCGATAGAAAGTGGCACTAAACCCAAAGCTAAAACGGAAACTGAAACCGAAACTAAAATTAACACCGCAACTAAAGACACAGCGACTATATCACCCACTTCATCATCACCTACTTCATCGCCTACGTCGAAAACTGCTCCAGTAGCCCCAATAGGGTTAGAAGAACCCGATGAATCAGACATTCCTAAAGGATTTTTTAGTAGAAGAAACCCTATTAGCTCCGCCATTAACCAATCTAGTCAATCCAACAAAGCACAATCCGCTTTGAGTGCTGAGTTGTTACAAGTAGAGATTAGTTTTATTGATAAGTATTCATTGTTAAGCAAGCTATCACCTGATATGGCAAGCTCATATTTAAATCTTTGTTCTGAGTTGCTCCAGCAAGCAAGTGAACAATTATTAAAATTGCCCATGCTAGATGGTATCAGCTTGGTTAATCAACCAGTATTTAACCAACAAGGTGCGGTGGTTGAGTTAAAGTCTATTCCAACGCTTAGCTCAGAGCCGAACCAATTGGCACTCGCAGGCTTGATGTTAGGGGCGTTATACAAGATGCTCAATGAAATCATCTATGAAAAACATCGTGAACATGGACAATTTGCATTGACAGTGACCATTGGTATTAGCCAAATAGGTCAAGAGAATACCATGCACAAGCTACTAAAAAGCAGAGCAGGTGAGCATGAAGTGCTGATACTATTGGCAAAAGAAGAATTGAAATATATCGAAAGATACATCAGAGTCAAACGCATCAACACGCCAAATAACCTCTCAGAAGGTGAATGTGTCTATGTCAAAGCCATCAATAATGAATTGTTGAAAAAGATAATCAAAGTGCGTAATTCAGTATTAGAAGAAGACTAGAGGACTGTCAGAAATTATAAAATAACCTGAGTTTAAATTTATCTCTTTCCTCAAAATGAATCAGTCTTCCCTTCCACTGTTACTGTTAAGTCAGGTAAGAACGGATTAAACGAAATACTGTTTCGTCCTGAGGAGCTAAATCGATTAAGCATCGATTTAGCTCCTCAATCCTCAAGATGTAGCGATAGAAGAGTGCAAGACAAAGTCTCTACCTGTGTAGCAAGAGTGGGTGTAAGCAAAGTTGAGATTGGCGTATTAGACTTAAATCCAAAAAACTACCCCAATAGATAAAGAAAAAACCCAGCTCAATCATGAGCTGGGTTTTTTAGAATAGTGGCATCCCGTAGGGGATTCGAACCCCTGTTACCGCCGTGAAAGGGCGGGGTCCTAGGCCTCTAGACGAACGGGACGCAATTAAGCTGTTCGTATTAAGACAAACAGAACAACACACGATAAAACTGCCTAGGAATGTGTTGCACTAGCGATTACTATAAATATAGAATAATTGGTGGAGCTAAGCGGAGTCGAACCGCTGACCCCTTGCATGCCATGCAAGTGCTCTACCAACTGAGCTATAGCCCCTCGCTAGGAGTTGTGTATTATAGGGTAGTGTTTACGATTCGTCAAGCACTTTTTTTAAAAAAATTTAAAAAAATGCAAAAAACTTTAAAACTGGGTTCTTTCTAAAAAACTTTTTCTGAAATAATACCAAACCAAAAAAATAACATATTGAGGCAAACGAGCGAAAATGCCCCGCTACTTTGCAAAATAGCGGGGCTTTGAGCGAGTTTAACAAAGATAGGTTATTTCTTGGGAAAGGTATAATAAAGACAGGGCACGCCCTGTCTCTATTGTAATATTATGAACTTTATCTAACCAACAAGGGGTTACTTCTTACGCTTTTTACGTTGAATCGCATGAATCGCTCGACCATCCGCAGATAGTGCCGCTTCATGTACCGCCTCACTAATGGTTGGGTGAGCAAAAGTCATCAACTGCAAGTCTTCAATGCTAGAAACAAATTCCATCGCAATCATACCTTGGTGCACGATATCACCTGCACCCGCACCAATCATGTGCATACCTAGTAGGCGATCCGTTTTTTCATCAGCAACCACTTTAATCAAGCCATGACCTTCACCTTGAGCCAAGGCACGACCATTGGCTGATAAGCTAAACGAACCTGTTTTCACTTCATAGCCTTGTTTTACCGCTTCTTGCTCAGTCAAACCAACCCATGCGATTTCTGGATGGGTATAAATCACGCTGATAATAGTATCATAGTTGATTTGAGCTTTTTCGCCATGAATACGCTCAACCGCCATCATGCCTTCTTCCATCGCTTTGTGAGCAAGCATAGGACCACGCACCAAGTCACCAATCGCATAAACATTGTCTAGGTTCGTTTTACACTGGTCATCCACATCTACCAAGCCACGC
>PDWJ01004586.1_pt1 | contig 12077 bp, 10 predicted proteins | sample 1430881 | NCBI WGS metagenome assembly PDWJ01 (sample SAMN01162460, study PRJNA174530) | Oral metagenome, whole genome shotgun sequencing project. | biome: Marine environment; feature: Marine mammal; material: Swab sample of the gingival sulcus; isolation source: swab sample of gingival sulcus... | reverse complement strand
GATCCTCCTAAATTTTTGTTAGTTTAATACTGTTTCAATTAACTTAATTGATTGGAAGCGATAATATGTTATCATTATTTAACTCAATCTTGGTTAGAATCGTCCCTATCTGAATAATTTTGACTTTATCATTACCAATATTTATTATTTCTCCAACCTTAATCGATTTGGTTAAATAAACCCCGTAAATAATATTATTTAATATATCTTTTGATCCTACATCAAAAAAAACAACCATAACGATATTAATTGAAGCAATTAAAATTAGTAAAATATTTGTTAATATTTCAGCTTTAATTTTAAATAGACTAGAGCAATAATAAAAGTGATTATAAGAATTAAGACATGTTATTGTTCCTAATATCTCTGTATTATCTATGCCAATTCTTGAAGAAGCACCTTTTACAATACCACTAATAACTTTAGCACCCCATGAGCCAATTAGTAAAATAAATGTGGACTCCAAAAGGTTTAGCAGATAGATAATTAATTGGTTGATAATATCTGCAAAAAAAAAATTAAGCTTTATTAAGAAGCTAAGAAAAATAGACCTTAGTAGATAAAAACTATAACATTAGAAACACAATTTATAATGTAATAGTAAATATATAGTATTAATTAAATCTGTGCATCTTAACGGAATAAGATTTAAAGATTAGAGAATAAATGATTTACTAATGAAATTTACAAGTCACTTACGCAAATAGAACTTATCGGCAAACAATTTCACAAATCGTAGTTAATCTTACTGATGCGAAAAAACATAAAAAGTTACCAAATAAAGATAGAATAATTAAAAAACTAATATCAAACTCAATTAGAAAAATGTAAGTTGAAGCTGTTCATCGTTATAAAAAATCATTAACATAATTATTTTACAGATTCTTTCAAAACATAATATAAAATATAATTAAAATAACTTATAACTCAGACAAATCTTTCATCAATTTACTATATTGACTAAAAGTCAAAGCTTGGTCAGCATCACTTAATGCTGTTGGTGGATCAGGATGAAATTCAACCATAACTCCATGTGCACCAACAATTTTTGCAGCTTTTGCTAACGGAATAATTTTATCTCTAACACCAATTGCATGAGAAGGATCAACTATAATTGGTAAGTGAGTCATTTCTTTTAAAAATGGAATAACACCTAAATCAAGAGTATTTCTTGTTGTTGTTTCAAAAGTTCTAATTCCTCTTTCGCAAAGCATTACCTGTCTATTGCCTTGTGCAAGAATATATTCAGCAGCATTTAACAATTCATCAACAGAAGACATCATTCCCCTTTTCAGCATTACAGGTCTGTGAACTTTTCCAACTTCTTGCAATAAGGAAAAATTCTGCATATTTCTTGCACCAATCTGTAAAATATCCGATTGAAGAGCCGTTTCTGCAACTTGTTCCGGAGCTAATACTTCTGTTATTATTGGCATTTCAAATTTATTTCCTGCAGCTTTAAGTTCATTTAATCCTTCAAAACCTAAACCTTGAAAACTGTAAGGAGAAGTTCTAGGTTTAAAACATCCTCCTCTTAAGATTTGTGTACCGCTTTCTTTTGCATGTTGTGCACAACTGAATATTTGTTTATGCGATTCAACTGAACACGGACCTCCAATAACAATAAAATTATTTCCCCCAATCTCTACATCATTTACTTTAATAATTGTATCCTCGGGCTTATAATCTCTACTAGCTAATTTGTAACTCTTTGTTTTTTTTATCTTTTTAGGAACTTCTTCTTTTACAATTTCTTTCTCTATTAGTTTTTCATCATTTTCATTTTTTATTGATAAAAATACATCTAACTTTGCTTTCTCAATATCTTTAGTTGGATAACATCCAAGCACTTTCAAAAATCTTGTATACAAACCTAAATCATCTAAAAGATTTTCGATTTTTTTATCTTTTATATTTCCTTCAAAATCTAAATAAAACATTTCTTCCCAAGGATTTCCAATTATGGGACGTGATTCCAGTTTATTCATATTAACACCATATTTATTGAAAACAGTTAATGCTTCCAATAATGAACCGGCTGTGTGAGCAGTTGCCATTACCAAAGAAGTTTTAGAGGGAATTCTTGAATCAACCTCATAAGGTTTTCGCGAACAAACTAAAAATCGTGTAAAATTGTTTGGTTGATTAGCAATATCTCTTTGAAGAATTTTTAAGCCAAAAAGCTTTGCAGCTTCTTCACTGGCTATTGCACCATGCTCTGCAATTCTTTCATCTTTTAATTTTTTTCCGGAAAGAGCTGTATCTGCAAAATATTGAATTTTTGCATCCGGTAAAGTTGATAAAAATTTATTACATTGTGCAGCAGCTTGATAGTGAGCATAAATAACTTTTAATTTTCCAACTGTTGAATTTTCAGAACCAACCAAACAATGTTTAACTTGAAATTTTTCTTCACCAATTATTGAAAGAGTTGTATGAAGTAATAAATCATAAACTTCATTTATTCCACCCGAAGTTGTATTTTCTATTGGTAACATTGCAAAATCAGCTCTTCCTGCTTCAACTTCTTTGGCAACTTCATCAAATCTTTTTTTACTAATAAAAATTATTTCTTTTTTGAATTGAGAAAAAAACTGTCTAGCTGCCATAGAACTATAGGAACCTTCAATGCCTTGAATAGCAATTCTTATAACATTACTATCATTTTGAAAAAGTGAAGTTCTAAAATGATTTTGTTGAAGTCTCACTGAATCATCAATTATATCATAAAAAATTTTAGAAACATAATGAGAGTCTAATCCTAGTTCTTTACCAACTGTAACCATTTTAGATAATAATTCTGTTTCTCTTTTTGTATCTCTTATTGGAGTATTTGAATCAATTTTAGAGTTTATTACATCTTTACTTAGCTTTCTTCTTTCAGAAAGTAATCTTAGTATTTCTGCATCAACATTATTTATGTTTTTTCTTATTTCGTTTAGTTTGTTATCTTTTTCCATAATAAATCCATCAATAAAAATTAAATAGAATTTGAAGCTACAAAAATATCATTATCAAATAAAGATTATAAACATAATAATATCTAACTATTCATCAACCATGTACTTTTTATAAATATTTTTGCATATAAAATTTATAATTATGTAAATAAAAAAAATAACATGATCAATAAACTCGCTTACCACTTAAAATAACTTAAACTCTTTGTGTTCAATCACAAATAAAATGTATGAAACAATTAATATTATAGAAATGCTTTCTTCATATTCAAGGTTGCCTTTTTCCTTAAAAATGTCCTATTATTTAATTAGTTTTAATGTTTTGATAAAGATATTGTTGACGTTTTTATAATAACTTAAAATCACATATTTAGAAGATTATTCTTAAAATGATAGAATCTGTTAATACGATAAATATTCTTTTACCAATCCTATATTTTGCTACATTTGGAGTTTATTTTTACGATTTTTTTAAGGAAGATAGTGGAGTATATCATGCTAAAAGGATCTTCCTTTTTATTACACTATTTATTCATTTGCTCTATCTTCTTGTAAGAACTATAGAATTTAATCATCCCCCAATTACTTCTAAATTTGAAATCTTTACTATTTTGGCGTTTTGTTTAAGCTTCTCTTATTTTTTATTGGAATTGCTTACCGATATAAGAGGTACAGGAGTCTTTATTATTTTATTTTCACTAGTATTTCAAATTATTTCGTCATTATTTATACAAGATTTAATTGAAATAAAGGAAGTACTAAGAAATAAATTACTTGGTATTCATGTTATTACTGCTCTTGGTGGTTATGCCGGTTTTACAATAGCTGCTATACATGGTGGATTATTTTTTCTTTTGTACAAGGATATAAAACTTAACAAGTACGGACTAATTTTTAAACGATTGCCAAGTCTTGAGGTATTAGAAAAACTAAACTTCTATTCTGTTCTTATTGGTTTTATTCTGCTAACAATTTCAATACTAATAGGGCTTATTTGGCTTCCAATTGCATTTCCTGATATATCTTATCTTGATCCCAAATTGATTTCGGTAAGTATTGTTTGGATAATATTTTTTATTGGCATAGTATTAAAAATATTTGCTAAACTTTATGGAAAAAGAGTAATAATCTTTTCTATAATAGGATTTGCAATAGCAATTTTTTCACTATTAGTCTCAAAGATATTTGAAAATACTTTTCATTCATTTTATTAAGGATATTAGAAATTACAATAATGAATTTGATAGGTATATCCATAAATCATAGAACTTCCCCCATAGAAATTAGAGAAGCTCTTCACCTAAGTACTGAAGAACAAAAGAAATTTATTTCCAAACTTAGAAAAGGATTTTTAAACGAAGGTTTTGTTATTTCTACATGTAATAGAACTGAAGTTTTTGGTATTCCTAAAAAAGATATAAAAACAGACGATCTTTTTAATTCATTATTAAAATTTAAATCTGTTAAAAATTTATCGCAAAATCATATTGAAAAATATAATTCTAGTAGTTCTTTAGAACATATTGCCAAAGTAGCTTCTGGAATTGATTCTTTAATTATTGGTGATAGTCAGATTTTAAGTCAATGTAAAAATAGTTTTAGAATTTCAGTTAACGAAAATTTTTCTAATACTGTAACACGAAAAATATTTGATATTACTGCCAGAATTGGGAAAAGAGCAATTAAAGAAACATTCATTTCTCAAGGTGCAGTTACTATTAGTTACGCTGCAATTCAAGTAATTGAAAAGATTTTTGCTAATCTATATGAAAAAGAAGCCTTAGTTATTGGTGCCGGTGAAACAAGTGAATTAGCTGCGCTCCATCTAAAAAGTAAGAATGTTAGTAAAATTACAACTACCAATAGAACAAATTCTAAAGCAGAATTACTTGCAAAAAAGGTTGGTGGTAAAACATTAGATTATGATAAGTTCAAAAACCAACTTCATAACTTCGATATTATACTGAGTGCCACAAGTTCTAAAGACATTATTGTTGAATATAATTATATAAAAGAAGCGATTTCCAAAAGAAGAGGAAACCCTATATTCATTATGGATATTGCAATACCACGAGATATTGATCCTAAAGTTAGAAAATTAGATAATGTTTTCTATAATGATATTGATTCATTAAATATTATTGTTGAACAAAATCTAAAAAAAAGAAAACAAGAAATTTCTAAAGTTGAAGAAATAATTTCTGAAGAAATAAACAATTTTTATCATTGGTATAATACACTTGGAGTTCTTCCAACAATAAAATCATTAAGAGCATTTTTTGAAGAAATTGAAAGAGACGAATTAGCAAAAATAAAACATAAAATTACAGACGAAGATTATATAAAACTTGAATCTATGACAAAAAGATTAATTGGAAGAATTTTACATAATCCTACAATTAAGCTTAAAGAACTTGCTGAAAATGGTGATGAATTAGACAAAGCGAACTTACATACAAGTGTTCTTAAATTTTTATTCGACTTAGAAAGTACTAATGAAAATGGTAGAATTAGTAAGGGGAACAAAAATGCAGAAAGATAAGTTAGTATTGGGAACAAGAGGAAGTGCTCTTGCTTTATGGCAGGCAAATTATGTAAAGAAGCATCTAGAAAAAAATAATAAAAATCTTTCTGTTGAAATAAAAATTATTGCAACTAAAGGAGATAAAATTTTAGATGTTGCACTATCTAAAATTGGTGATAAAGGACTTTTCACAAAAGAATTTGAATTAAAATTATTAAAAGGTGAAATTGACCTTGCAGTCCACAGCTTAAAAGATCTGCAAACTAAAATTCCCAAAGGGTTAAAACTTGCATGTGTAACTAAACGGCATCCTGTTGAAGATGTGCTAATTGCAAGAAAAAAGAATATGACAATTGAAAAATTACCAGAAGGTGCAACGGTAGCTACTGGATCGTTAAGAAGAAGAGCACAACTAAAACATTTACGCCCTGATATAAATATTGTGGAATTAAGAGGTAACGTACCTACAAGAATAGAAAAATTTCAAAAATCAAAATGGGATGCAATAATTTTAGCCCGTGCAGGAATAGAAAGATTAAAATTAAAAAAACATATTTCTTCCATTATTGATACGGAAACAATATTGCCCGCTGTTGGACAAGGTGCTTTGGGAATTGAAATAAAAAGTACTAATAAATTTGCTAATAAAATTTTAAAAACTATTCATGATGAAAACACTTATGCTGCAGCTCTTGCAGAACGTGCAATGCTAAGAAAGCTTGAAGGTGGTTGTCAAGTTCCTATTGGAGCTTTTGCTGAAGTAAGAAAAAATGGATTATATCTCACAGGCTTGGTTGCGTCACTTGAAGGTGATATAACCTTAAAAAAAACTATACGCGGCAGTAAAAAAAACGCTGAAGCACTTGGTAAAAAATTGGCTGGTGATTTAATAAAAGCAGGTGCAAAAAAAATTCTTAGAGAAGTGGATAAAACTAATAAATGAAAAATATTTTAAAAAATGTAAATATTATTTTAACACGTGCAAAACACCAAGCAATTGAAACCATTCACCAATTGGAAAGTTTAGGAGCAAATGTAATTAGTTTTCCAACAATAAAAATTACAACTATAAAAAACGATCCTATTCTTGATGAAAAAATTAAAAATATTAATAATTATAATTCTCTTATCTTTACATCTGAAAATGCTGTAAAATCTCTTTTAGAAAAGCTTGATGAACTAGGTATAAACTTCGATCCAAAAAGATTCTTTATAATTTCAATTGGCGGAAAAACATCCCAGGTTTTAAGAGAAAATGAATTTAGAATTGATTTTCAATCGAAATTATTTACTTCTAAATCTTTAATTGAAAAGGTTAGTTTAATAAATTTGGTTGGAAGAAAAATTCTTGTTCCTAGCTCTACTTTATCTAAAAAAAATCAATTTAGTATTTTGGAAAAAAGTGGTGCTATTGTTGAGCAAGTAGCAATATATACAAATACAGTAAATGATACAGAATTTTTAGATAAAGAACTAAATGAAATAAAGAAAAAAGAAATTGATCTATATATTTTTACAAGTCCTTCAACTTTTAAAGGATATGTAGAAATTCAAAAAATTGGAAATTGTGTAGATTATTTCAAAAATAAAAACATTGCAGTAATTGGTCCGGTTACTAAAAAAACGTTAGAAGAATTTAGTCTTAAGCCTAACATTATGCCGAACAATTACACAATGAATAATTTAATTACAGAAATAAAAAAATTTTATAGTAAAGAAAAAATAATTCAGAATATTTAAGAATCTTCATTCCCACATGTTTTTAATGGAACTCCTATTAATAATTAGTTTCCCAATTAAAACATTTTGGAATAACGAATAAAATATTCGGGAGGAAAAATTTTGACACAACTAAAAAATGATCTCTTTTTACGTGCATGTAAAAAAGAACAAATTGAAAGAACACCAATATGGATAATGCGACAAGCTGGGAGATACCTTCCTGAATATAGAGCTGTTAGAAAAAAATATGATTTTCTAACTATGTGTAAAACTCCTGAATTAGCAACGCAAGTAAGCTTGCAACCTATTGATTTAATTGGTGTTGATGCTGCAATAATTTTTTCTGATATTCTTGTAATTCCTGAAGCTATGGGAATGCACCTAGAAATGCATGAAGGAAAAGGACCGGTTTTCCCTTCTCCAATTAGAGAAGAAAGGGATTTAGAATCATTAAATATTATTGATCCTACTGTTGAATTAAAATACATACTTGATGCTGTATCCTTAACAAAACAAGAATTAGATGGCAGGGTTCCTCTAATTGGGTTTAGCGGTTCACCATGGACTTTGTTAACATATATGGTTGAAGGTGGAGGTTCAAAGAATTTTCCCAATGTAAAAAAAATGATTTACAATCATCCTAAATTAGCTCATAAAATTTTGGATAAATTATCTTCAGCAATTGCGGCATACCTTTCTGCTAAAATTGAAGCTGGAGTAAACGCAATTCAAATTTTTGATACTTGGGGTGGAATTTTATCTCAAGACGATTATCTTGAATTCTCATTGAAATATGTAGAAAAAATTATTTCTGAAATAAAAAGAACAACAGAACCTATTATATATTTCCCAAAAGGTGTTCATTCAAAATTAGAAGAAATTGCAAATTGTGGAGCAGATGTTCTTAGTTTAGATTGGACAATGAATTTAGGACAAGTACGAAAATTGGTTGGTGATAAAGTTGCTTTACAAGGAAATTTAGATCCAACTACTTTGTATGGAAGTAAAGAAATAATTGAAGAAAGAGCCTTAAGAACTATGCAAGCTTTTGGTAACGGAACCGGACATATTTTTAATTTAGGTCACGGAATTTTACCGGATATAAATCTGAACAATTTAAAATATCTTATTAACTTTGTTAAGGAGAATAGTTCACAATTCCATAAATAATAATTACCTATTCCCTTCTTTATTGGAGATGTAAGAATTATAGAATAAATTTCCTATAATAGTATTAGAGAATAGAAAAAACTATTCAATAAATTTTGATTTTAGAATTTATTATTCGATATAAAGGATTTTATGTTTAACATAGATTTAGATTTAGTTCGTAAATATGATAAACCCGGACCAAGGTACACTAGCTACCCAACGGCTCCTCAGTTTCATGAAAATTTCACTCAGAAAAATTATATAGATGAAATAATTAGAACTAATAATTTAGAAAATCCTCCTAATCTTTCACTCTATTTCCACTTCCCTTTTTGTGATACACTTTGTTACTTCTGTGGTTGCAACATGATTGTTACAAGAAATAGAAAACGAATAACTGAGTATATCAATCACCTAAAAAATGAAATTGGCAGCGTTATTTACCAACCCGAGTGGGAGAAATACGACGGCCTCAATGCCAAACTTTGCGCGCCGGTAACTGATTTTGAAAAACCCAAGCACTTTAATCGCAAAATCACCCGCAGCATGGGGCGCGTTGCCTTGTTATCAACCGTTTGCGCAGAGCGCGCCCTGACCGATGCCGACTTGCTGGACCATCCCGTGATAACGTCCGGGCAAATGGGCATTTCCTTTGGCTCGTGCAGCGGTTCTACCGATGCCATTCAAGAATTTGGCAACATGCTAAACGACTGCGATGTCAAAGGCATTAACGCAACGACTTACGTGCGCATGATGAGCCATACCGCCCCGGTCAATATCGGCGTTTATTTGGGACTGACCGGACGCATTATCACTACCTCTAGCGCTTGTACTTCCGGCAGCCAAGGCATTGGCTATGCCTATGAAGCGATTAAATTCGGCCAGCAAGACATCATGTTGGCCGGCGGCGGGGAGGAATTGTGCCCGTCCCAAGTCGCCATTTTTGACACTTTATTTGCAACCAGCCTACAAAACCAAACGCCAGAATTGACCCCCAGACCCTTTGACCGTGACCGCGACGGTTTGGTGATCGGCGAAGGCGCCGGAATTTTAGTGTTGGAAGAATATCAGCATGCCAAATCGCGAGGGGCTAAGATCTATGCTGAGATTGTCGGCTTTGCCAGCAATTCGGATGGCAAGCATATTACGCAACCCAATGCCGATACCATGCAACAAGTGATGGCGCACGCTTTAGAAGACGCCGGACTTAAACCCCAAGATATCGGTTATATCAATGCCCACGGCACGGCCACCGAGCACGGCGACATTGCCGAGACCACGGCGACGGCAAATGTCTTCGGCGCCGTTCCCATCAGTTCGCTAAAAAGCTATATGGGACACACCCTTGGCGCCTGTGGCGCACTGGAGGCCATTTTTTCCATTCAAATGATGCGAGAAAAGTGGTTTTCGCCGACTCGAAACTTAGAAAATGTAGACCCGCGCTGCGGTGATTTAGATTATATAAGGGACGGTATTCGCGAACTGGATACCGATTGCATTATGAGCAATAATTTTGCCTTTGGTGGGATCAATACTTCGCTGATTTTTAAAAAGCTACACTAGGTAGTGTAGTATATAATCGTGTGGACTCATTGCCCCACAACTAAAAAAAGCGTCAAAGAACAACCGTTCCTTGACGCTTTTAAATTGAAAAATCGGAGGCTTATTTGGCAATATTGCCCTTTAAAGCCACGCCGGCCATCAAACCGCCCACTTCACATTCAAAAGCAGTTCTGCTCGAATAGGTTTGTTTTTTATAGTAACTCACCAAATTGGTGACTTTTCTGCCACCATATTTTTTAGCTGTGCCTTGAAACTGCTTAACGGCAGATAAAAAGGCAATTTGACAGGCTTCTTTGGCACTCTTATTAAAGGCGTTGGTTTTTTTATTACTCACCATTCCACGGCGAATAACCTTTCCCTTGCCCGAGGCAAAATACAATTTGACATTCGGGTCAACAACCAGTTGCCCACGCTCAGAATTAAGCGCTTCTTCTATTGAAAAGTGATGCGTACCTTTTTTAGGCAAACCGTCTTCACTGGTACTTGAACAGCCGGCAATGAGGAATACACTGAATAGTATGGCTAAAAGGGAAGAATTGTTTTTCATAATGTCTCCAAAAATACATGATTAACGCCAGTCATTGTAGCGAAATTGACAGGTTTTGCCAAGGTAACACATAGATAAAATAATTTTATTTTATTCAACAAAAAAGCCGCCCGAAATAGGCGGCTTTTTTCAGTTAGCAGCGCACGCTAGCCATTAACCAATGACGCCGCCTTGCATAATTTCATCAAAAGTTTTTTCTTCTTCGACGATTTCCGCCTTTTCAAGCAGCGTGTCAATTAACTGATCTTCCATCACTTGTGCATACACCTGTTCTACCGCATTGGGGTTTTTCTGGTAGTATTCGCGCACTTCGCGTGGATCTTCGTAAGTCGAGGCAATTTTCTCGATGTGGGCTTCAACGCGCTCGCCGTCGGGAGTAATTTTCATTTCCTCAAACAACTTACCCATAATCAGACCCAGCAATACGCGGCGGCGCGCCGGTTGATCGAATTGCTCATCGATAATTTTTTGGCGCGCTTCCTCATCTTTTACTGCTTCTTCAAGCTTTTGTTCGTGCGCCATGCGCGCTTTTTCTTGGGCAACCATGCCCTCGGGAATCATCACTTGGTTGGCATCGACCAAATGCTGCATCACTTGTTGATGAACGATACGGCGCAAACCGTTGTCCAATTCGCGCTCCATATTGTCGCGAATGGCGCTTTGTAGGCTCTCTAGCTTGCCATCTGCAATGCCAAAGCGCTTGACAAAATCTGCTGTCATTTCCGGCAACTGTGGTTTTTCTACCGCTTTGACTTCAATATCAAAAGCCGCTGTCTTACCGGCGACATCTTCACCGTGGTAATCTTCCGGGAAGTTGACGGTGGCCACTACTTTATCGGCTGTCTTCTTTTCAAACAGCGCTTCCTCGAATTCCGGCAACATCTGTTTTAAACCCAAGACGACGGGGACATCCTCGGCACTGCCGCCCTCAAAAGTCTCGCCGTCAATTTTGCCCTCGAAATTGATAATTACGCGATCGCCTTCTTGCGCTTTTTCATCGCTGGCTTTCCAGTCAGCGGCTTGCTTGCGAAGTGTTTCAATCATATTATCGACGTCGCTGTCCTTGACTTCGCTAACCGCTTTTTTAACCGTTAGCGTATCTATGCCTTTGACGTCAAATTCCGGTACGATTTCTAGGGTGGCTTCGTAGACAAAAGGCTCATTGGCGGCAAAACCCGACACCGGATTAATTTGCGGCTGTCCGGCGGGAATAAGCTTTTCCTGCTTAATGGCATCGCCGTAACTCGACTCGATTAACTCGCCCAAAACGTCCTGACGCACAGCACCGCCGTAGCGCTGCTTAATCACGTTCATTGGCACTTTGCCCTTGCGAAAGCCGTCTAATTTAGCAGTTTTTTGTGCTTTTTTTAGACCCTCAAGGACTTTTTGATCGACTAAATCCGCGGGAACTTCAACGGTTAATTTGCGTTGTAAGCCTTCCAAGATATCAACTTTAACTTGCATGTCTTTACCTAATGTAGTGAATGTAAGGCAAAAGCGGGGGAAATGTGATGGTGCGAAAGGAGAGACTCGAACTCTCACGCCTTGCGGCACTGGAACCTAAATCCAGCGCGTCTACCAATTCCGCCACTCTCGCACGTGTAGAAAC
>PDWJ01005280.1_pt1 | contig 12079 bp, 11 predicted proteins | sample 1430881 | NCBI WGS metagenome assembly PDWJ01 (sample SAMN01162460, study PRJNA174530) | Oral metagenome, whole genome shotgun sequencing project. | biome: Marine environment; feature: Marine mammal; material: Swab sample of the gingival sulcus; isolation source: swab sample of gingival sulcus... | reverse complement strand
ATGCTCTTTCGGAAATACGATATCGCCCTCGTAGGCTTGGTCAAGCCCTGCAATCATCTTCAATAAAGTCGATTTTCCCGACCCGTTCAGACCAATAATCCCAATCTTTGCTCCATAGAAAAAAGAAAGGTTGATATTTTTCAAAATTTGTTTTCCCGTAGGTGTCTTTTTATTGACACGATACATCGAAAATATTATTTTTTCATCACTCATTTTTTAGATTTTTAGTTGTTAGGTTTTAGTGATTAGTTTTTTCTATCAATAATTTCATTGTAAACTCAATCTATCAAACCCTTTTTTATCTATAATTTATTTTAGAGAAATCAAAACATTGCACTGTTTCTAATATTTTTTTTATTCTCCCTAATTTTATTTCAATTTTACCAAAAGAATCTCTACTGAAAAAAGCTGTATTGGATCTAGCTAAAAAGTGAAAAATTATATCATAATTTTCAATACTCCTAAACTTAGGAGTTAAACTATCCCAGAAGAATGATTGGGCTATAAAATCTCCCTCTTCTGTTATTTTTATAGCATTCTGGTTATTTTTTTGCAAATTTAAAAGTAATTTCAAATACTCTTCAATTTCATTTTTAACCATAGATATGATAAAATAAAAAAGAACATGCTCAAACTCCTTATGGAAACAAGCTTTTGTCTCGGTGATTTTTATAAGTTCAGCATCTAAAAAAGATTCACTAAATGAAATTTCCTCTATATGCTTGGGAATATATACCTCTTTAAGTTTAACGCCTTCAAATATTCGAAGAGGTTCTAAGTATTCTTCTTTTGCAATATGATTTTCTTTACCAAAACATTTATAAAAACCGCTAGAACTATAATTTCTTTGAGAAATAAATCTATTTGTCAAAATTTGATAAGGTATAGAAAATCTATTATATATTTTTTTATTTACCATTGTGTTTTCTACTTAAACTGATCCAAAAATCGCACATCGTTTTCAAAGAATAGGCGTAAATCTTTGATGCCGTATTTCAACATTGCGATACGCTCAACGCCCATTCCCAAGGCAAATCCGGTGTATTTCTTACTGTCAATATTACTACTATCCAACACATTCGGGTCAACCATTCCACAGCCCAAAATTTCTAACCAACCTGTGTTTTTGCAGACAGTACAGCCTTTGCTATTGCAGATTGTACAGGAAATATCCATTTCGGCAGACGGCTCGGTAAATGGAAAGTAAGACGGTCTTAGACGAATTTGCACATCTTTGCCAAACAATTCTTTAACGAAGTAAATCAAGGTTTGTTTCAAGTCTGCGAATGACACATTTTCATCAATATACAACGCCTCTATTTGGTGGAAGATACAGTGAGCTCGTGCTGAAATTGCTTCGTTACGGAATACTCGCCCCGGTGTAATTGTACGAATTGGCGGCTCCAACTCTTCCATTTCGTGCACCTGTACCGATGAAGTGTGTGTACGCAACAGCACATCAGGGTTTTGCTGAATGAAAAACGTATCTTGCATATCACGAGCGGGGTGTTCCTCAGGGAAATTCAACGCTGAAAACACGTGCCAATCGTCCTCAATTTCGGGTCCCTCAGACACGGTAAAGCCTAAGCGCGAAAAAATCTCAATGATTTCGTTTCTTACTAATGAAATAGGGTGTCTTGTGCCTAATTTCAAAGGCATTGCAGGCATTGTGAGGTCATTACTTTTTTCCGTTGTTTCTTGCGTAGAAAACTCCTCTTTCAGCCTATTTAATTCCTCTGTGGCAAAATTCTTCAACTCGTTCAATGACTTTCCCACCTCACGCTTTAGTTCGTTTGGCACATTACGAAAATCATTAAAAAGGGTCGAAATTTTCCCTTTTTTACTCAAATATTCTATACGAATGGCTTCCAATTGCTCTGCATTCTCCGCTTGCCAATTTTTTATCTCCTCTCGAATCTTGTCAATAGTATTCAGCATAATTTTATTTCTCTATTTGCGAACCGCAAAAGTAGAAAAAATAAGTGATTTTTAGAAAAACTCGTCGCGAGAATACCTTTTTAACATATTTTTAGAAATAAAAATCATTTTGGGTATGAAAATTGTATGATACTCGAAAAATAGAAGAAAATGATTATTATTAAATAAAAAGTAAAAAAAATGAAAAAATTAGTAATGTTAGTTGCAAGTGCTGCACTTGTGTTTGCTGTGAGTTGTGACAAGAAAAAGAGTGGTGAAAATAGCGAAAAAGAATCTTCTGTAAAGGAACAAGTTGTTGATTCCGCTGATTCAGGTGATAGCGAATGGGTTTTGGAAGGGGAGTATGCCGGAGTTCTTCCTTGTGCTGATTGTAGTGGTATTAAAACCAAAATCGTATTAAAAGAGGATGGTACTTTTGAAAAAAGTGAGGAATATTTGGAGAAAGATAACGGACTTGTAGAGAGTAAAGGTACTTTTGAGTGGGATAAAACGGGAGGTGTAATCACGCTGAAAGATGAGAAAGGAAATGTGCAACTTTACAAAGTGGATGAGGGAGTCTTGATTATGCTTGGTTCTGATGGTAAGGAAGTTGAAGGTGAGTTGGCAGACTCTTACGTGCTTTCTAAAGTTGAATAGATAGATTGATAAGTCACACAAAAAAGCGCATTACCACAAAAGGGTAATGCGCTTTTTTCTGTTTTGTGAATTTCTTTATTATAACATCATTAGTTTACAGGAGAGGAGATAAAATAAAAAAAACTATTTGCCGATACAAAAATTCTGGAAAATAGAGCCTAAGATATCATCGGTAGAGAGCTCTCCAGTTATGCTTCCCAAGTGGTGAAGCGTCTCGCGAATATCCTGTGAAATAAAATCTGAGGGGATTTCTTGTTGCAAGCCGTCTAAAATTCGTGTTGTTGCAGTTTCTGCCTTTTTTAGCAATTCGTAATGGCGAATATTACTTACGATAACGTTAGCTTCTCCCTGTTGCATTCCCAAATAATGTTGATGTAGTTTTTCTAAAATTTGTGTAGTATTTTTACCCTGTCTTGCTGCAATACAAATGATATTCTCTTTGGGAATATATTTTTGGTAAAAAACCGTCTTTGCTTCCGCCTTATCTGTTTTATTGATGAGTAATAGCAGTGTTTTTTCGGTATTTTCAACGTGTTTCTGCAACTTCTGTAAGGCTTCTAAGTTGCTTTTTTCGTCTTCGGTGGCGTCCACAAGAAATAGGATAAGTTCTGCCATATCTACTTTTTGCCATGTGCGTTCAATACCCAAATTTTCAATGGTGTCTTGCGTTTCGCGAATGCCAGCTGTGTCAATAAATCTATATTCTACTCCTTTTATAATGATAGTGTCTTCCACTACATCGCGCGTAGTTCCTGCAATCTCGGAAACAATAGCCTTTTCTTCACCGAGTAAAGCATTGAGCAGCGTTGATTTTCCAACATTCGGTTTTCCGATAATGGCGACAGGAATCCCTTTTTTGATGGCATTTCCCAAATGAAAAGAGTTTGCCAATTGGTGAATAGTTGAGTGTAATTTTGTTGCAAGATTTAGGAGTTGTGTGCGGTCTGCAAATTCGACATCTTCTTCACTAAAATCCAATTCCAATTCAATAAGTGAAACAAAGTGCAGGAGTTGCTCGCGGAGTTGTTTCAATTTTTCCGAATAGCCACCCCGCATTTGTTGCATCGCCATTTTGTGTGCCGCAGCCGATTGTGAATTGATAATGTCGGCAACGGCTTCGGATTGCGACAAGTCCAATTTGCCGTTTAAATAAGCGCGCTGTGTAAATTCGCCGGGCTGGGCGAGCGTAGCACCATTTTCCAAAAGCAGGGTTAATAATTGTTGCTGAATATAAGGGGAGGCGTGGCACGAAATTTCTACCATATTTTCTCCTGTGTAAGAACTCGGTGCTTTGAATAGGCTAACCAAAACCTCGTCTATTAATTGCCCGTTGTGGCGAATTTCCCCGAAAGAAAGGCTGTGGGAGGCTTTGTCTTCCAATTTTTTCTTTCCATGAAAAAATTTAGAGACAATCGAAATTGCAGCATCCCCTGAGACTCTAAGCAGCGCAATAGCACCATTTCCGGGAGGTGTTGCGATAGCACATATGGTGGTATTCGTAAACATATTTCATATTTTTGAGCAAAGATAATGATTTGGGTGTGGTTTTTGTGAAGATGGTGTAGAAAACCGTATATTTGCAGATAGAATAAAAAGGATATGAAAATGCAGAAAAGACTTCTTTTATTAGTTTTAATTGTTTTAAGTACAGTGGTTTATGCGCAGGTTCAGCGTTCGGGGAAATTGATTGCCGTTTCAGGTAAGAAATACTATTTGCACAAGGTACAGCCGGGGCAAACAATGTTTGCAGTGAGCAAATCTTATGCAGTGAGCATAAATGAGATATTGAAAGCCAACCATAAGAAAACTACTGATTTGAAGGAGGGGGAACTTTTGAGAATTCCTTATACACAACTCTCTACGGTAATTCAAAGTTTAACATACAAACACTATATTGTAAAGAAAGGGGATACTTTATATGCTTTGGCAAAAAAGTTTGAAACATCTAAGGAGGAACTTATTCGATTGAATGCCGGTATTGAGGTTGCTTTGGTGGAAGGGCGCCGCTTGATTGTGCCGGTGTTTTCGGAAAATCAACCGCGTTACGACAGGGAATATTACTACCATATCGTAAAGAAAAGAGAAACAATGTCGTCTATTGGACGGCGTTATGGTATGACGCTCAGTCAAATAAAGAGGAGTAACAGAAAACTTGCTTCTGATAGGTTACAGCCGGGTGATGAAGTGAGAATTCCTATTGAAAAGGCTCGAGCAGAGGTCGCCGCAATTCACAGAGTGAACAGAAAAACAGTGGGACAAGTGGAGGTTTTTGTGGATAAAGATGCTTCAGAGAAAAGACGTGGAACTTTAACGAAAATTCCTGCTTCTTGGAAACACACTCCCTATAGACATTATGAAAAAGAAGTGGAAAAAGGTTCTTCAGATTTTGAAATAGAGGAAATTTCCAACTATACGGCAGATTTTGCTGCGCAATACAAAATGTTGGTGTTTTTGCCTCTGAAAAAAGCTTCAATGATGGTGGATTATTACAAAGGAATGTTGCTTGCAATGCAAGAGAATGGCGATGTCCCAGTTGATATTCAGGTGTTTGATAGTGGTAACAATGAGGTGAAAGTAAGTAGTGTTTTGCGCAATCAGGGTGACGTGGATTTTATAGTAGGACCTTATTCTAGGTCACTATTTTCAAAGGCATTGCCCTATGCAAAGGGGAATACGATGTTGGTTTCATTGCTGTCTAAAAATGAAGAGGTGTATTATAATCCGAATGTATTGCAACTCAATACTACAGAGAAAACTGTCAATCACAGAATTGCAGAATATCTTGTGAATAAGCATCGTACGGATAATATTATTCTTTTCGATGGGGAAGCCTTTGTAAAATACCGGGTTTTGGGAGTAGGAAGTGGTGAAATTCAGAAACTTACCAATTTGATAAATGCTGCACAAGACAAACTTCGTTTGAGTAAAGACGAGATAGAGGGGCAAATTAAAGAGCATTTGAGCACTTCGCGAGAAAATATAGTGGTTGTCCCTGAATCTAATTACAAGGAGGTAAATCGGGTGCTAAACACGTTGAGTATCTTCAGTAGAAACAATATAGAAGTCGTAGGTTATTATAAATGGAAATTGTTACCCAATATAGATCCCGAAGTGCTTTTCAATCTGAATGTTACTTACTTTACACCTTTCCACTATTTGGCATCAGAGCAAAGTGATTTCGTGAATAGTTACAAAGAGCGCTTCCAAACTTTTCCAAACGATTTTAGTTATATGGGATACGAAACAATGCGTAAACTTTTAGGAGGGATAAAGATTGGTGGTCGCAATTTTTTTCAAAAGCCTTTACACGGAATCTTTAAGCACAAAGGTGGAGGCTATGAAAGTATTGATTTGCGCAAAGTACAATTTCAAAAAAACTATGAGATAACTGCGGAATAGTTTGTATCTTTGCTGAGTATATATATTCACAAAATCATAAAAACTATGTTCGCAAACACTGTATTTTTAGGCATTATGGGGCATTGGGAAATTCTTATTATCGTCCTCATAGTGGTGCTGATTTTTGGAGGTAAGAAGATTCCCGAACTTTTCAAAGGCGTGGGAGAGGGAATGAAAGAATTTAAAAAGGCGACAAAAGAAGAAGAGGAGGAGAAGGATGAAGAGAAATAGTTTTTTTTCATTTGTCATTTTCCTTTTGATTATTGTGAGCCTCACATCTTGTAAAAAAGACAAAGCGGGTGACTACAAAATGATTTCCCAAGGTCCTGTGGGAGAGTTGATGGTGGTGATTGAAAAAAACTACTTAGAAAGTGCTTTGGGTGATTCGATAAAAACCCTTTTGGGTACACCTTATCCCGGAATTCCTGAAATATTCGGAGAGGGCTATTTTAAATTGGAAACGATGCCTCCTCGGATGTTCAAAGGATATGCGAAAAGACACCGTAGTATCTTGCAAATCGCTATTGCAGAGAAGGCAAGAAATATCTTGAAAAAGTTAGAAGACCCTTTTGCTTATAACCAACGCTATATGCTGATCGAGGCAAAAAGCGACACTGCGGCTACACGTATTCTAATTGAACATAAAGAACAGATTTTGGACTATTTCGAACAAGGACAAGTTGAGCATTTTTCTAAATTGTATGCAGAGCAAGAGTCTGGGTTTTCGGCTAAAATAAATGAAGTATTTCACATTTGGCTTGCTGCCCCTGAGTACAGTATGAAACGAGCAGAACCCGAGTTTGTTTGGGCATCGCGCGAGACAAAACGTACCTCGCAAGCCATAATGGCTTATGAGTTTCCTTATACTTCGCAGGCACAATTGTCCAAAGATTCACTGATTGCTAAAAAAGACGAGATGCTAAAAAAATACGTGAGTGGACTCAAAGAGGGAACCTATATGCGCACGGAAAAGGATTTGGCAGATGTTACCTATAAAATCATAGATGTCAACGGATACTATGGCGTGGAACTTAGGGGTTATTGGACGCTTGAAGGCGATTTTATGGGAGGTCCTTTCTTGCTTTTTGCAATGGTCGATGAACCAAATGAGCGTATTTTGGTGCTTGACAGTTACGTGTTTGCACCGGAAGCCAAATTCAGTCGAGTCAAATTTGTCAGAGAAATAGAGGGGATTTTTCGTACTTTGCGAATAACGCCAAAAGAAGAATAAAATTATGAAAAAGATATTGGTAACGGGAGGTGTGGGCTATATTGGCTCACACACAGTGGTAGAACTCATTAATTCAGGTTATGACGTGTTGATTGTTGATGATTTATCCAATTCAAACGAAGAGGTGCTTAAGGGCATCGAAAAAATAACGGGAAAACAGCCCTATTTTGTGGAGGCAGATTGTAAGAATTCCCATGAAATGGATAGAATTTTTACAGTTTACGAAGTTGACGCTGTGATACATTTTGCAGCCTCAAAAGCCGTAGGAGAATCGGTAGAAAAACCGTTGCTGTATTATCATAATAATCTTAACTCTTTGTTGGTTTTGTTGGAGATGATGCGTAAACACAATGTAGAAAATATCGTATTCTCGTCGTCTTGTACCGTTTACGGGCAGCCTGACCAACTTCCTGTGACAGAGCAAAGTCCGAGAAAAGATGCGGAATCGCCCTACGGAAATACGAAACGCATTTGTGAGGATATTTTAAGTGACAGTTGTAAGGCGTACGAGGATTTGAGTTGTATTGCTTTGAGGTATTTTAACCCTATAGGGGCGCACCCTACTGCGATGATTGGAGAGTTGCCAATTGGTGTTCCTGCTAATTTGGTGCCTTACATCACACAAACGGCAATCGGTATTCGTGAGGAATTAAGCGTTTTTGGTGATGATTATAGCACGCCTGACGGCTCTTGCATTCGTGACTTTATTCACGTAGTTGATTTGGCAAAATCGCACGTGTTGGCGGTACAGCGGCTTCTTGAAAAAAACAACAAGTCTCGTTACGAGGTTTTCAATATCGGTACAGGAGAAGGTGTATCCGTTTTGCAATTGATTAAAACCTTTGAGGAAGTGAACGGGCTGAAGTTGCCCTACAAAATAGTGGAGCGTAGAGAGGGCGATATTGAGCAAATCTATGCTGATGCCACTTATGCAAATGAAGAATTAGGTTGGAAAGCTCAAAGTACACTTGCGGAAACTTTGCGTTCTGCTTGGAAATGGGAAGTATATTGTCGTGAAGGAAAAATAATAGATTGATGGGGAAAATTTTAAGTTTACTACTGCTTAGCTGTTGTGCAATTGCTCCTGTTTTAGGGCAATATTATGAAGATAAAGACATTTCGGTAGAACCACGAAAAGTTGTAAAACGCTATGAAACGGAAACGTGGAAAACGGCTTTTATTGCGCCTGAAAGAGAGTTGCATTTAAGCCTTGTTGCACCGATGCGCTACGGACTTTCACCGTCTGTGGAATTGCAATCTTACATGCTTTTGTGGGCGTATCTAACACCTAATATTTATGTAAAGAAAAATTGGTATGCAGAGCGTTGGTTATTTTCATCAAAGCATGGGGTGTATTATCCAACTTGGGGATTAGAAAGATTAAAAGATGATGGTCGGGATAATACGCTGAATGAAAATGCAGAAGTGCCCTCAATATTTACATTTCAGAACGAATTCATCGCGAGTTACGTACTAAATCCTACTTGTAACAATGAAGAGCCTTACTGGATTGCAACAGGTCGGTTAGGGGCAGATATTTCCATGACAGGTAATAGAGAGGACAGTTTTAACCGAATGACGTTTTACTCTTTTTATCATCGTACAGCCTCTTTTTACGGAGACCAAGTTTTGTACGCAGGTTTGCAGTTGGATGGTGGATTTTTGAAGAAAATATATTTCAATATTGGAGCAGATGTTTATGCGATGAAATCAAATTTACTTGCAGGAATTGAGGCGCAGAGCAATGTAATCTACCATTACAATCGGCGTTTGTCGTTTTCTGCAGGCGTAAAATTCATCAAAACAGATAATCCCATTGAAGGGAAGACGCATATTTTTCCAATGATTGATGTTTGCTATCGCTTGGGACGAAACGGTGGCTGGGAAAAAGGATTATTCGGAAAGAAAAAACGGAGAAGACGATAAGTTTAGTTTAAGGATATTTTGTTTTTAGAGGAAATATAACTACCCCTAGGGGTCAATAAAAAAGCAAAAATGAAGAAAACTTTTACACTTGTTCTGCTCTTATTTTTTGTCTGCTTTTTGTCTGCACAACAGACTTTTGGTCAGTATGTCGTGTTGTTGTCTTTAGACGGCTTTCGGGCAGATTATCCCGAAAAATACAATGCAAAAAATATTTTGAAAATTGCTGAACAAGGTGTGAGAGTGAAGCGAATGCGCCCCTCAAACCCAACCAAAACATTTCCTAATCATTATACTTTGGCAACGGGCTTGTATCCTGACCATCACGGATTGATAGGGAATGCTTTTTATGCTCCTAAGTTGAAAAAATCGTATAGTCTTAGAAAAAGGGGTAGTGTAGAGGACGGTGATTTTTATGGTGGTGAACCGATTTGGAATACAGCACACAAAGCGGGATTAAAAACTGCCTCTTTTTTCTGGGTGGGCTCGGAAGCCAAGATAAAAGGGATACAGCCCTATATTTGGAAAAAATACGATGATAAAGTTTCTTTTGAAGCTCGTATAGATAGCGTGATTTCTTGGTTAAGGTTGCCTCTAACAGAACGTCCACGTTTGATAACGATGTATTATCACGAACCTGACCATTCGGGACATCTGTTCGGTCCCGATAGTAAGGAGGTGCAGCAGCAGGTACAGTATGTTGATGAACAAGTGGGCGATTTGTACCGAAAGTTGATGGAATTACCGATTGCCGATTCTCTAAATTTTATTGTGGTGTCTGACCACGGGATGCGTGCGATTAGCCCGAAAAAGCAAATTATCTTGGAAGACTATTTGAAGCAACACTGGCTAAAAGGCATTTTTGGAAGCAATCCCGTTTATACACTTACGGCGAATGAAGGTAAACGTGATAGTGTTTACAATGCTTTGCGGAGAATTAAGCATTTGAATGTTTACAAAAGAGGACGTGTGCCCAAACGCTTTAAGTTTGGAAATAATGAGCGTATAGGTGATTTTCTCATTGTGGGGAAAAAAGGTTGGTCGGTTTTAGGGCGACATCTTAAAAAAGAAGATTTTCACGGCGGTACACACGGTTATTGGAATACTGATAGGCAAATGGACGCCTTGTTTGTAGCGACTGGTGCAGCATTCAAAAATGGTTATACAAAGCGGCAAATTAAAAACGTAGATGTTTACAATTTGCTTTGTGAAATTTTAGGTATTTCTCCAGTTCCTAATGATGGAAAAGAAAGGCGCATTAAAAAAATGCTAAGATAGTGATAAAATAACTGCGTTTACGACTTTCTTCAAGAAGTAGTCAAAAAAGTTGCTCCAAAGAAGTTTATGGAAGACAATGGCATTGGGCTGTTGAATTTTCGCTACGTTGGTGAAGATGGAAAGTTGAAAACCTTAAACTTTGCTCCAAGTAACAAAGAACATTTGGAGGACATTTTGACCTATGGTGAGCGTGTAGATGGTTCAAGTTTGTTTTCACATATTGACCACGCTTCCAGTGATTTATACGTAATTCCAAAATATCGAACGGCTTTTGTGAATCCTTTTGCAGAATTGCCAACTTTGGATATTCTGTGCTCTTTCTTTACTCCGGACGGAAAGCCCTTGGAAAGTGCACCGGAGTACGTCTTGAAAAAAGCCTATGACCATTTCAAAAAGGAAACTGGATACACTTTTAAGACTTTGGGTGAATTAGAGTATTATATCAAAAGTCCTGTTTATGATTTGTATCCTGATAACGACCAAAAGGGTTATCATAGTTCTTCGCCATTTACGAAGTTCGAGTATATTCGACAAGAGGCAATGGATCTGCTTGTGTTGTGTGGCGGAAAATTGAAGTACGGACACTCTGAGGTGGGGACCTTTACAACTGACAAATATTTGTACGAGCAGCACGAAATAGAATTCTTGGCAGAAGAACCTGAAGAAGCCATTGAGCACTTGATTTTAGCCAAGTGGATTTTACGTAAAATATGTGACCGCGATGGATTGACGATTAGTTGGGCACCAAAAATTACTGAAGGCAAGGCAGGAAGCGGTTTGCATTTCCATATGCAATTAGAAAAAGACGGTAAAAATATTATGCTGCAAGACGGAGAATTGTCGGAAGAAGCAAAGAAAATGATAGCCGGAATTTTAGATGTCGCAGGGGCTTTGACGGCCTTCGGAAATACCGTTCCAACAGCCTATTTACGCTTAGTTCCGGGACAAGAAGCACCGACTTATGTTTGCTGGGGGTATCGCAACCGTTCTGCATTGGTACGTGTGCCACTTGGCTGGACGGCTAACGTGGATATGGCAAAAGTGGCAAATCCACAAGAAACAGCCGCTGCTCCACAAGGGAAAGTGCGCCAAACCGTTGAATTCCGAGTGCCGGACGGATCCGCTGATGTGTATTTGCTTATGGCAGGTTTAATTACGGCGACTGTTCACGGATTAAAGATGGAGAAAGCATTGGAGTTTGCAGAAAAAACATATGCTTATACCAATATTTTTAGTGAAGAATTTAAAGATAAGTTGGCGAATTTGGAAGAATTACCTGCGAATTGTTATGAATCAGGTGATATACTACTTCAAAAACGTGTTATCTTTGAAAAAAGTGGAGCATTTCCCGCCAAATTATTGGAAAGTATAGCGAAAAAATTACAGACTTATGATGACAAAGGTTTAAGTAAAAAATTGCACGGAAAGCCTGTAGAAATCAAGAAAGTTGTAGATAAGTTTATGCATTGTATGTAGAGGGAATTTTTAACACTAAATTAAGGGAAAAGAGGCAGCGAATAAGTTTGTCTCTTTTTTCTTTTACATAATTATACTACAATACAGATTTTTTTGTACTTTTGCCAAATTCTTAGGAACAAAAAGAAAAAACTGATGGCAATACTACAAAAAATTAGAAACAGAGGTGTTTTGTTGATGCTTATTATAGGAATAGCA
>PDWJ01004584.1_pt1 | contig 12080 bp, 10 predicted proteins | sample 1430881 | NCBI WGS metagenome assembly PDWJ01 (sample SAMN01162460, study PRJNA174530) | Oral metagenome, whole genome shotgun sequencing project. | biome: Marine environment; feature: Marine mammal; material: Swab sample of the gingival sulcus; isolation source: swab sample of gingival sulcus... | reverse complement strand
CACGCCGCTCAGACTCCAGTCTCTCAAGGGCCGGAGCGTCCGACGTGATATGTGTCATAGCCGAAGCGATCGCCCGATGACCAGCCTCTTCGGCGATCAAACGATGCATCTCCAACACGATTCGCCGATAGGACGGATGCCCCTGAGGCGATGAACGCAACTCGATGAGATGGAAGGCTTCTCGAGCGTTGAATTGCATGGCATATCTCACCCGATAGGCCATCGACACCGCATATGACGCTTGCTTGGGGAAGGGGTCACTGAGGGCCTCATAGAGTCGCAGCGAGCGCTCCATCGTGGCGTCATAGAGATCGGTGAGCCCCGCCTCATCGATGAGAGCCGGTCGCGTATAGCCGTGATGGGGAGTGAGATCTTGCCATTCGATGGTCAACATCCGGTGACGCTGAAGGTCGCGGAATGCTCCATAGTCGGCCAACACATCAAACCGATAGCTCGACCGCTCCAATGCCCTCCCCGGCTTGTGCCGCCGGTTGCGACGGTCGCCAACATAGGCCTGCAAGATGGCCGCCCGGTCGGCATCAGACATCTCCTTCACCATCGAGTTCAAGGTCGATTCGGGAAGATGGGATGAGCCGTAGCAGATCGCTGCCAAGAGTTTGTCTTCAGCATCGGGGTCGTAGTCGACCAGGGTCACCTCCGGCACCGGTGGCGCGGTCACGCCGCCAAACAATCGATCGACCACCGCTTCGGTGTCTTGGCGCGTTGAGGCCAGATAGTGCGACCATTCACCACCCCGTTCGGGGATATCAACCCGCTTGAGGAAGCTGGGAATCACCTTGCGGAGCTCGACCAAGATGAGATCGGCATAGTGACGCACCTCGGGCAAGGCGTGGGACCTCATCCGAAGCAGGAGATACTCGAACGCCTGGCCTGACCCATAGATACCCACATTCGACAAGGCCGCTGCTGGCAGCATCCCCCGAACGGCATCGAGGGCCTTGGCCTGGGTGGCTTGGCGATAGACGAAATCGCTGTCGCCTGGTTGGCGAGGAATGGTGGCTCGTACATGGTCGGTCACCTTCGCCAACGCCGACGAATAGGCATCGAAGATGCGATCAAGATCGCCGACATAGCGGGTGCCGAGGGAGCTGTTGAGCACATCGGGATCTCGGTAGTAGCGGAAGCGACCACCGAGCCGGCTGTCGTAGGGGATATAGCGGGTGCTCTGTTCGAGATAGCTCATCAAGCGCCCCCACTCGAGGACCTTGGTCAACACATTCGATGCTTGCTCACACGCCAGATGCACCCCACCAAGCTGGGCCACCGAGTCATCGCCGTATTCCATGAAGACCTTGTCATAGAGCTCTTCAGCTCGATCCAATCCAGCGGTGGCATCGAAGGTCTTGTCGCCATCCACATCGAGGTCGCCGACGAACTCGTCGAGAAAGAGCCGCCGCAAGCTCTTGTGACTACGGCTATAGCGAGCGAAGAGCGCTCCCTTGACCACATCGGGCAGGTTGACGAGGGCGAACACCGGTCCATCGAGGTTGGTGAAATAGCGACGCAACACGTCAGCTTCGGCGGGGGTGAATTCCTCAGGGATATAGACGGTCACGTCGGCCATCGTAGGAGTTGGCCACGCCTCAATCTGGGACCGTCGCTGTCATGATCGTCACGGCACCACCTGAGATGAGTCGGCAACCACTCCCCGACGGATCGTCTTGGCTGCCCGAGCAGCGGTTCGAGCGGTTGCGGGATCGCTGGCCACTTGAGCGATCTGGTTCAAGATGTCGATCATCTGTTTGAAGATCCGAATCAGGTCGCCTCCAGCAAGATCGGGCCCAAGATCGGCGAATCCAGCGCCCGATGTCCAGGCGTAGGCGATCGCTATGAAGGTCGGATCTGGCTGGCGGTGCTCCTCGATTCCAGCGGCACGCTCGCCAGCAGCCAGCTGGTCGCTCAGGAGAGCGATCTCGTCCCAACGGCGCTCGATATCGACTGAAGGGAACCACGGTGTGGGCGAGTCCTCCGGCGAGCGATGCTCATAGACAAAGGTCGAGACCAGGCCAGCGAGCGAGGCAGCATCGATCCCGTCGAGGATCCCTCGATTCAGGACTTCAGCGATCAGGAGATCGGATTCGTGGAAGATCTTGGAGAGCTGGTGTCCCGCTTCGGTGAGTTCCCACCGATCACGCTTCACATAGCCGCGAGCATCGAGGACCGAGAGCACGGCATCAAGGTCGGCAGCCAACCGTCCACTCCGCTGGCTCACCGACCGCTCCATCGCCGCGATCTCGTCAGCGAGACGATCGGCATCGTCGGCCGCTTGGAGACGTTGCTTGAGATCTGGGTCTGCCTCGACCGGATGCTCCGGCATGCTCGATGGAGTGGGCGTTGCCGCTGGACCGAGGGCGAGGCGTTTGAGTCGGCGGACGACCTCGCGGCGATAGGAGGTGTTGTGAGGGGAATAGTGCCCCGGCAAGACCACCGACCCAACGGGCCGAGGCGGGCTGGCGAAGTCGGCCGCCATCAGGTTCACCAGATGGCCTGACGGCATGATCACCGACACCCTCAATCCAGCCGAGCGGTGCGCAGTGGCGACCACCACCGCTGGCCCGTGATGGCGTCCGTGTGATACCCGGATCACCTCGCCAGGACGGAGCTCTCGGATCGCCCGATTGACCGCTGAATCGCCATGTATTGAACGATCAGCAGCGATCTGTGCCCGATACTCGTCGATATCGCCATAGGGGCTGATCGCTGCCTCACGCTGTGCAGCCAACCGATTGCGACGACGATCGATCTGGCGTTCTTGTCGCACGATGTCAGCGTCAGCTTGGAACTGGGCAAATGACATCGAGATCAGGCGGCGAGCAGTTGTCTGGTCGTAACCGGCGACCAGTTGGGTAGCCATGTTGTAGGTCGGGCGAAAAGCCGATCTCAGCCAGAACCGCCGGGTGAGGGCTAGCTCAGCAACCTGGGTAAACCTCACATAGGGATTCCACAAGACCACCGCGGTGCCGGTATCGTCGATTCCCCGTCGACCTGCCCGTCCGGTCAGTTGGGTGTATTCGCCAGGGGTCAAGAGGTGATGCCCATCGCCGGTAAACCGCGTCAACTTGTCGATGACCACGGCCCGAGCTGGCATATTGATTCCTACGGCGAGGGTGTCGGTGGCAAACACCATCTTGATCAGTCCCTCACCAAAGGCTTCCTCGACCACTTCTTTAAAGGGCGGAATCATGCCAGCGTGGTGGGCAGCCACACCGGCCCTGAGTTGGTTGACGAAGGTGTCGTAGCCAAGGGCATCAAGGTCGGCACCATCGAGATGGCCGAGGTGGGCGGTGATCAGCTCATCGAGACGCTCCCGGTCGGCAGAGCTGATCAGATTCACCCCGCCGGTCACGCAGGCCTGGGCCGCCTCATCACATTGGGCCCGGCTGAAGATGAACATGATCGCTGGGAGGAGGTCACGCTCGCGCAGCACCTGAAGTGCCTCGAGCCGACTGGGCGGAGCCAGACGATGGCCCGCTACCGCCGACCGACGCCGTGGTGAGCGCCGATCACGACCTCGCTGACGGCGTGAATCGAGACGACGAGCGACCGGGTTGGGCTCACCATCGACGATGGTCGAGAACAGCCGAAGTCGCTCCTCGGTTCGATCTGACACCAGATAACAGTTCTCCAGCGGTACCGGTCGAGTGTGTTCGACGATTGCCCGAGATGGGCCCCTGACCGTCTCCATCCATTCAGCCAACTGGGTGGCATTGCTGACGGTGGCCGACAAACAGACCAGGGTGATCCGCTCGGGGAGATGGATGATGACCTCTTCCCACACCGGGCCTCGGTACGCGTCCTGGAGGAAGTGGACTTCATCCAAGACCACCACCCCAAGATCGTCAAGGTTGCGTTGGGCGTAGATCATGTTGCGCACGACCTCGGTGGTCATCACCACGATCGAAGCATCGCCATTGATCGAGACATCTCCGGTGAGCAGACCGACCTGGTCGGCCCCGTAGAGCCCAACCAGGTCGCGATATTTCTGGTTGGAGAGTGCCTTGATCGGCGCAGTGTAAAACGCCCGCTGACCGCTGGCGAGCGCCTTCTCGATGCCGTATTCCGCGACCACGGTCTTTCCGCTCCCGGTGGGAGCAGCGATGATCACGTGCTCGCCGCGGTCGAGGGCATCAAAGGCCTCAACCTGGAAACGATCGGGATCGAAGGAGTATCGAGAAAGAAAGCCAGCGCGGTCCACAATTATTTACACAAGGATAGTGGGTCCGGACACGCCAGTTCTCGCACTTCGCCCTTGGGACGTTCCACTCAATATGATCGTGTGGGCGCTGAGGCCTTGAACCCCAGCGCCCACGTGATTAGTCACCCGCCTTTGGCTCTCACCAAAGACGTGCTTACCGCAGTTCAACCCGGTTGTTTGACCCCGCGTTCACGATTATTCTGAACACCAGGCTGGGTGACGTAGCAAAATTCACGGCGGACGGTATAGTGATCCCCGTTGTCACCGCCAGAACAAGCATCACCAAAATTCTGCGGTGTCGATTGATTGGTTTCGTGTGGCCAGGCATATGCATACCTTTCTCTTGAGTTGCTTGCACTTGTGGCCCAGCGCAAGCAGTGGGTGCCGGGGAATCGAACCCCAGTGACCGCCGATCGGTCACCCGCTATGGAGAGTTCGCCATCAAGGCATCATCCGGGAATGATCACGAACGCAGTGATCGAAGTAGTTGAACCAAACAAACCCCCTCCATCACTGGATTGAGCCAAACACTCACTCCAGTTGCACGATGTTCTATGTATACTAGGCAAGCTGTCTCTTCGCCCAAATCAAACTTTTGCGAGAATATTGCCCAGCTTAAAGTATTAACGTTTAGCTAAGGTTTACAGGGACTTGCATTGGCGCAATCGGACCGACGCGCCATATCAGGGTGCATCTCGAACGGAGCTTTTCAGTCATTCCCACGATGCAAGCTCGTGCCAAGATTACTCCCAATCCTCGGCTGTCTCCCAGTGGCTGCCAACAAGACAGACCAAACCGCAAGTGTTTCGATGTGAATCACTCCGTGCACTCGCCGGAAGAGTCTGCGTTTCTTGAACGCGTCCGATGACTCCGGAGGGGCAGGCCAAGCACGCCGCAGCCTCTTGACGGAATAACGGCCCAGATTGCCATCGAGTGCTCTCGCTGAGCACGCACTTCGGTAGGGAGCCCAACGGATGACCGGCTTACCCGATATCGCAGGACAACACTGGATTTCTTCGCCGACTCAGCAACGCGTGCGCTAAACGAGTCCTATAGAGCGCGGTCCATCACTCGTCAGAGCGGCCGCGTTGGACTGCCCAGCCGATCAGGACAGCAACGAAATAGAGCACCAACATGGGTACCGAGAGGGCGGCCAGCGACCACGGGTCGCCTGACGGCGTGATCGCTGCTGCCAGGATCACCGTGCCCACGATGGCGTAGCGCCATCCCTTCAACAAGACCTGCCACTTGACCAGTCCGATGAGCTGGAGGAAGACCAAGAACACCGGAGCGGTGAATCCAACCCCAAAGGCCGCCACCATGAAGGTCACCAGATGGATATAGGCACTTACCTGGAACTCTTGGCTGACATTGGTGCCCGCCCAGGCGATCAAGAATTCGAGTGCCCGTTCAAGGGTCATATAGGCGACGAATCCCCCAGCGATGAAGAGGATCGTGCTGGACAAGACGAAGCCGAGCGCGTATTTGCGTTCATGCTTGTGCAGGGCCGGCATCACAAAACGCCAGACCTGCCACAGGATCACCGGGAGAGCCAGCACGATCCCGCCATAAAACGAGATCTGAAACCGGGTGGAGAGCCCCTCGGTGGGTGACAGGATCGTGAGCTTGACCACATCGCTCGCCCGGTCGTAGGCATCACCGCAAAAGCCGTCAGCATGGCTCTCACACAACGACCGGTAGGGCCCGGTCAAGAAGGTCAGGATCGGATCCCACAGGGCGATCATGATGACGATGCCGATCATGACCGCCAGGGCCACCCGGACGAGTCTCATCCTGAGCTCAGCCAGGTGTTCCATCAAGGTCATCTGGCCGCTATCGGCAGTCGCCTCGCTCATCGGATGTCCTCGTCTAGCTCAGCATCACCGGTCGCGTCGTCAGGCAGCGGGTCTGCTGGCTTTGTCACCGGTACCGCTGCCGATGAGTTGATGAAGGGGTCGGGGGCTGGTTCGGCGTCGCTGAGCTTGCCGACATCATCCGACGGGTCACCCTCATCGTCTGATGATGCCAACGGTGTCGCCGACGATGCATCATCGGTCTTGGTGGGACGGGTGGGCTCTGACAGCGGCCCCTTGGTGATCGTGTCGCCGATTGATGAGATCGTCTTGGATACCGGATTGGTCTTGGCAGCATCGCGCACCAGGTTGACGGTGTCGCGGAGCTCCTTGGTGGGTTCATCGATGACCGAGTTGAACTCTTGCTGAAACCCGGCCGACATCTTGCGAAGTTGGCCCACGAATTCACCGACCTTGCGGAACACTTCGGGCAATTTCTCTGGTCCGAGAACGATCAGGGCTAAGAGGGCGATGATGACCAGCTCTTTGCCCTGAATATTGAACACCCCGGCAGTCTAGGACGACTGGTTGACACCCCGGACGATGGGAGCTCAGAAGTCAGCGAATCGCACACCGGGTGATGGCCCACGATGATGAGCTTGGCTCAGTGAACCGCGGGTTGAGACTTGAGGCTCAGTCAACGAACATGGCCAGCACCTCGGTCACAGACCGTGGAAATCGCTGAACGGCCAGAAGACCACGAAGGCCCGCCCGATCAGATGATCAAACTGGATTGGGCCAAGGGCACGACTATCTCGCGAGTAGGGACGGTTGTCCCCCATCACGAACACTTCACCCTCCGGGACCACCAGAGGATCGATCGGAGCGCCGCAATTACCCGTTGCCACCAGGTCGGCATCGAGATAGGGCTCCTCCAAGACCGCACCGTCGATGGTCACCACGCAATCGGTCATCTCGATCGTCTCGCCGGGCAGGGCGATCACTCGCTTGATCAGGTCGGATTGGCCATAATCAGATTCTTGGTGGAGGACGACCACATCACCGCGACCGGGATCGTGGAGCCGGTATGACAGCTTGCTCACCAAGACCCGATCGCCGGATTCCATCGTGGTCGACATGGATTGACCAACCACCTCGTAGTGCCCCAACACGAAGGTGCGCAGGAGGACCGCGACAACCAAGGCGACGATGAGCACCGCCACCCATTCGATAACGGTGCGAACAACGGAGACGACTGATTCGTCGACTGGCTCATCCTCATCTGCTGGCACGGAGACCTCGTCCTCTGGGATTGGTGGGGGTTCGTCAAGTGTGGTGATCGGCTCAGCATCGCTGGCGGGCTCACCGAGATCGGTGGTCTGCTGGGCCTCATCGTCACAGGGTTCCGACACATCATCCTGCCCGATGGCCTCGTGATCGATGTCATCGGCGACCACATGCGTTGTGGCGACACCGGCTGCGGAGCCATCGTTGATGCGCGTGTGATCTAGCGCCTCATCGGCCAGTAGTTCTGGGCCAGCGTCGGCCGAGACCGCCTCCTCGGTTGAGATCACCGAAACATCACAATTCTCAACCTCAACTATAGGTTGAGAATTGCTCGACATTGCTGCCTCCGACTCGTTGGTCTCATCAGCGTCACCGAGCTCCGCTGCCCGACGATCGAGCACCAACCGGCGTAGAGCGACCGCACCCCCAAGGGTGACACCGACAGTGCCAATCCAACCCATGACCGATCTCGGCGACAGCGCTGCGATGACCTTGCGAGCCAGAACACCGCGACCCGGGAGTATGCGAGAGGGAGCGACCATGACGGGCATACGGTATCTGGCCCATCATCGATCGGTGGCCGAACTCCATCGGTTTATCAGCTCAACACTAGGATCATCGCCGCAACCAGTGAACAGCAAAGGATGATCATGGGATACGGAAACGATGTTCTGAGCGAACTGCGCAAGCCAGCGACCGAACTGCGCCAGGCAATTCCCGGCGCCTATGACGGCTTTATCGCCCTCAGCAAGGGGGCCATGGCCGATGGAGCACTCGATGCCAAAACCAAGGAACTGATCGCGCTGGCGATCGCTGTGAGTACCCGCTGCGATGGGTGTATTGCCTCTCATGCCCGCAATGCTGCCCGCCACGGCGCGACCCCCGAAGAAGTCGCTGACGCGATCGCCGTGACCTTCTTGATGACCGGCGGACCGGGCACGGTCTACGGCCCACGCGCCTACGCCGCCTTTATGGAGTACTACGAGCGCTATTCCAAGGACTCGGACTGACCTGTCGAGCGATCCTCACCCGACCGCCCGGCGCGGTATGGGCGAGCCGGGCGACATCGACCGGATCGATGACCGCGATCACCGGGTAGCCCCCGGTGGTTGGATGATCGGCCAACATCATGACCGGCTGACCATCAGGAGGAACCTGCACCGCTCCCCGAACCAGTCCTTCGCTGGGCAACTCATCATCTCGAATGCGTTCGATCGGGCGACCTGCCAGTCGTACGCCGACGCGGCTGGTGTCTGACACCGTCCAGGATGATCCGGGCCATCCTGATCCACACCACTCGGCTCGTGGCCCCCACGTCCACCCGATCGGCTCAGCCGACTGTGACACCGGGGCCACATCGGCGATGATCGGCTCGACCGGTCCCCGCCCAACAGCCAACCGGGTGCCATCGATCACCGTCGGCCCTCCGAGTCCACTGAGGGTGTCGGTCGATCTGGACCCCAAGACCAGATCGGTATCGATACCCCCTCGAACCGCCACATAGTGCCAGTGGCGTCCACCAACCGGCACCTCGATCACATCGCCCTCCCTCATCTGAGAAGGAAATGGTGCCAGATCGGTGGCCACGACCAGGGGCCGATCCGCCCTGATCGAGAGACCACCCACCGTCTCGATCACCGCTGCAGTCGATGAATTGCCAACCAACCGATTGAGGGCAGCGACCATGCGAAGATCGACCGCCCCCGAACGAGAGACCCCGATATGGGCCCATCCTGGTCGCCCCTGGTCTTGGATTGTGGTGGCCAGACCAGCAGAGATCACTGTCAGCACGGCACAAACCTCACCCGAACTCCCGGCCGAAGGATGGCTGGCGGGCGCCGAGACGGGTCGAAGAGGACCTCATCGGTCACTCCTAACAGATGCCAGCCGCCCGGTGACGAACGGGGATAGACCGCGCTAAAGCGATCAGCGATCGCCACTGCCCCAGCGGGAACTCGAGTGCGCGGTGTGGAACGCCGCGGAAGGTGGAGCTGCGAGGGAAGACCGCTGAGATAGCCAAAACCGGGAGCAAACCCACAAAACTCCACCCGATAGATCGCTTGAGAATGGAGCGAAACCACCTCACTGATCTCCAATCCGGTGGATGCAGCGACATCAGCCAGATCCTCCCCGTCATAGCGAACGGGGATCACCACCTCTCCCCCATCACGATCAGACCAGGCCGGCTCAACTTCATCGAAGCGAGCGACCACCGCCGCTAATTCCTCGGGATTGGCAACCCGAACCATCACGGTGCGCGCTGCGGGCACGAGATCGATCACCCGGTCATCATCGAGACCGCCAGCCCACGCTGTGGGACCACCCGGAGGGTCATCGACCACGACAGCATCGGTTCCGAGAGGCAAGACGCGCATCAGAGATAGGCGAAGGGGTGGATGTCAACTCCGTCGGCGCGCAGGGCGTCACGAACCTGACGAGCCAGGGCAACTGCGCCAGGAGTATCACCGTGCACACACAACGAGCGCGCCGTCACCGCCACCGGGGTTCCATCGATGGCATCCACCTGGCGGTCGATCGCCATCTTGACCGCCCGGGCGGCCACCACATCAGGGTCGTGGAGGACTGCACCAGGCTGGGATCGCGGCACCAGTGATCCATCAGATTGATAGGAGCGATCAGCAAAGGCTTCAGCCACCGGTTCCATCCCGTTGGCATCGACTGCATCCAAGAGGGGCGATCCGGGAGCCCCGAGCACCGACATGGCCGGGTCGTAGTCGTGGGCTGCATTGGCGACCGCAGCAGCGTGATCCGGGCGACTAGAACAGGCATGGTAGAGGGCTCCATGGGGCTTGACGTAAGCGACTCCAACCCCGGCGACCTGGGCAAATCCATCGAGGGCCCCGATCTGATAGAGCACTGCATCGCGTAACTCCGCTGGATCGATATCGATGAAACGGCGACCAAACCCCGCAAGATCGGGATAGGACACGTGGGCTCCAATGATGACGTGGCGTCGGGCAGCGGCTCGACAGACCCGTCTCATTGTCGATGGATCGCCGCCGTGGAATCCACAAGCGATATTGGCACTGGTGACGATGTCGAGCATGGCTTCATCGTCACCCAGCGTCCAGATCCCAAACCCCTCACCGAGGTCGGCGTTCAAGTCGATGGATGGCACAGAGGCCATCGTAGCCAGTGCCCTACCGGCGTTCGGGCTCGGTATCGCTAGGAGGCGGTCAGAGCGCCGAGTTCGGTTGTGGAGAGCCGACTAAAGCACCGCCGCCCGACCCCGCGGCTCAGGGTGGCCACTTCCAGATCACCATCGACCAGGTCACGGTCTCCCCCAGCCAACGCCCGCTTGCCGAGGGCAACTGCCGCGGCGAGGTCCATCTCCTCGACATATCCAGCATCTAGGCGCTCAGCGATCGCGTCAGCATCGCCACCCAAGACCAGGCTGTCGCGATGATCGACCAGGGTGCCGTCATAGAGGATGTGGAACATCTGGTCATCGGCCGCGGTGATACCCACCTCGGCCACCAGGATCTCCACCTCCATTGGCTTCATCTCATGGGTGAAGATATTGCCCACGATCTGGGCGAACTGGTTGGCCAAGCTCCGAGCGTCGACATCATCACGGGAATACTGGTAGCCCTTGAGATCGGCAGCCCGGATGCCGGCGACGCGGAGCTGATCGAATTCGTTGTATTTGCCTACACCGGCGAAGGCGATCCGGTCATAGATCTCTGACACCTTGCGCAAGGTGTCAGAGGTGTTCTCGGCCACGATCACGATCCCATCGAGATAGCGGATCGCCACCGCTGCTCGACCTCGGGCGATTCCCTTGCGGGCATAGTCAGCCCGGTCCTTCATCACCTGTTCGGGAGCGACATAGAAGGGAGTACTCATCGGGCCACCTCCTCATCGTTGATGCCTTGTCTGGCCGCAGCATCGGCAGCGATCGCCCGATAGAGCTCGGCCAGGTCAGCATCGCTTACCTGAGTCCAGCCATGCTCGGTCACCGTGGCGATGATCGGATAGATCCCCCTCACCATGTCGGGCCCACCGGTCGCCGAGTCGGCATCGGCAGCTTCCCACAGGCTTCGAGCCACCAGGTTGATGGCCTCATCCCGGCTCATGCTCGGTCGATAGCCGACCTTGACCACCGTTCCGGCATGGAGGCTGCCCGAGCCGGTGGTGACATAGTCACGTTCCTCGTAGCGACCGCCGGTGACGTCATAGTCCCACAGTCGACCCACGGCGCGACGCTGGTCGTAGCCACCGAAGATCGGTACCACCACCATGCCTTGGAGGGCAGCGGGCAAATTGCCCCTCACCATCATCGAAAGCTGGTTGGCCTTGCCCTCGAGGCTGAGATGGGTGCCTTCAACCTTTTCGTAGTGCTCAAGCTGGAGCTGGAAGAGCCGGATCATTTCCATCGCTGGACCGGCAGCACCAGCGATGGCGACCCCGCTATAGCGGTCAGCTTGGACCACCTTGTCCATCGAACGATGGGAGATCAGGTTGCCCGAGGTGGCCCGGCGGTCACCAGCCATGACCACACCGTCGGCATAGGTCACCGCCACACAGGTGGTCGCGTGGGGCACGGGAAGTTCCCCATCGATCGCCACCGGCTCGGCGAGACCAACCCGCCTCAACAACTCGGGAAAACTCGATCCCGGATCAGAAGCGGGATGAAACATCGGCATCGACACTGGTGACCGTCCTTTCACACGGGGCATCGCGTCTCGGTGTGGGGCTGAGGATACCGGGCTCACTCAATCCGGCTGCCCTGAAGCCTTGGCCAGGAGTGAGCGAGCGATCGC
>PDWJ01005937.1_pt1 | contig 12084 bp, 6 predicted proteins | sample 1430881 | NCBI WGS metagenome assembly PDWJ01 (sample SAMN01162460, study PRJNA174530) | Oral metagenome, whole genome shotgun sequencing project. | biome: Marine environment; feature: Marine mammal; material: Swab sample of the gingival sulcus; isolation source: swab sample of gingival sulcus... | reverse complement strand
ATTGAATTTTTTGAAGAAAGCAGAATTTCCAAATCAGAATTATTACAAGCCTTTGGTTTAAAAAACAGCGAAACCGAAAAAACTACACCAAAAACAAAAGATAACAAAGCATTAACACGAATAAAAATATTAATATTTAGCGGATTAATCAACATTATACTTGGTATTATCGTAGCTATTAGTTTTTTCACAATAGAACCAACTTATGATAATGATAAAAAAATTCTTATAGAAGAAATTATAAAGAAATATGGTGGAATAGTAGCAAATGACAGTTCGGCATTGGTGGTTTACAAAACTAAGATAGATGTACGTCCTGATACTAAGCGTATATATATTGATTATAGCTTAAATCTCAATTACTCAAATAGGTGTCTATCGCAATTTGTGCTTACTGACAGTAATAATGACACAGTGATAAATAGAACAGATTTTGCCTATAATTATAAGACAGCAGATAAAACGGCATACAAAAGCTTTTTTCTTAGTGAAGCGTTTAAAATAAAACCCGATGTAAAGTATTGCAACATAAATATTGTAATGACAGTTAACAGAGACTGGCGAATAAGCAGCGATTACTACCGTAATTCTGTAAATATCGGCATTTCGCAATACGATACACTATACCCAAAATCTGACTCAATGGGATTTGTAAATATAATATTAGGAGTTATTCTTGTGATTATTGCAATCTTGTATGCGGGTGTTGCTCTATGAGATTAAAGTTTTTGCATATAACTTATTTTATTTATTTCTAAGTACTCGTTTACAATTAGTTTATATTATGTTGAAAAGTAACAGACCACACAGGTCTTGGAGACCTGTGTGGTCTAAATAAAATAAGTTTAAACTAATGTAGTTATTGATTTGTACTTACAACAATACGTTTAAAATAACACAATTATGAAAAATAAATCTGATAAAATTGTAAATATAGTTTTAATAGCGATTATTGCGTGTTTAAGCTATTTTGCTTATGACTATGATAAATCACAATTTAAGACCTTATACCCTACTCATGAAGAAATGCAAGCAAAGTATAAAAATAAAACAAATAGTAATGCTGATTTGGTGCCAATAGTGGTTTGGGAGACTGTAAGGCAAGGAGGAAGCTACAGCTACAGCAGCAGCGGACGCAGCAGCAGCACTAGTTCTTCCGGCTACAGCAGTAGCAAAAGCAGTAGTAGCACATACTCACGAAGAAGCAATTACGGTGGTAGTTATTCCTATGGGAAATAAAATCGTAAATTTGGCATATTCAGAAAATGCCCTACATTAATCCGGATTTACATTTGTACGTATCAAATATACATTATAAAAACCATAACTATTTTTAAAAAAGTTTGCCTTGTTGTTGTGGCTGCGTTTTATTTAGGTGTATATAAGATAATTCCGTAGCTTCGCGTCCTCTGGTTGTACGTTTTATAAAACCCTCTTTTATTAAAAATGGCTCATATACCTCTTCTATTGTTCCGGCATCTTCGCCCACTGCCGTAGCAATTGTGCTTATGCCCACCGGTCCCCCTTTAAACTTATCAATAATAGTGGTAAGTATCTTGTTATCCATTTCATCAAGACCTTTTTTGTCGATATTTAATTGGTCTAATGAGTACTTTGCAATTGCCATATCGATACTGCCATTACCTTTAACTTGTGCAAAATCGCGCACACGCCTCAAAAGTGCATTGGCTATTCGTGGTGTTCCCCTGCTGCGCGAGGCAATCTCTTTGGCTGCTCTTGTTTCTATTTCTACATTCAAGATTTTAGCCGACCTGCTAACAATACCGCTTAAAACTTCAACATCGTAATATTCAAGCAAGAATTTAATGCCAAAGCGTGCACGCAACGGACTTGTAAGCAAACCAGAACGAGTTGTGGCTCCAACTAAGGTAAAAGGATTTAAACTAAGTTGCACCGAACGTGCAGCAGGACCTTTGTCAATAAGTATATCAATTGTAAAATCTTCCATTGCCGAGTACAAATACTCCTCCACAATGGGACTTAACCTATGTATTTCATCAATAAACAATACATCGTTTTCATCAAGATTGGTAAGTAAGCCTGCTAAATCACCGGGCTTATCCAAAACAGGACCCGATGTAAGTTTTAATTTCACACCCAATTCGTTGGCAATAATATTTGAAAGAGTTGTTTTGCCCAATCCGGGAGGACCATGCAAAAGAACATGGTCTAAGGCTTCACCTCGCATTTTAGCGGCTTCTACAAATATGCTTAAATTTTCAATGGTGCGTGCCTGACCTCTGAAATCGTCAAAACGCAAAGGTCGAAGCTGCTGCTCCACCTCCTTGTCTGATTGTGATATATTAGTATTGCGTATAAAGTCTATATCTGACATTCTTTGAAATATTAATCGTTAATTGTTACATTTTCGGGACTGCTTTCTGCCATTCTATCTTTTTTAAACAGTAACCCTACTAATTTGGCACGTACCAATCTATTAACAAGTACCATAACCAAAAATCCAAGCAATGCTGTTAGTAACCATTCTAAAAAGCTGTAAGTTTCTGCATCTACAACTGTACGTTTAGAAAATACTCCCCAAACATTTTTCCAACTTTTTTGTATAAAAAAATAGTCTAATATATCAATGGACAGCAAACCTGCTATCCAACCTATAACATTTGATACCGTTTCTTCAAGTAATTTAATCATAAGGTATATAATTAGCAATTAATAATCAGTAATTAGTAATTAATTAATAATCAGCAACTTAACAACAATAAATTTATTAATAGTAAACATTCCCAAACTAAGTGTTACAGATGCAAATATAAATGATAATTTTTAATTAGTCGAAATTAAACAAAATGTTTTAAGCTGATTGGAATAAATATAAACAACTATAAACTGATAATTATCAATGCGAATTAAGAATTTAAAATTAAGAGTAAAAAATTTAGATATTAATACGTACTCAATCGGCTTGTATTATAATATTTATGATTTTTTGTACAGCCAATAAGGTCATTCTGTATTTATTTGATAAATATTAAATGTTATTTGCCGGTAAGTTTATTATTTACACTAATCAACTATCCATTATAAATTATCAACTATCCATTGTCAATTATCCATTTGTCAATCTTTTTTTCAAGCAATGATAAAGGAATACAACCATACTCCAGTAGCTGATTATGAAATTGCTTAATATCAAATTTATCTCCCAGCTTGTTTTTGGCTTTTTTGCGCCATTCCAGAATTTTCAACTGCCCTATTTTGTACGACAAAGCCTGTCCGGGCATTGCCATATAGCGTTCTATTTCCCTTGCAGCTGCATCGTGGGTGAGCGGTTCGTTATCCATGCAATATTTTATTGCTTGCTCTCGTGTCCAACCTTTGGCATGTAAGCCCACATCTACAACCAAACGAACTGCACGGTGCATCTCGTAACTTAACATTCCAAAGTATTGATACAAATCGGTGTATAAACCCAGTTCTTTGCCCAAAGATTCTGTATACAAAGCCCAACCTTCGCCAAAAGCAGATTGCCATAACATTTGCATAAAGCCGGGCAAATCGCTATTTTCTTGCTGTAAAGAGATTTGATAATGATGTCCGGGTATTGCCTCATGCAAAAACAAATCTTCATCTGCAAATGTGTTATAAGACTTAGCATCAGGAATGGAAACATAGAAAATCCCGGGACGACTTCCGTCTTTTGCACCCGGGTCGTAGTGTGCACCTCCTGTTTTTTGCTCATTCTTGGCAACCTCTCTTACTTCAAATCCCGTAAGAGGAACCTTGTCAAACAACAACTTTAAATTAGGTTGCATTCGCTTATATATGGCATTAAAGTTATCAATTACATCTTGTGATTTTGTAAATGGTTTTAAGTCGTCATTGTTTTTCACATGCTCATAAAAAGCCGACATATCTCCCTTAAAACCAAGCTTTTGCTTTACTAATTCCATTTCTGATTTTATCCTTGCCACCTCATCTTTACCAAGTTTAAATATTTCATCGGCAGTCATATTACTTGTTGTAAAATACTTGATTAGGTAGTCGTATAATTTTTTGCCGTTTGGCAATGCTCCAATTCCTGATGCATCAAGCCCCTTTGGCAAATATTCTTTTTCAAAGAAAATAGCTAACTCCTTATGTTTGGGAATTATTTTTTTACTAATCATTTCAGAATATGCTTTTTCTATCTCCATTCTGTCTTCTTTTGATATACTATTAGGCATATTTAAAACAGCTTTGTAAAACAAATTGTCTTCTGCCGGACTTTTGGCATAATGCTGCATCTGTGTAATGACTTTTTTAATTAACGACTTCGGCAATACAACTCCCATTTCCATTCCTTTTCGCATATTAGACATGGCTGTATCGCACCATAGTAAGTAACCGTCTAATCTTTGCAACCAATTGTCGTAATCTTGCTTTGTATTAAATGGCTGCATACTTTTACCGGTTGCTAATCTGTTCATAAATATATTGGTAGACCAAAATTGATTAATAGGCAAGTATGAAAATGAAAAATTCATTCCATCGTAGTTTAGCACCAAAGAAGGAGCAAACTCAAATGATTCTAAATATATATCGCATTCCCAAAGTGCAACATCATAATACATTTGGCGTGTTTCGCTAAGCGATTTTTTATCGTATTTCAATAATAATTGCTTATACCTTGAGTAATGCTCTTTTAATTTATCTCTATACTCGCTGCTTAAATGATTAGGCAAAATATTATTATAGCGATTATCGCCCGCTTTGGTTGCCAAAATAGGCAGTAACTGCCAACGTTCCTCCGAAAAAGCACTTAAAATGCTGTCAATTTGTTTATCGTAATTTTTGTGTGTCGGCTGTGTAGTATTACAGGCAATTAACACAGTTAATGTTAAAATAAATAATGTTTTTTTCATGTTTGTTTCTATTATGGGTTTTAAGTATTAATAGCAGCCCCGATTTAAATTGGGGTTTGGTTGGTTCTATTTTTATTAACCGCAAAGAACGCAAAGTTGTTCGCAAAGAGCGCAAAGTTTTTTGCAAAGCAAAAAAATCTTTACGAACTGTTCGCTTTTGCAGTTAAATATCTTATATCATTTTACAACATCAAAATTGAATTAACAATCCGAACCAATCAAACATGGATTTACATTGGGGGCTATTATTATGTCGTCCTGCCGGGCTGTTGCGTACATATTAATTGATAATGGATAATTGATAATGGATAATTGATAATTACTAATTGTTAATTATTAATTGCTAATTGTTAATTATTAATTGCTAATTGTTACCTGATTATTCTACAAGCACAAATGCTGCCCAAGCATAGGCTGCTCCTTTTACTTTCTTATATTTTGATTTTAGTTTATTTTGAGCTTTTCTAAACGCTTCTCTAATTTCTAATCCCGAAAACCAATTGTCATAGAAAATACTCATAAGTTCTTTTGTTGGTTCGTCGGGTATTTCCCACAAAGAAAAAAGTAAAAAGTTTGTACCTGCCATTTTAAACGAACGTTGTAAACCGTAAACTCCTTCGTTACCCTTTACATCTCCTTGCCCTGTTTGACAAGCCGACAACACTACCAGTTTTGTTTTAAAGAAATTTAAGTTTGAAATTTCAGATGCTGTTAATACACCATCTTCAACTCCTCGAGGTATTCTAACGCCTTCAAAAGCATTATTAGCACCTGCTAAAATAAAACCTGAACGTAACATTGGATTATCGGAATACGCAAACTCTACATCTTCGGATAATTCCTGCTTTTGAGTTTCACTTTTGGTATCAAAACCAAAGTAAAAACCGTGTGTAGCAACATGCAAAACAGCAGGTGCATTTTTTTCCATCGCTTTAAACTGTTCCTCGCTTCCCTTTTTGCCTTTAAACAATGAGACCTTAATATTCTTCTTTGCTAATTTTGTTTGTATAGCCTCAACCTCTTTCAAACTACCGGGCAAATATGACCATTTACCACTCTCTAATAATTCATCATCAAAGTTATTAGATTCATATTCAGTATTTCCCTTTTTGAAATTATCCGACAATTCTTGCATTTCCTCAATACTCATATCATACTCAATTCCACCAAACATGGCTACATCTTCTACATCTTCAGTATACAATGAAGTTTTATTTAGTATTTTTGAAGTGCTGGTTAAATAAGTAATCTTATATTTGTCTGACAATAAATCTCTGTTTTTATAAGGAATTGCATCGTAAGAAATTTTGTTAAGTAAGCCCGTAGGTGCCATGTATATACTAGAAACACCATCTAAATATGATTCCAAAGCCTGCCAAGCAAACTTATACAAAGCCGCAGCCTTCTCTGATTTAACATCGTAAAGTTCCGTTATGTATTCATATTCTGCAATATCTGCAGGTCGTTTCAAAAGACCCAATATTTTTTGCTGCTCACACACAAAAACAGCTTTCGGAAACTTATAATTTTTGCGTAAAACCAAAGCATAATAAAATACCTCTCCGGTTAATTTTTTGCCATCATGGTAGTCATATTGAATAAACTCTATTGCAGCCTCATCATCTTGCAATGTGTCTCTTATTGCCTGCCAACCAATTTGATTATCAGCTTTAGGCGTACTATTTGTTGCCCTTAATAATTCTTTTTCCAAAGAATTTACTTTCTCTTCAAGTTCTTGTATATTTTCTGTGTGTTTATCAATGGGCAAAGAATATTGTTGAGATAAAATTTTGCGGTACTCAATCATTTTGTCATACTTTCGCACAAGATTACTGTCATTACCTTGTAAAACAGCTTTTCTAAGTGATACAGACGATTTCAGCAATTGCTCTTTTACATTTAAAGCATTATTGTAAACAATACCTATAAGTGTGTCTTTATCTTTCTGCCTATTTATAAAAAATGAATAATTATTATTGAAAAAACCATTTATTTTTCTACTTATGTAATTTTCCCTTTCCTTTTCACTCATATACTTTTCACTCTGTTGTAGTAGTGAAACAAATATTTCATTGGTTTGTATATATAATGGTTCAGCCTTGTCATACTGCCCTATTTTATCATAAAAACAAGCTAAACTGTGAGGGATGAAAGCATAATCAGGGTGTTTCTTATTACGTATTTGCCTATTTATACTATCAGCTTCTACATATAACTTTTCGGCTAAATCGTTTTTCTCCCATTCATCGTATAATCCTGCAAGATTGGCACAAGTTGAAATATATGCCTCACTTTTTTTACCGTATCGTTGTTCGCTAATATCCTTAGCCTCCTTACTAAAAGATACTGCCTTAGGAAGATTTCCGTTTTTATGATACAATAAAGATACATTATTAAGAGCAGATGCGTATTTATCATTAAATTTACCAATGGTTGATTCATATATTCTTAATACTTCCTCGTACAAAGGCATAGCTTCTTTTTTACCCAAACGACTGTAAATATCCGCCACATTGCTACACGCTGTTGCATATTCAGATGACTGCTTTCCAAACACATTCGCATTTATTTTTCTTGATTTCAGAAGTAATTTTTCCGCCTTTTCGTAGTTACCAATATTGGTGTAATATACTCCCAAGTTATTATATATGGTTGCCGCCCTTGAATTGGTTTGCATTTTGTCGCTGTCTAACACCTTCAAAGCCTTTGAATAATAATTCTCAACCATATCATAGTTACCCAACTTATTGTTAATATAAGCCATATCAATACAAATATCCACATAATCTAAATTATCTTCTCCTATACTGGCCAAAATTTCTTTAAACAATTTTACCGCTCTTGGGTATTCCTTTGTCTTAATATATAATTTTGCCAATAATTTTAAACTTTCAAAATATGCGGTATTATCAGACTCTGATTGTTGTACTTTAATTGCTTTCAAATATAAAGTTTCTGCTTGATAATATTTACCTGTTTTAGTATAAGCATTTGCTAATTTCACACAAGTTCTTATATAATTCGGATGATTTGAAGGTAAACTTGTTTCTTGCCTTCGTTTGATTTCTTCGTACAACTCAACCTGTTTATAATTATTGAAAGTTCTATCGTATACAATGGCTAAAGCATCACAAATATCAGCATACAACGGATTTTGCTTAAACTTCATTTCTCCTACTTGTTTAGCTCCGTTCAAAAGAGGCTCAGCTTTATCATACATGCCTTGATTAATATACACAACTGCCAAATTATAGCTGTTTCGGGCATAATTAACATTATCAGTTCCTGTTTTAGACTTAATTAAGTTCATAATTTCTATATATATATCAACCATCTGACCGTATTCCTGCTTAACACCATATAATGTTAAAAACCTATTCAAGTTTGACACATACATTTGAGAACTTGTATCATTTATACTTTTATGCAACTGCTTTGCTTCCAATAATGAATTTTTGGCGGCAGAATAATAATCACGCGATTTATCTATATATTGTTCTTTACTATCAGCAGCTTTTTGTATTGCCATTTCAGTGTAAAAAATTCCTAAATCAAGACAAGTTAAAATATATGATTTCATAAACTGTTTATCGGCATTTTTATAAATATCTTTCGCCTTTATTAATAAATCTTCAATAGGTTTGTCGTACAGTTTTGCACCAATATATCCCTCTGCCAGTTTTAAACAACTTTGTGCATAATCAGTATGCGACTCCCCGACTTGCTCTTTGGTTACTTTATTGTTTTCCTCTAAATTTTCCAGTGATTTATCAAATTTTTTGGTTGTATTATAAAACCAAGCTAACTGATTGCAGCTGTGTGTGTATTCGGGTTTATCCGTTCCCAATAAACTAGCAGTTATCTCTTTTGCTTGTATAAATAAGGCTTCGGCATCATCATACCTGCCTATTTGAGTATACAAAACGCCTAAATCGTTACACACCACTGCATATTCAGGAAATTGAGTGTTTTTAGGAATACCGCTAAATACCCTTATGGCATTTTCTTTTTGCCCTATAGAATAATAAAACTCGCCCAAATTAGTAGCTGCTATCATGTACTCTTTGCTATTTTCGCCACTCGCTTTTTTATGTATATCTACCAACTTTTTGTAATAACTTGCCGCCTCAGAAAAATTATTAGTTGCCTTATATGAATTTGAAAGTCCTATACATATCTCTGTATAAACGGGGGTTTCTGTTCCCTTAGGTTGTTGTTCTACCTTAGTTTTTGCTTTTAACAATACTGTCTCAGCATCTTTATATTTTTTTTGTCCATTAAGAACACTCCCCAGCTTTGACAAACTGTGTATATAGTAATCCGTATTAGTTCTTTGCACTTGTTCACAGTAATTTACACATTTTCTAAAATTTTCTTCGGCTTTCTGATAATTATTTAGCTGAGAATAAGACAAAGCTGTTAAAAACAAGGTTTCAGGATAGCGAGTAGCATTCTCCTGCTCCATTTGCGGTAATATTTTCTCAAATTCTTGTACAGCTTCTGCAAATTTGCCCTGTTGAACATATAACTTTCCCTGATTATTTATTTGAGATTTTATTTCGTTTATACCGACAATAAATGCCAAAAATGCAAGTGTTAATATTATTTTTTTCATCTGTTTATTTTTTGTAGCCATTGGCTTGGTTTAACCGCAAAGAACGCTAATTGGCTGTTAGCCGTTGGCTTGGTTTAACCGCAAAGAACGCTAAGTTTGTCGCAAAGAACGCAAGGTTTTTGTCGTAAGTTCCATCTTCGGTCTTCCGGTTTAATAATCATGCCGTTGTGTGTCCTTTAACGGTCATGGGTGTTTCATATTTTTATATTTTATGAATGATAGGTAATGAGCGATGAGTGATGAGTGATGAGTGATGAGTGATGAGTGATGAGCGATGAGTGATGAGCGATGAGCGATGAGTGATATAATTATCAATTGTCAATTATCCATTATCAATTATCAATTATCAATTATCCATTATCAATTATCAATTATCCATTACAAATTATTCCCGTATACAAAAAAAGCAGCCAAATAAGACTGCTTTTTTTAGGAATTTAAACAACTATTTATTCAACAATTGCTTTAAATTTTGCTTCTTCCCACAATTTAATAAACTCAACATCGCCTGCTGCATAGGTCTTGATTGCAGAATGCTTATCAACCGCTTTACCCAAGTTGGTATATACAGTTTCATTCTTATCTTGTTTTGCAGCTACAATAGCCTTAAGATAATAGAACCAACCACACTTTTTCTCTCCCATTGAATTAAGAGTAGTTTCCGCATTTCCATTTTGTTTATTTAATGTTTGAGCTAATGCTTTACCATAAGATTTCTCTGCGCCAAAATGTTGAACAGCTTGAGCATATTCACCTTTTATGATATCAATTAATCCCATGTTATAACCTAACTTTGGAGAGTTACAATTGTTAGCTTTAGCTTCTGCAAAATACCTTTCAGCTTCTTCTTGATTGCCCTCTGCAAATGCAACAGCTCCTAAGTTATTAAGTACTGCAGGTACACTCGACTTGATATTGTTAGCTTTTTGGAAATTAGCTTTAGCTGCGTCTAAATCACCGGCTTGTCCTTTAAGAACTCCAATATTATTGTAAGCTACATAACAACTTGCATGTGTGCTTATTGCTTTACGATAAAGTTTTTCTTTCAAAGAAGCATCTTCAACTATAGTAGCTGTATAAAGCAACTCTTTGGTATTAAGTCCTGAAATATTTCCGCTCTTAGCAAGTGATATTAATTCACTATCGGTTTTCACCTTAGATTGATAATTTGCTTTAATCTCAGATCTTCTTAATTTTGGTAAAACATCATCCTTCAAATATGTATACGCTTCTGATATATTTTTAATTTCTCTTTCTCTTACAGAAGGATCAGAATACATAGAAAGAACGCGTAAAATCAACTCTTTATCTCTTACATTTGATGCTTCAACCTCTTTCTTGAAACCTTCCCAGTCCTCAGATGGAGTTGTTTCTTTAACTATAAAATTAGCTCCGCGAACCTTGCTTGATACTGCTTTTTTAATCTTCTTTTCTAAAAATTTCTGTGCAGTGTTGCCACGACCCGATACCAATTCAGCATTCAAATCTTGTGGTCCGTCAGGTGAAGCGTAACTTGCTACCTCCACATTAATTAACTCAGTTTTACTATCATCTTTAGTAGTTGTAAGAAACTCTATAAGTTTTGTAACATCTTCTTTCTTAGCTTGGCTTCTCTTCAAATTAGACTTTTGTAAGTCGTAAAGTATAACTGCCTTTTGAAGACTTGTAATTTTTTCGTCTTGTTTAACAGGAATATCAACTAATTGCAGACCATCTACTTTACTTGCATATTTAACAAGAAGCGGCGTTACATTGATACCCTTAGCCAAGGGTATACTTATTTCTTTTGCTTTTTCATCACCCCTTGAAGCCTGAACTCTTAAATTAAGGTCAGAAACTCTCATCGCATCTTTATAGGTTAATTCATCATCATAACTAAATGAGCCTCCCTTTTTGTAAGAAATAACTTTGTCATTATTATCTTTTACTTTTTCACCCTGCAATGTATAGGTGTCAAATAAATGCTCTTGTTTACCATACTTTAAAACAGGAGTAGTTACCAAAATAGCCTTTTTGTCAAAATACTTGGGCGGTATTTTTCCTTCTACTTTTATTTTTACTTTTCCGGCATGCATCTCTAAAGGACTAGGGCTGACGGTTTTCTTTAATTCGTCTGCCTTATCTACCATTTTTTTGAGTCCATTACAACTGCCTAAAAAAGCAACAGCAGCAACAAACACAACCACATAACTAAATCTAAATCTTTTCATAACTGAATAAATAATTTGTTTACTATAATTAAATTTTACGTTTAAATATTTCCTTGCGCAAAGATACACAATGTTTTTCAATAAATAAAACCATTATATCACTTTTTTTAATATTTTTTACAATAAACATTTACGACAAATAATGCAAGCTATTTATTACTACTATTTTAAATAAAAGAACTATCAATAAAAACCTCCTAATCATAACCTTATTGTCAGTAGCAATAGTCCACATATATAAGGTGTTTATTATCAACCTAATCTTATAACTGTAGTACAGGGCGTTCGCTTTTAAACTTTTTTTTGTTGGTTATAAGGCTTTTGGCAGTTAGCCGTTAGCCTTTGGCTTCCGAAAAAAACAAGTTTTTTTCGATTC
>PDWJ01004583.1_pt1 | contig 12084 bp, 12 predicted proteins | sample 1430881 | NCBI WGS metagenome assembly PDWJ01 (sample SAMN01162460, study PRJNA174530) | Oral metagenome, whole genome shotgun sequencing project. | biome: Marine environment; feature: Marine mammal; material: Swab sample of the gingival sulcus; isolation source: swab sample of gingival sulcus... | reverse complement strand
GGATTATGAGTGATATGGCTATCTGGATGGCTGGCGGTGTTTCGGTGCCGTTATACCCGACATTAGCGCCGGATATGATCGGCAAAATCCTTAAACACAGTGAAAGCAAAATTTTATTTGTGGGTAAACTGGATGGCTGGGAAGCAATGAAACCTGGTATTCCAGATGATGTTAAATGTATTTCCTACCCGCTAAGCCCGCCAAATGATTATGATACCTGGAATGATATCGTTGCCCACCATGGGCCAATCACTGAAAGCCCATCGCGCAGTCATACTGAACTGGCAACGATAGTTTATACATCGGGTACTACAGGAATGCCCAAAGGGGCTATGCACAACTTTGCCGGGTTGGCAGCGGGAGCCACTCACGCTGCCAATACTTACAATATAACATCGCAGGATCGTCTGCTTTCGTATCTGCCGTTGTCGCATGTTGCTGAGCGTTTGTGTGTTGAACTGGTGCAGGTGTACCAGGGTACTCACGTATTTTTTACAGATTCTTTAGATACTTTTTCAGAAGATTTGCAACGAGCCAGGCCGACATTTTTCTTTGCAGTGCCCAGAATCTGGGCAAAATTCCAAGCCGGTGTTTTTTCGAAGATGCCCGAGAAAAAACTGCAAAAGCTCTTTAGAATCCCCATTCTGAATAGCATCATTAAGAAAAAAATTCGAACCGGGTTAGGTTTGAATGAAGCAACGCGCTGTTTAAGTGGTGCAGCTCCAATCTCTGTCAGCCTGTTTCAATGGTATAAAGAGCTTGGTATCGAAATTCTGGAAGTCTATGGCATGACCGAGAATCTGGGGTATTCACACAGCACCCGGCAGGGTAAATCGCGACCAGGTTTTGTTGGTCAAAACAACCTGGATGTTGACGCCAAGTTAGGTGATGGTGGTGAAATTCTCGTTAAAGGACCAACAACAATGCTTGGCTACTATAACGAACCGGAAATAACCGCAGAAGCTTTGGATGAAGAAGGCTATATTCATACCGGCGATATCGGGCAAATGGAGAGTGATGGCAGTTTAAAGATTACCGGGCGTATTAAAGAAATTTTTAAAACCAGTAAAGGCAAATATGTTGCGCCATTTCCAATAGAAAACAGACTTCTGATAAGCCCTCATATTGAACAGTTATGTGTGGTGGGTTCATCGCTTCCCCAGCCGATTGCATTGGTTATGCTGGCCGAAGGTGACAGGGATACGCTGGCCAAAGGTGGTAGTCGGGAAGATATTCACAACAGTTTGCAGGCGACAATGCGCGAGGTTAACAGCCAGTTAGATCCGCACGAAAAAGTTAAATCTTTGGTGGTCGTCAAAGATGAGTGGGGTGTTGAGAATGGCTTTATGACACCCACACTGAAAATTAGGCGTAACGTACTGGAAGCGCATTACGCCGACCATATTGAAACCTGGTATGAATCGGGGCTTGATGTGCAATGGGAAGACTAAAATAAACATTATAATGATCTTTCAAAAATTTTTTTATCCGCTTCGCGGGCATGTTTTTTTTGTATTGCTGGTATGCTTTTTTGTTGGCGCAAACAGCGCCTATTCAGCAAATGCTCAGTATTCTTCAAGGCTGTGGAAAATTGAATCCAGGGCCGATAAAAAAATCGCGCCAAGTTATTTATTCGGCACTATGCACCTGGCAGATAAGCAGATTGTTAACCTGCCGCCTCACATTCAGCAGGTGGTTTACAGTGCTGATACCCTGGCCATTGAAGTTAAGCTGGATGCTGAATCGCAACGGGCGCTATCTACCCTGACTGCATTGCAGGGTGATGAAACTTTAAGTGATCTGATAGGCAATACGCAGTTCAAACGTGTGGCACAATTATTAGAAGCCAAAGGCGTTTCTGAATACAGCCTGCAACGCTTAAAGCCCTGGGCTGCGGCATTGATTTTAAACTATCCGCCGGCATCATTGGATCCGGTTCTGGATTATTCACTGCAATTAAAATTTTCCCAACAAAACAAGCCGGTTTATCAGTTGGAAACCGCCCAGGAACAAATAGAAATTTTTGATCACTTATCACTGGGCGATCAAATTAGTTTTCTTGAATATTCACTTAAACAACAGGATCATTTTGATTTTTATTTGCAAAAAATGAAGCAACTATACCTTGATGATGATCTTGAAGGATTGCAGGCATTGGCTCTGGAGCAGATGGAAGATATTAACCAACCATTTATGCTTCAATTATTCTCGAACCTGATCGAAAAAAGAAATATAAAAATGGTTAATCGTATGCAGTTTCATTTAAAAGCTGGTAACAGCCTGATTGCCGTTGGTGCATTACATTTAACCGGGCCAAAGGGCCTGATTAACCTGCTTCGGTATAAAGGCTATAAGGTGACGCCGGTTTTGGGAATTGAATAGTCATGGCGGAACCTAAAGAAATTGATCTGCAAATCAGCAATGGGTTAACACTATCGGGATTAAGCTGGGGTGAGCACAATAAAGCCAAAGTGTTGGCCCTTCATGGTTGGCTGGATAATGCCGCTACTTATATTAATTTAGCCCCGGTTCTGGCAAATAACTTTCATGTGATTGCGCTTGATTCTGCTGGTCATGGCCGGTCTCACCACCGGCCATCAGGGGTTCGCTATCACCTGATTGATAACGTTGATGATGTAATACAGGTTGCCGATGTTCTGGGCTGGAATGAGTTTAATTTAATGGGTCATTCAATGGGCGCGGGTATATCAACCTACACTGCAGCTGCTTTCCCTGAAAGAGTCCAAAAGCTGGTGTTGTTAGAGGGCATTGGAACCCAAACCACGGAACCTTCGCAAGCCGCCGAAACATTGCATAAAGCAGTAACCGATATGCAACGGGCACCTTCGATTAAAATGCCGTTATATCCTGATATAGATTCAGCTGTTAAATCCCGTACCTCTGTGGTTGGCAGTATTTCCGAAAGAGCTGCGTCGATACTCTGCGAGCGTGGCCTGATTAAAATTGAGGGCGGCTATACCTGGTCAAGCGATCCCCGGTTAAGAATGTCATCGGCAATACGTCTGACGGAACCGCTCGTGGAAGGTTTTGTCAAAGATATAAACTGCCCGACTTTGTTTGTGGCCGCAGATCAAGGGTTTCTTGGGCATATAATGGCGGTACAACAACGGCTGGATTTAATCAAAGATATCCGCCAGGTTTCTCTGCCAGGAAACCATCACCATCATTTGGAGTCTGACACATTTGAACCGGTTGCCGACACTGTGTTGCGGTTTTTAACTGGAGTTGAATAATGTTTGTAAAAGTTTCTACTCAGCTAAATTGCACCGAGAGCGAGCTTTGGGAAAAAATTATCAAGCTGGATTCTCTTCAGTTCGTAGCTGCACCTTTGTTGGCTTTTAAGGCTGTGGACTCTAATTCACAAAACAGCACATGGGAGCTTGGTCGGGATTATCCGTTTAAGTTGTATTTGTTTAAATACATTCCTTTGGGATCGCATACTATCCAGCTCGTGAAATTAGACAAAAATCAAAACCTGATTTTAAGTCATGAAAGTGGTCAGCTTACCCCCGTGTGGAATCACAAAATTTATTTTAAAGAATTACAGTCGGGTGTTGTTAGCTATACCGATGAAATCGAGATCGGAGCGGGATGGTTAACACCGGCGATTGGCATTTTTGCGCATCTGTTCTATCGTCATCGGCAGCGGCGCTGGAAGGCGCTGCTGCGAAAATGAGTTTAGTTGATGCGCCAGGGGATTGTTTTAACCTGCGCGATTGCTAACGATATGCACGAACGAGCGCGATCTTAACTCATCCATGGTAATACCTGTGGCAATCGCTTCTTCTTCGGTAATTGCACCACAGGCAATACCTCGTAAGAAGAAGTTTAACAGGCCCTGACCTGTGGCAGCGTCATCGAAGGTATTGCCAACCAGAGTTGCTTGTGCGGCCTTGTTAATGAATGCGGCAAGGCGGGCAGACGCATCGGGCAGGCCCTCCAGGAAAAATGCATAAACCGCTGCATAGCGAATGGGTAATTGAGCAGGATTTAAATCCCAGCCCTGATAATATGCATGGCGCAGAGAGTGTGTGATGTTATCGAAATGCAGCTTCCAGGCATGGTGAATCACGCGGGTGTTTTCCAGAATTTGTTCGTTGCTTAACTGGCCTTCTTTGGGTGGGCGGTTTGGCCCGATAGGCATCACAGTGGTTACACCATCGCAAATAGTAACGCCAGTACCTGCCAGGGAAACCTGTAACACATGGCGGGCAAAGTCTGCTGCCGGGTGTGTGTGGGTTTGATAGGTCGCTGTGATATTGCAGGTTGCTGTGTAATCGTAAGTGCCAAATATGGCTGATCGGCAGCGGCCCCGGGCAGCTTGAACCAACTGATAAACCTGATTGGAACCCTCTTTATCAATAATGGATTGAGTGGTTTCGATCATTATTTCCAGTTTGAGCGCGTTCTTTTGGTAGCCGCACTTGTCTTCAATAATGTCTAGCAGATCAGCCAGTGCGGTGACCTGTTCCGGATGGGTGACTTTGGGTAGTGTGATCACGAAGTTATCGGGCAGTTTCCCACCTTTTATTTGTGCCAAGCGGGTTAGGAAAAGATCCAGAGTTCTTACCGCTCGCTGGCGACACTCTTCGGTGAATGTTTTTATACGGATACCAATAAACGGTGGCAGGCTGCCATCGTCCATACCTTTAGCCACTTCTTCAGCACAACGAATGGCATCGGCGTCTTCTTCATCGTCCGGGCGGTTGCCGTAGCCATCTTCAAAGTCGATACGGTTGTCTTCAATGGGTTCTTTTTCAAGCTTGGCGAGCATGCGTTGATATACGGTATAGGCTAACCAGGCGGCAGGGTTGCTTGCTTTTATGTTTGCAAGATCAGTAACACAGGCTTTTTCCAGCCGAGCAATTTCAACACTGTTTATGGGTAAAGCCTCGGCGCCTGTCAAACCAACGACTTTCGCCAGTGTTACAAAATTGGGCGCATAGGCTTGCAGATTACGAATAGCAATACTGCCCAGCTTTTGCGCGGAGCCAGCTTTAAACAAATTGGCTCCGCCGTATACAGTATGCACTGGTTGGCGATCAGAGCCGTCACCTGGGTAAAAGGTGGAGTGAATCTGGTTTGATTCCTGAAGCATTGCAAGAATCGGTTGGGTTTCCGTGTCAGTTAATGTCAATTTCATTATTTACCCGCTGGCTCTTTAAACAAGGTGTGTTTGATGTTTTCCCGGGGAGGGTTGCTTGCCGAATTATACTAAGTTTCTTTCCGCTTTGCTCTGGCCAGAACATGCTCTGCAAGTGGCTGTAAGTGCTTGAAATGCGCATTCAAGTCATGGTTTTTCAGCTGGTAGGCCTGTTTTGCCTCTTCATGGGGCATTACCAGGTATTCTCCGTGCATTACCGCCTGATAAATTTGCTCGGCAATATCAGAGGCGGTTAATTCGGAGCTGTTTTCCATTATTTTTTCCAACGACAAGGCAGTGGCCTGGTCTGGTGTGCGCATGGATTCCCCAAGGTTGGTTTTAAAGAAAGAGGGTGTTACGCAGGTCACCTTAATCTTATGTGGCTTTAACTCAACGTGAAGGGATTCCGAAAGAGAAATAACCGCAGCTTTTGACACGTTGTAATTGCTCATTCCCGGCGGATTAACAATGCCTGCCATGGATGCGATATTAATAATGTGGCCACTTTTGTTGTTGATCATGAAAGGAACAACCGCCTGGCAGCCATAGAGTACACCATAAAAATTAATATCCATGATCCATTTCCAGTCATCTGCCGACAACCAGTTGAATGGCCCCCCTGAAGCGACTCCGGCATTGTTGATCAATATATCGACGCCACCCCATTGGTCTTTCATTGCGTTGACTGTGGCCGCCCAATCATCTGGAGAGCTGACATCGCATTTTATAAAAAAGGCTTCTCCCGGGGTGTTGTTGATGATTGCCAGCGTTTCCTCGGCTCGGCTTTGATTCAAATCTGCAATGCAAATGCGATAACCCTCTGCTGCAAAACGAAGGGCAAGTTCTTTCCCAAGGCCGCTGGCACCGCCGGTGATTAAGACGCGGTTGTTCGATTGGCTCATATGTTTTCCCTGATTTATTGATTCTATGGTGCTTTTTTCTTAACTTATACCTCGTCTGGCTGCCGGGCGACACTGGCAAATGTGTCAATCATAAGGCTGTTATCAGACATATATGATCTTATCTCGCAAAGGAGCGGCTGACATGGCTGTACCAGCAAACAAAACAGAATTGATAGAAGCTATTCAAAAGAACTATACAAAATTGAGAGAAGATCTTGATACTATCCCAGCAGAATTAACTGAAGAAAAAGAGATGGAAGGGCATGTTAAAGGTACGCAAATGAGTGTCTGCAATTTAATGGCGTATCTGGTTGGTTGGGGGAATCTTGTGCTTAAATGGCACTCGGTTTTTTCTGGCGGTAAAATGCCTGATCTGCCGGAAACTGGATTTAAAATGAATGAAATGGGGAGGTTGGCACAAAAATTTTACAAAGATTATGAAAACGATAATTATCAATCGCTTCTCCAGCAATATGATGAAGTTGTTGCGAAAATCCTTGAATTAATCGACAGCCTTGATAACAAGTACCTTTATGAAACCGATTGGTACAAAAAATATCCCTTTGGCAGAATGATTCAATTCAATACATCGTCTCCTTATGCAAATGCTCGCTCGCGGATTCGGAAATGGAAAAAATCAAAAGGATTGTTGTAAACCCGATACCGAATAAAAAAATCAATAGCCTGTGAAAAGGCCAACCTGAAGAGTGCTTTTTATGTCTGAACCTACATCCCCCGATCTTGATGCCCGTTTTGAACCTGATGCGATTGATGGGTTGCAAACTATCGGTGATTTTATTCGCTGGGCAGTCAGCCGATTTAATGAAGGCGCAGTAGTGCTGGGCCACGGATACGACGACCCGTGGGATGAAGCCGTGGCACTGGTGCTGTATGCGTTACATTTGCCCTGGGATGTTGACCCCAGGGTACAGCAGGCGAATTTGACCAGTGCCGAAAAACTGGAAGTGCTGGGGCTGGTAAAACGAAGGGTTCTGGAACGGGTGCCGACCGCGTATTTAACCGGCATTGGCTGGTTTGCCGGGCAGCCATTTGTCACAGATCAGCGGGCTCTGATCCCCAGATCGCCCATTGCCGAGCTGATTCAAAAACAGTTTGAGCCCTGGATTGACCCCGAGAACGTCGAGAATATTCTGGATTTGTGTACCGGCTCTGGTTGTATTGGTATTGCCAGTGCCATGCATTTTCCGTGGGCGCAGGTGGATTGTGCTGATATTAGCGAAGATGCTTTGGATTTGGCCGAGCAGAATGTGCAGATGCATGGTTTGGAAGGCCAGGTGAATGTGGTGTATTCAGATTTGTTTGAAGCACTTGATGGCCGCACCTATGACATTATCGTTAGCAATCCCCCCTATGTTGATAAAGAAGATATGGATGCCCTGGCCGATGAGTTTCACCACGAACCAAGGCTCGGCCTGGCCGCAGGCGACGATGGCCTGGATATTGTGCGCCGCATGCTGCCGGAACTTTCACGGCATCTCAACCCCGGTGGAATAGCGGTGATCGAGGTGGGCAATTCCTGGGTGGCCCTGGAGCAGGCTTACCCCAATGTACCTTTTACCTGGCTTGAGTTTGATCATGGCGGGTTCGGTGTGTTCCTGCTCACCAAAGAGCAAATAGATCTTCATCAGGCTGATTGGGTGTTATAATCGCGCCTGGATTGGCAATACATAGCAGGAAAAACATAGAGTATGTCGGGTAATACGTTCGGAAAATTATTTCAGGTAACAACTTTTGGTGAAAGCCACGGTTTGGCATTGGGTTGTATCGTTGATGGATGCCCTCCAGGATTAGAGCTTTCAGAGGCAGATTTGCAAGTCGACCTGGATCGCCGCAAGCCGGGCACCTCGAAATACGCAACGCAGCGAAAAGAACCCGATGAAGTGGAAATTCTATCGGGTGTGTTTGAGGGCAAAACTACAGGTACCGCCATTGGGTTACTTATTCGCAATACCAACCAGAAGTCGAAAGACTATTCTGAAATCGCGCGGAAATTTCGCCCGGCCCATGCCGATTATACCTACCAGCAAAAATACGGTATCCGTGATTATCGCGGAGGCGGGCGGGCATCTGCCCGGGAAACGGCGATGCGCGTTGCCGCCGGAGCCATTGCTAAAAAATACCTGAAAGCGCGTTATGGCATCGAGGTGCGTGGTTATGTATCCCAGATTGGCCATGTGGTTGCCGAAACATTCGATTGGCAGGAAGTGAACAATAATCCATTCTTCTGCCCGGATAAAAACGCTGTTCCGAAAATGGAAGCCTTGATTAATGAAGTTCGTAAGGCAGGCAGTTCCGTGGGTGCAAAAGTAACGGTGACTGCAACAGGTATGATGCCCGGTTTGGGCGAGCCGATATTTGATCGTCTCGATGCTGATATTGCCCATGCCTTAATGAGCATTAATGCCGTAAAAGGGGTAGAAATCGGTGCCGGTTTTGAATGTGTCGCGCAACGGGGCGAACAACACCGGGATGAAATAACCCCACAGGGGTTTTTATCCAACAATGCGGGCGGTATTTTAGGGGGCATTTCTTCAGGGCAGGATATAGTGGCCCATATCGCATTAAAGCCTACCTCCAGCTTATTGATACCAGGCAAAAGCATTGATATTGAAGGTAACGAAACCGAAGTGGTAACAAAAGGCAGACACGACCCCTGCGTTGGCGTTCGCGCCACACCCATTGCAGAGGCCATGCTGGCGATCACCTTAATGGATCATTGCTTAAGGCACCGTGGCCAGAATATGGATGTGCAATCGGAAACGCCCATCGTACCTGCTGAAAGTGTGGTTTCTGATACTCCTTCTTCTGATATAGAGCCTTGATGCAAAGCCAGGCTGCTGCAACCCAAACTAAACCGGACATTCCCTATTGGCGATTGTCCGGTTTTTATTTTTTTTACTTCGCACTATTGGGGGCGTTATTTACCTATTGGGGTTTGTACCTTAAACAGCAGGGTTACAGTATCGCAGAAATTGGTACCGTTATGGCGTCATTAATGGTTACCAAAATCATTGCTCCCAATATCTGGGGGTGGCTCGGCGATAAGCTTCAGAACAGGTTGCTGATTGTGCGGGCTGGTGCATTTTTAACGCTGGTTATTTTTGCTGCGGTGCTTCTGAAACCGGGCTTTATCGGCATGGTTATTGTAATGATGGGCTTCAGTTTTTTCTGGAATGCCATCTTGCCGCAGCAGGAAGTGGTTACTTTAAATCATATGGCCGATCAGCCTCACCTATACAGCCGGGTTCGAGTTTGGGGCTCCATTGGTTTTATTGTTACCTCTGTCGGTTTTGGTTTGTTCTTTGATTATTTTCCCATTAACTGGCTTCCCTATATTCTTTTGGGCTTTATGGTGGCTATCTGGATCAGCACACATTTGCTGTATGAATCTTCACACCGTATTCACGATGAACACAGCCCAAGCTTTATGTCGCAGCTGTTAAGGCCCACCGTTTTGGTGTTTTTTCTTTTGTGTTTTTTAATGCAATTTACTCACGGCCCTTATTACGCTTTTTTTCTTATTTATATGGAAGACTATGGCTATAGCAAGTTTGATGTGGGCCTGTTGATTGGCCTGGGTGTACTCGCCGAGGTGCTGATTTTTTTGGTAATGCATCGCTTAATGGTGCGATTTTCTATTAAGGCAATGGCTGTATTCTGTTTTCTGGCAGCGGCCATTCGCTGGGTGATTACCGCATTATACCCTGATAGCATAGCGCTTATTATTTTAGCGCAGCTCGCACATGCTTCGACCTTTGGGATATTCCATGCCATTTGTATTCACCTGGTGAGTCAATATTTTTCTCCCCAGTGTGCGGGGCAGGGGCAGGCGTTGTACAGCGCGTTAAGCTTTGGTGCTGGCGGTGCCATCGGAGCCTGGTTCGCCGGTCAATTCTGGAATGCGCTTGGCGCTCAGGCTACTTTCCTTAGTGCGGCAATCGTCGCCGTTGGTGGTGCACTGCTGGCTTTATGGAAAATGACCGATCACCCAAAGGCGATACCACAAGCGTAAATCATCGGCGTGGCAAGTTGTGAAGAGAGGGCAATAATGACGATTAAAACGCATTTAGAACAGCTGTCAGCATTAGGAAAATGGATTCAAGGCAATAACTGGTGCCCGGCTACCAGTGGTAATTTATCAACACGTTTGCCTGATCACGATAACTTCTGGATCTCGGTATCAGGAAAATACAAGGGCGAACTGACACCTGAAGATTTTATTGAAGTCAACACCCAGGGCGAGCCAGTCAGCTGCAATAAACGCCCATCGGCGGAAACCCTGCTGCACGCCCTGATCTACAAACATTACCCTGAAACAACATTTGTGCTGCATACACATTCTGTTTATGGAACGGTGCTAAGCCAGGTAGAGAGTCAGGTTGAGCAGTGCCAAGACGAGAAGAGCCAGACAGCGCCAGCCAATGTGCTCAGGTTTCAGGATTATGAGCTACAAAAAGCATTTACTGGTGTAGACACTCACGAAGGTGTTTTTTCCCTACCGATGTTTAAAAACAGCCAGAACATGGAGGCATTAGCCGCTGACATTAGTGCTTATTTAGAACAGGGCAACGCCCCCCACGGTTTTATATTGGCAGGCCACGGACTTTACACCTGGGGGTGTGATGCCGAGGATGCGAAGCGTCATTTGGAAGCTCTTGAATTTTTGTTCGAGTGTGAATATAAACGTCGCCTGTTAACAGTAGGGCGGAGGTAAGTGTAAAAATGAGTTTTTTAACGGTATTCAATGATCAAAACCCTTCTGAACCCTTGCTATCAACCCGCGAAACGGCACAAATCGCGGCCAGCCTGAAGGCCATAGGTGTTCGCTTTGAGCAATGGTCGGCAACATCGCCGGTAAATGCCAGCGCCAGCCAGGATGAAGTGATTCAAGCTTATCAGAACGATATTAACCGCCTGAAAGCACAAGATGGCTACTCGACTGTTGATGTTATCAGCCTGGCTGCTGATAATCCGGCGAAAAATGAGCTAAGAAAAAAGTTCCTTGATGAGCATACCCACGGTGAAGATGAGGTGCGTTTCTTTGTAAGGGGCGATGGCTTGTTTTATCTTCATGTGGATCAAAAGGTGTTTGCTGTGTTGTGCGAAAAGGGTGATTTAATATCGGTGCCAGCCAATGTTGCCCACTGGTTTGATATGGGTGATCAACCGAATTTTACCGCGATCAGATTATTCAATAATCCAGAGGGTTGGGTGGCTAATTATACCGGTAACGATATTGCTACCCGGTTTCCCAAATACGAAGATCTTGTGAATTAAAATACGGGCTAAGTTTGCAAAGTTATAATTATGATTAAAGCAATAGTGACTGATATTGAAGGTACAACCACCAGCATATCTTTTGTGAGTGATATTTTATTCCCCTATGCAAGGCAACGTATTCGTGATTTTGTTATTGCTCATGCCGAACAGCCAGCAGTCGCTGCCGAGATTAAAGCTGTGCGCGAGGAATTAGGCGATCAGAGTGCCGCACTTTCCCAGGTGGCCGATGCGCTGGAAAACTGGATTGATGACGATAAAAAAATAACGCCATTAAAAAGCTTGCAGGGAATGATATGGAAGGCTGGCTATGAAGATGGCAGCTTGAAAGGGCATTTATACCCTGAAGTAAAATCTGTATTGCAGGCATGGAAATCTCGGGGGTTGGCGTTGTATGTTTATTCTTCCGGCTCAGTGGCCGCGCAAAAGTTATTATTTGGTTACAGCGAACAGGGTGATTTAACGCCGCTTTTCGATGGGTATTTTGATACGAAAATCGGCGGAAAAAAAGAAGTGCAATCCTATCAGCTTATTGCTGAAACCTTACAGCTTAATCTTGATGAAATACTTTTTTTGAGCGATGTTAAAGCGGAATTGGATGCTGCTTCGGCAGCGGGTGTGTTAACAGTGGCGCTCGACAGGCAATGTATTTGTGATGGATTTGGCGAGCACCCGTTTGTACATAACTTTGAACAAATTGATTTGCATTGAATGTGGACC
>PDWJ01004582.1_pt1 | contig 12085 bp, 8 predicted proteins | sample 1430881 | NCBI WGS metagenome assembly PDWJ01 (sample SAMN01162460, study PRJNA174530) | Oral metagenome, whole genome shotgun sequencing project. | biome: Marine environment; feature: Marine mammal; material: Swab sample of the gingival sulcus; isolation source: swab sample of gingival sulcus... | reverse complement strand
TGATTTTGTGCACGCCGGCGTTGCTCATTGCTGAACGTAAGAGCAGGCCAGGGCCGCCTCTACCACGACCGGCCGCCTCGAGTCCCAATCAAGTCTGGGTGGTGGGCACGCTCTGGCTCGTCGAGATAGGCCTGCGCGTGGCCATCACCCTGCCCCTGCAAGGGCGCCTCGCCGATAGCGGCGAGGCGCTCGCCTACCTACTCGGCCACCTCGCGATCAGCGTCGTCATGACGGCGCTGACGGCCTCAGTCACGGCGGTCGGCTACTACAGCCTCCGTGTCGTGAAGGAGCACGCCGATCTCGACGCCCTCGCGCGGGTGTTCGACTGATCGCGCGCGCTTCGCGTTAGTGCCTTCGTTCCGACTGTCAACCGAAACCGCATCAGGAGTTGCCCCATGACCCAACGAAACCCCGGCCTCGTCTTCCTGCTGGCCGTGGTCACCTTCGGTATCTACGGAATCATCTGGGTGGTCACCACCAAGGAGGAGATGAACGCGTCCGCCGACGCCGGCGTCCCCACGGCCTGGCTGATCATCGTGCCCTTCGCAAACTTCTGGTGGCTATGGAAGTTCAGCGGCGGCGTCGACAAGACGACCAAGGGCGGTATGAGCGGGGGCTTCTCCTTCATCCTGCTGCTGCTGCTCGGCGCCATCGGGATGATCTTCGTGCAGATGGCCCTCAACAAGGTCGCGCGCGCGCCTGCCTGAGCGCTCGTCACCGCGCGCTCCTCGGGCTTGGGCCAGGCCCGCCGGGCCTTGCGCTCGCGGCGCAAGGGGGGCGTCCTGTGCGACTGGCGGCGCGCGACGATCCGCCGAGGGAGAGGGCGACAGGCGCGGGCTGGGCGGTCGGTCTTGGGCTGGTCCAGCGGGGGGACGCGCACGATCGGCGGGCCTCACCATCAGCGTTGCGCGGGTTCGCGGACTCGCGGCACCTCGGCGCCGCGTCCTTGCCTTTGTTCGCGCCGCGCCTCAAGATTCGCGTCGCGATGTGGTTCAAACGCTCAGTGCTCCACCAGCCCGACGTGTAGCGGTCGCGCGAACGTAGATCCAACGCACACTTACGCCTCCAGCTACCACCCACCAGGAGCCACATGAGCATCCAGGACGTCGCCCTCGTCGTCGCGCCCTCCGTCGCCGAGACGGGCGAGCCCGCCATTGAGCACATCAAGCCGCCGGTCGACCCGGCGGCCCTGACCTGGCGCCAGCCGCGCCGCGACGCCTTCTGGCACCAGATCCCAGCCTGGAAGGATATCGATCACGAGACCTTCGGGTCCTACAAGTGGCAGGAGCGCCACGCCGTCACCTCGCCAAAGAAGCTGGTCAACTACGTCCGCGAGCTCGTCTCCCCCGAGTTCGTCGCCGACGTCGAGGCTGGCTTCGGCCGCGCGCCGATGGCCGTGCGGATCTCGCCGTACCTGCTGAGCCTCATCGACTGGTCCGACCCCTACAACGACCCGACCCGGCGGCAGTTCCTGCCCCTGGGCTCCGAGGCCGAGCCGGACCACCCGATGCTCACCCTCGACTCCCTCCACGAGCAGGCTGACGCGCCGGTGCCGGGGCTGACCCACCGCTACCCGGACAAGGTCCTCTTCCTCGCTCTCGATACTTGCCCGGTGTACTGCCGCTTCTGCACGCGCAGCTACGCCGTCGGTCTGGACACGGACAGCGTCGACAAGGTCCACCTGCGCGCCAACAAGGCTCGCTGGTCTCAGGCGCTGCGCTACATCTCCGAGCGCCCCGAGGTCGAGGACGTCGTCATCAGCGGCGGCGACTCCTACCGCCTCAAGCCGGCGCAGGTCCGCGAGATCGGCCACGCCTTGCTCGACCTGCCCCACATCCGGCGCTTCCGCTTCGCGACGAAGGGCCTCGCCATCCTCCCGATGCGCATCACCGCCGAGGACCCGTGGACCCAGGCGGTCATCGAGGTCGCCGAGCGCGGCCGCAAGCTGGGCAAGGACGTCGTCATCCACACCCACTTCGGGCACCCCAACGAGATCACCGGCTTCTCCAAGGACATGATGCGGGTGTTCCACGAGCGCGGCGTCCTCGTCCGTAACCAGGCCGTCCTCCAGCGCGGCGTCAACGATACGCCCGCGGCGATGATCGAGCTTGGCCGCAAGCTGGGCCACATCAACGTGCACCCCTACTACGTGTACGTCTGCGACATGGTGCGCGGCGTCGAGGACCTCCGCACCACCGTCGCCGCGGCGACGACGCTCGAAAAGCACGTGCGCGGCGCCACCGCCGGCTACAACACGCCCACCTTCGTGGTCGACGCGATGGGCGGCGGCGGCAAGCGCGACGCCCACAGCTTCGAGCACTACGACCAGGACACCGGCATCAGCGTGTACTCGGCGCCGGCGGTCAAGCAGGGCCAACTGTTCATGTACTTCGACCCGCTGCGCGCCCTCACCGACGAGGTCCGCGCGGCCTGGCAGCAGGAGCGGGCGCGCGAGGACATGATCCAGGCGGCCCTCACCGCGGCTCGCAAGGCGCTGGGCTAGGCTGCCATGGAAGCCGCGCTCATGCCGCTGCCCGCAGGTAACCTCCGCTTTGTCGGGGGCTACCAGCTGCTCGAGGAGATCGGGCGAGGCTCGATGGGCGTCGTCTATCGTGCCCGCCAGCTCTCGCTCGACCGCGACGTCGTGGTCAAGCTCCTGCAGCTGTCGGATACGGATGAGGAGCTCAACGAGCTGCTCACCAAGCGATTTCGCCGCGAGGCGCAGGCGACCTCCCGCCTCGACCACCCCAACACCGTCAGGGTCATCGACTTCGGCCAGACCGAGGGCGGCGAGCTCTACTTGGTGCTCGAGATGCTCCGGGGGCGGTCCCTCGGCGCCCTGCGCCGCGAGGTCGGTCACCTGCCCCCCGCGCGCGTGGCTCGCATCGCCGAGCAGGTCTGTCGCTCCTTGGCCGAGGCCCACGCCGCCGGCGTCATCCACCGAGATCTGAAGCCGGACAATGTCTTCCTGTGCGACTACCCGGACGGGCGCAGCGTCGCCAAGGTCATGGACTTCGGCGTCGCGCGCCTGTTGGCCCCGACCGACACCCACATCAGCCGCATCACCCAGGCTGGGTTGACCGTCGGCACCCCCATGTACATCGCGCCCGAGCAGGCCCGCGGCCTCGAGACCACCCCCGCGACCGACCTCTACTCCCTGGGTGTGATGCTCTACGAGCTGCTTAGCGGAGCCCCTCCCTTCGACGCGATCAACGGCATGGAGCTTGCCATCAAGCACATCCGCCAGCCGTCTCCGACCCTCGAGATCCCCGGCCTGGTCGGCGCCCGCCTCCTCGAGTGGCGGATCCTCATCGAGGCGCTCCTCGCAAAGAGGCCCGCAGACCGCCCTCAGACGGCCGCCGAGGTCATCGAGCGCCTCGCGCCGCTGCAGGGCACTTGGTCGGATCCAGCCGCCGAGATCGTCCCGCCCCGGGCGATCGCCTCGGCGGCCGAGGTCCGCGAGACCGAGCCGTGGGCCAAGTCGGCGACCGAGGACCCAGACGACGCCGACCAAGCCGCCGCGTCGCCTTCGCAAGCGCCCGCGTCGCCCTCGCAAGCCGCCGCGTCGCCCTCGCAAGCGCCCGCGTCGCCCTCGCAAGCGCCCGTGGCGCCCTCGCAAGCGCCCGCGTCGCCCGTGGCGCCCTCCCAAGCCGCCGCGGCGCCCTCGCAAGCGCCCGCGTCGCCCTCGCAAGCGCCCGCGTCGCCCTCGCAAGCGCCCGCGTCGCCCTCGCAAGCCGCCGCGTGGCCCGCCGCGGCCTCTGGGTCGTCCTTCAGGGCACCTGTCGCGCTGGGCTTGGTCGGCGCGCTTGGCCTGGGGTTCTTGCTGGGCTACCTCGTCGGCTGACGCCGCGTCGTGCCTCAGGCCGCGCGCTTGCGGTCGGCCAGCCGGTCGGCCAGCCGGTGGGCGATGCGGGTCGCCAGCGCCATGATGGTGACCTGAGGGTTCACGCCGATGGCCGTCGGGAAGAGGCTGGCGTCGACCACGTAGCAGCCCGGTAGATCCCAGAGCTCGCCGTGCAGGTCGACCACCGAGGACTCAGGGCGGCAGCCCATGCGCGCGGTACCCATCAGGTGCACCGTGAAGAGCTCGATGTCCTTGTTGCGCACGTTTGCCGTCGTGATCTTGCGGACGTCGTCCATCGAGCGCGCCAGGTGCATCGTCTTGTAGGGCATCACCAGCTCCTCGGCGCCCATCGCGAAGTGGAGCTCGGCCAGGCGCGAGATGCCGCGCACGAAGCGCTCGCGATCATAGTCGGTGATGTCATAGCGGGGCAGCGGTATCCCAAGCGGGCCGCGGTGCACACGGCCGGTGCTCGAGTCCTCGACCAGGACCCCGGTGACCAGCATCTGGTTGTAGCGCTCGAGGTATTCGAGGTTCTTTGCGCCATGCCACGGCATGGCGGCGCCGACGGGGGCGGGTGGGATGAAGTTCTCGGCGAAGAGCACGCCCTCCAAGGCCTGGAATTCGCGCACCTGGCTCCACTGGGACACCCCCTGCCAGGCCTGCACATCGAAGGGGTAGATCGCGATGATCTTGGCGTTCGGGTGGCACAGGAAGTTGCGCCCGAGCTGGCGGGAGGGGCGGCCGAGGCCGTGGCGCAGGAGCAGGTTCGGCGTGTGGATGGCACCCGCGCCGATGATGACTGCGCGCTCGGCGAGCACGGTCACCCGCTTGGTGTAGCGGCAGGTGCGCGGGTCGGGGGAGCGCCCCTCGACGCCGACGCAGCGACCGCCGCGGATGAGGAGGCGCTCGACGCGCACCTCGGTCAGGCAGCGGGCGCCGGCCCGCAGCGCGCGCGGCATGTAGCTGACGAGCGTCGACTGCTTGGCCCCCGTCGGGCAGCCGAAGACGCAGTTATTGGTGCCGACGCAGTGGTGCTGGTTGCGGCGGTTGATCTCGCTCTTCCAGCCGAGCTTCTGGGCGCCCAAATACATGATGCGGTTGTCGTCGCCGACGGCCTGGGGGCCGTGGTAGCCGGCGTGGATGCGGCCCTCGACGCGGTCGAACAGCGGCGCGAGCCCCGCCGCGCCGAGGGTGTCGTCCCCGGTCGCGCGGCGCCAATCCTCGAGGATGTGCTCGGGCGGTCGGTAGGTCATGCCCCCGTTGATGACGGTGCTCCCGCCGACGGCTCGCCCCTCGAGATAGGGGATGTTGGGGCTGCCGACGATGACCGTCGTGCCCGCGTCTCGGTACAGGCGCGAGATGGACTCGGACACGTAGGGGTTGAAGCTGCCCGTCGGGTGGTAGCCGCCCTCCTCGACGAAGAGGACGTCGACGCCCGCCTCGGCCAGCTCTGCGCCCGCGGCCCCGCCGCCGGCGCCCGTGCCGACGACGACGACATCAGCGTGGAATGTCTCGCGGCCTTGGTAGTCGATGTGCTTGAGGATGGTCATGGCGTCGTCAGCTCCGGGCGAGGGGCGGCGGTGGCGGAGAAGGGGCCGATGGCGTCGGTCTCGCGGGCGGCCCCTGCGCCCCCGGCGACGAGGCGCTGGCGCAGGGCCACGCGCTCGCGCATGAAGGGCACGGGCCGGAAGCCCACGTGCTCGATGACCTCGTCCAGGTCGTAGAAGGGGGCGATGGTCGCGGCGCGCGCGGCGACCACGAGATCGGACAGGGGCCCGATGGGGGCGTCGGCGAGGCGGCCGATGACCTCGCTCGCCTCGGCCTGGGGCAGGTGCTGCAGGCGCTTCCACTTCCCCATGAAGAGCGGCGCGGCGTCGAGGACCTCCAGGGCCGCCATGAAGCCGACGGCGATGAAGGGCTGCATGTAGCGCATCATCCGCCGCACCTGGTCCTCGATGCGGGCCTCGAGGTCGGGGACGTGGGGCTCTGTCGGGCACATCGCCCGAATGAGCCCGTGGAACTTGCGCACCTGGCCGCGGGTCATCGGAAAGGGCTCGGCGAAGACCCAGCCGTCGCGGGGGTGGCGCGCCAGATCGCCGGTGGCGCGGCCCATCTCGGCGGCCAGGCGCTCGACGGCCGAGGGGGCCTTGGGGGCGCGCGCGGGGCGGCTGACGGGCGCCTGGTTCACTGCGGTAGCGGTCATCGTTCGGTCTCCTCGGCGGTGTCGCCGCCGTCGATGCTCGCCACGACCCGGTCGATCTGGGCCAGGACGTGGACGTCGTTTCGCTTGTAGAAGGCCTCGACCGAGGCGCGGGCCGCGGCGCCGTCGCCCTGAGCGATGGCGTCGACGAGCTCGCGCATGTGGGCCGGGTAGCTCTGTTCCAAGAGCCACAGCTGGGGCAAGCGGTCCGAGACGCTGCGATAGCCGTCGAGGATGCTGTTGGCGAACCAGCGCATCGTCAGGGAGTGGGCGGCCTCGACCAGGGCGTCGAGCCAGGCGACGTCGCCGCGGGCCATCGCCAGGGCGTCGCGCGCCCGGAAGGCGGCCAGCTGGGTGGCGGCCCGGGAGGCCAGGTGATCGTGGTCCTCCGCGGTGGCGCGCTCGGCCGCCAAGGTGACGACCGTGGTCATCACCGCGGTGCGGATGGGCAGCAGATCCCGAAACACCGCGACGCGCTCGGGCACGCTCCGGCCGAAGCGCAGGAAAGGCTCGAAGACGTCGGCCAGCGCGGTCCTTCGGAAGTCTTGCACCGTCACCCCCTGGCCGTGACGGACGCTCACCAGGCGCTGCTGCTCCAGGCGGCGGATGGCCTCGCGCAGGGTGTTGCGGTTGGTGTCCAGCTCGGTGGCGAGGTGGCGTTCGCTGGCGAGCCGCTGGTCCGCGGCGATGCGATCGCTGAGGATCCGCGCCTGCAGCTCGTTGAAGATCCGCTCGGCCAGGTTCGGCGACTTGCTCGGTGTCATGGGCGCTCGCGTCGTCAACTGGTTCAACCAGTGTGATTGGTTAAACCAATACTCCAGGCCGCGAGCCGGATCAAGGGCCTGGTCGTCAATCGCCCGTCAACGCGCCGACAGATCTGGCATGATCGCCCGGTAGCCAAGGAGACCCGCGTGAACCTCAAAGCTCCGGTGTCCTCGCTGATGGCGATCGACATCCTGACGGCCGGCGTCGACGCGCCCGCTCACGCCCTGCGCGAGCAGATCCGCGAGCACGGCTATCACCACCTGCCGGTGGTCGACGATCGTGGGATCCTGCTCGGCATCCTCAGCCACGTGGATCTCGCCCGCGCGGACGGTGAGGAGACGACCGCGGCCGAGCTGATGTACGAGGCGCCGGCGGTGATCCGCCCCGACGCCCCCCTCGCGATGGCCGTCGCGATCTTGGCCGGCGGCGTCTTTCACGCGCTGCCCGTCGTCGATGACGAGGGCGGCCTGTGCGGCCTGCTCACCACCAGCGACCTGATGCGAGCGTGGCTCGCCGAGCAGGGCCACGCGCTCTATGGGGCCGACGACGTCGGGGATGAGGCGCCCCTGATCGCCTCGGTCGACCTCGCCGATGACGATCTTCGGAACCACTACGACCAGGTCCTCACGCGCATCGACGGACTGCTCCTGGGCGAGACGGACTGGGTCTGCGCGATGGCGACGGTCGCCTGCGAGCTGCACCATGCCTTCGACTACTTTGACTGGACGGGCTTCTACCGCGCCGTCGACGGCGAGACCCTCGCGGTCGGTCCCTACCAGGGCGGCCACGGCTGCCTCCGCATCGACCTGGCGCGCGGCGTCTGCGGCGCGGCCGCCCGGTCGCGTCAGACCCAGCTCGTCCCCGACGTCGACGCCTTCCCCGGCCACATCGCGTGCTCGGCCACGACGGCCTCCGAGCTCGCGGTCCCCATCGTCACGCCCGCCGGGCGCCTGCTGGCGGTCCTCGACGTCGACTCCGACACGCCGGCCGCCTTTGGCGACGTCGATCGCGAGGCCCTCGAGGCCCTCGCCGCCACGTTGGGCGCGCGCTTTGGAGGCTAGCGGTCCTCACATGCGGCCCTCGCGGCCCTCGCCGCCGCGCCCGGTCGCGCGGTTCGAAGGCTAGCTGTCCTCGTCCTCGCCGTCGTCCTCGTCCTCGTCCTCGTCCTCGGGCAAAAGATCGAGCGCCTGGTAGATCGCGTCGGCGATGGTCGCGATCGCCACCAGCAGGGGCTCGCCGGTGGCGCGCAGGTCGTCGTGGTCGAAGGAGATGTCGCCGCTATCCTCCCGCGGGAGGAGGTCGCGGGGCTCGCCGAAGTGGTAGGCGGCCTCGGCGACGCGGTCGAGGGCATCCTCGATGGCGGCCCGGGCCTCGGCCAGGCTCTCGGCGGCGGTCTCAGGGTCGAGGGTCGGCTTGGTGTCGTCGCTCATCACAGGTCTCCAGCGTGCGGGCAGGGTGCTTGCCCGGCGGATAATGCCCGCACCCGCCCCCACGTCTACCTCGAACAGCCCAGATGCGTCTCGCACGTGGTCGAGCTCCGCCGGGGGCCCGCGGCCGCGCGTGCGCTTCTTTTCCCCCTTTTGCCCTCAAGGCCTTGACTGGACGTTCGAATTCTTGTCCGAATCAATTTCGGTCTCAGCAGCGAGCACAGAGCGCCGAAGGCCAGTAGCGGGTTGGCCCATGGTGAACGTGCTCTGAATGCAAGGCAGCGGTATGTCCAAACTCGAGACGGCTTCTCCCACGACGGCCCAGACGACCTCCTCGGCGTCCGATCGCATCACAACGACCGACGGTGAGGGTTCGGCGACGACAGCGGCGAGCAGGCCCGAGCTGCGGGAGATGACCTACGCGGAGGGCGTCCAGGCGCTCGCGCCCGGCGGTGGCGGCGGGATCTCGACGAGCAACGGCCAAGGGATCACGGCCCACGGCAGCGATGAGACCGCCCTGCTGGCGACCGACGAGAAAACGCCGGAGGAGCTCGAGCAGGAGCAGGTCGCGGCGCTCCATGGGCAGACCATCGACGCGCTGGTGGAGGAGCTGCGAGACCTCCGCCAGGGCAAGCAGAGGGTCTTCAAGCGGCGGAGGAAGAAGAGGGCCGCCGCCGACGCCAAGGCCATCTTCGGGATGCTCGCCCAGTACGACTCGCAGACCATCACCGCCGCCTGGCGGGTCGCGCGTGGTGAGGCTGCCGCCGAGTTCGACCTGTTGGTCGACGCCATCGGCTACAAGGACGCCGCCCGCGCCTTCCCCCGCGAGGCCCGCGCCACCCTGGCCGCCTGTGAACCCGCGCGCCTGGTCAGCTTCGCTCAGGGCGTCGTCGACGGTAACCCCTTCGCGGCCCAGCTCGCCGTCGACCTGCTGCCCGAGGCAGACCGCGCAGCCTTCGGTAGGGCCCACCCCGAGCTCGCGACCTCGGACAAGCTCGACGAGGCCGACCGGGCCAAGCTCGACGTCGAGGCCATGACCGCCAAGGACGAGGGCCTGCGCGCACAGGAGCAGGCGTACCGCCAGCGCGCCGCCGAGGGGCGCGCCCAGGAGGCTGACAAGGCCGAGCTGGCCAGCCAAAGCGCCGCGACGGCAGCGCCCCTCATCGCCAGGATCGAGGGGCTCATCGCGGCCGGTGGCTTCGTGGAGGCCCTCGGGGCGCTGGCCGGCGAGCCCGACGAGGGCACGTTCCTCGCGGCGGTCCGCGGGCTCGAAGGGGGCCCGCTGCGTGCGCTGCTCGCGGGCTTGAGCTTCGACGAGAAGTGGAACCGGCTGCCGCGGCAGGTCAAGCGCGTCTTCGCGGCGCGCACTTACGACAACAACGTCGAGGAGGCCAGGCGGCTGCTCGATATCGAGCGCTACAAGGGCCGGGTCACCAAGAGGAACGGCAAGACCAAGGAGAAAAAGCGCAAGGCCCTGACCTCGGTCGAGGCCTACGCCGCCTACCAGCTGCTCAAGGCGCTGCCGGCCGCCCAGCGGGAGCTCTTCCACAAGACGTACCCCGATCTCGTCGTCGCGATGCAGATGCACCTCAACGAGAGCATGCGCGAGGGCGACGACACGAACCTTTACGGCGCCGGCGGCGGCGACCAGGAGACGACGGCGCAGCTCGTCGCCAAGGTCGGCGATGACGCGCTGTGGACCGAGGCTCCCCCCTCCCAGCTCGACATGACCCTGCGCATGGTCATCAGGGCTGGGCGCCGTGACGCCATTGCCAGCAAGCTCCGGGAGCTCGAGGCGAGCGGTCTGTTGGCCCAGGTGCACGGCGACGCGGCGCGGCGCGGCGCCGTCGAGGGGGCCCTTGGGCTCGTCGGCGAGCCGGGGCTGGTGGCCGAGGGGAGCTCCGCTGAGGCGCGCTGGCTGAGCTGCCTCAAGCTCAGCCACACCATCGAGGCGACCGACGAGGACCTCGACCACGCCGCCTTCGGGCTGGGCAGGGACGGCGTCGGCAACGCGCTGGTACACGCCAACCGCAAGACGCGGCGGGACAACAGGGCCGAGATCAGGGCTTGGCGCGAGGCCAAAAGGCGCGGCGAGGCGGTCGGCGACAGGCCCGAGCGCCGCCGCCCGACCCTGATCGGCCAGGTCTTCGGCGCCTTTGGCAAGGGGGGGATCGACGTCGACAACGTCGCCCTCGACGAGCTGCAGGGGACGGTCGACGCCTTCGGTTACGGCGCGGACATCGAGTTCAAGAGCTTCGGCGAGCGGACGGGGGACAACAGGGACGAGGAGCGCAACCTCGCCGACTTCGAGTTCGATCAGAACGCCGGCGTCTTTGACCTCGAGGTGCCACACCTGGAGCTGGTCCGCCTGCGCTACCCGATGGGCGACATGGTCGTCGAGACGGGGCCCGTCCTCATCAAGGGCGTCAAGATCCGTGCGACCTGGCCGACGCCCCACAACCCGGCTCAGGCATCGATGTTCACGATGTCGGCCACCTCGCTCGACATTCAATACGTCATGGTGACTCAGCCCGGGGCGTTGATCGGCATCGCGCACATCGAGGCGAGCGACCTGTCCTACGCCAGCGGCGAGCAGGCGATCGACTTCAGCAACAACCCCGGCGCCGACGCGGTGGTGAGCCTGTTGGCCGAGCGCAACCCCGCGCGGTCCCTCATCACCTTTGGCCTCCAGGCCTACCAGGGCAAGGAGGTCGCCAACGACAACATCGCCGCCCTCCAGCAGGCCTTCGTCGGCAAGCCCTCGGGGGCGATGGGGGGCATGACCCTCGAGCTCGGTGAGGTCACGACCAGCGGCATCACTTACAACGCCGGGACCTTCGTCGAGCAGGCCAAGGTCCAGGGGATCAGCCTCGTGTGGGACAGCCGCCCCTCGGTCGGCGGTCAGGCTCGCATCGACCAGCTCCAGGGGATGCTCGGTGACGCGCAGACGCGCTTGGCGTCCCTGCCTGAGACGGCGACCTCGGAGGTCAGCGCCAAAAAGCGCGCGCGCCTCGAGGCGGACATCGCGCGGTGGACCGAGGAGCGCGCCGGGCTCGAGGCCAAGATGCCCGGGTGGAGGCGGCTCGAGGCCGTCTACCAGGAGATCTACGAGCACCAGAGGCTCGCCGGGGCTTTGCCGGATCAGCCGCAAGACGCCGAGGCGCTGGCGACGCTCCGGCAGGCGGCCGCCGCGGCCGGCCTCGAGGGCGCCGCCGAGATGAGCGCCGCCGAGCTTGGGCAGGCGGCGCAGGCGCGCCTGGCGGCCGACTCGAGGCTGGTCGCCAGCGTCGCACAGGCCTCGGTCGAGGGCGTCGAGTACGAGGGCTATGGGGTCGCCGATGCGTCGGTGACCGGCGTCAACATCACCGCCGCCGGGGGCATGATCGCCGACCAGGTCGAGGGCGGACCGGCCGGCACCGGCGCCCAACTCGACGTCGCCGAGGCCAAGGCCCACGGGCTTACCATCGCGGGCTCGATCCCGAGCGTCGATGCGCTGCGCGAGCTCGCCCACAAGCGCGACGAGCTGCGAGCCGCGCTCGGCCCCATCGAGGCCAAGCCCGCGCCCGAGCGCACCGCGGAGGAGGTGGCCACCCTCGCCCGTGACGGCAAGACGCTGGCGGCGCTCGAGGTGCAGTGGGGGGCCGAGGTCGGTGAGGGCTATACCTACGGCCGTGTGGTCGAGGAGATGCTCGCCTTGGACGCGGCCGAGGGGGCTAAGATCCAGTCGGATCCAGCGCTCTTGAGGCAGTGGCAGGAGCTCGGCGCGCTGATCCAGGGCGCGCCTACGACGGTCGCCTCGGTGGTCGCCACGAGCCTGTCCGGGACAGCTCAGATGACGACCAGCGAGGC
>PDWJ01004581.1_pt1 | contig 12085 bp, 9 predicted proteins | sample 1430881 | NCBI WGS metagenome assembly PDWJ01 (sample SAMN01162460, study PRJNA174530) | Oral metagenome, whole genome shotgun sequencing project. | biome: Marine environment; feature: Marine mammal; material: Swab sample of the gingival sulcus; isolation source: swab sample of gingival sulcus... | reverse complement strand
ATAATTTTCAAAGGTCATATAGGAACGCCCTAAGTTAGTTCACTACTAATAATTAATAGTATTGGCAAATAATCATTCCGTTGTGTGATTAAACCTTAGTCATGGGCGTTTCATATGTTTATTTATTTAATTGTAAATTATGAATTATGAATTGTGAACGGCGCAACCCTCACATAAGTAATTATGAATTATTTTTTATCAGCGATTTAATCTTCAATTATTAATTAATTCATAACTCATCATTCATAATTCATAATTCATTTGGCGTTTCATACTTTTATTTTATTTGTTTTTAATAGCATTATCCTCGTCAATTAAAGCTTGTTTCATTGCCAAAATATCTCGTGCCATTTGTTTTTTAAACGAGGGAATATTCAAAGCTCTTACGGCTGCCAATGCTGCATTATCGGGATGAATAACGCTTACGGCAGGCGTGCTTGAAGGCATCACCAAAGACGAGTTAATATTCAACATAATATCATCTTTTCCCGTAAAAGGCGGACAATTTATAACCGGCACGTTTAAATTTGCCGCCAAAGCACCGCCCAATCCGTTGGAACGACCGGCTATGGCAATAACAGAAACAGGTTCTACGGCATGGTTTATCTGCTCGGCAAGTGCCGTGAGACGTTCCCCGTTTTTATGTGCCGAAATGATACGCATCTCCGTGCAAATGTCAAATTTCTCCATATAAGATTTAATCTTTTCGGCATGACTAATATCTGATTTCGAGCCCATTATCATCGCAATATAACCGGCTTTGATAATGCCTGCGGCAAGCAGGTTTTGATACATCCTTAGATTAACGTCAATGGCTGTTTGCACATATTCCTTTCCGGTAATATCTTTATAAATGTCTTTGTATCGTTTTGATGTTTCAAGAATAACTTCTTCGGGCAAAATATCGGGTGTTTTTCCTTCGATTTTATTATCCAGCATCCATTGTCTTACAAATTCTTTGTCCATTTGCTCAACATTACCGGGCGATTTTTCGTAATCGGCTTTTTTCCAAAAACGCGAAGAGTCGGGCGTATGAATTTCATCTATCAAAATCAGTTTGCCTTCATAAAAACCAAATTCATACTTTGTATCAACCAAGATAATGCCTTTTTCCGCCAAAAAAGCAGAACCGAAATCAAACAATTCCAAAGCAATTTTTTTCATTTCTTGGTAAGTTTTTTCATCCACTAAGCCGGATTTGATAATTTCCGCTTCGGAAATCTCCGTATCAAACTCGTCTTTTGTGGTAGGCGTAAGAAGCGGTTCAGAGAATTGCTGATTTTTTGTCAATCCGTCCGGCACTTCGGCACCGCTGAAAACACGTGCGCCTTTTTGATAGCCTCGCCACATGGAACCGGTTAAATAGCCTCGCACAATCATTTCCACTCTGATTGGTTCGGCTTCTTTTACCAAGCTGATATTATCGTCGATTTGCTCGATTAAGTGGTTGGGTATGATATGTTCGGTTTTTTCAAACCAAAAATTGGTTAAACTGTTCAAAACACCCCCTTTTGAAGGGATAGCACTGTTTGTTAAATTCTTATTAAAAGCCGAAATCCTATCGGTAACAACAATCATTCTGCGTTTGCTGTCTATTTTTATGCTGTCTCGAACTTTGCCCGCATGCAATTTTTTAAGTTGCGGACTTTCAAATTTTTCTACGGTATTTATCATATTGTTTATTTTATTTTCGGTCAATGAATTTTTATATAATTTAATGTTTAAAATGTCTGGTTCCCGTAAATATCATATTTACGCCCAATTTGTTGCAAGCCTCTATCACGGCTTTGTCTTTAATGGAACCGCCGGGCTGAATGATGTTTTTTATGCCCCGCTCAGCCGCCAATTCAACATTATCCGGGAAAGGGAAAAAAGCATCGGAAATTAAAAAAGCAGAGCTTATTTCCTCTTTATAGAATGCTTCAAAATCTGCTTCCTTTCCGGAAAAATCGGCTTTTATAAAATCTTTGGCTTTTGTTAATGCCAATTGAGTTGAAATTAGTCGATTGGGTTGCCCGGCACCCATTCCGAGCAAATGAAATTGTCCCTCGCGTTCTCTCACAATACATATTGAATTTGATTTGATATTTTTAATGGCTTTTAAACCAAACTCAACAAGTGCTTTGCTTTTTTCAAGGTCAAAAGGCGCATCGGTAGCAAGTTCCGTTTTTTCATACAATTTGTCATCGGGTGTTTGTGTCAACAAAGTCCCGTTTACAAAGCGCAAGTCTTGTTCAATCGGCAAATCTGCCGGATTGTATTCCAAGACTCTCAGATTTTTATGAAACTGCAAATATTCCAAAGCATCTTTTTCGACTTTCGGTGCAATAAGCACTTCTATAAATTTGCGCTTAGAGCGGTCTTCATTATTCAATTGAAAAAACTCTACGGTTTCTTTTTTCAAATTTGTATTAAAAGCAATGATTGAACCGAATGCCGAAATCGGGTCTCCTTGCCATGCTTCCCGCAAAGCGGTTTTTTGCTCATTACTTTCGGCTAATCCGCAAGGGTTTGAATGTTTTACTACGGCACAGGCGTTTCTTTTTAAATCCTTTACGGAAGCAACAGCTCCGGAAATATCCAAAATATTGTTGTAGGACAATTCCTTGCCGTGCAAAATTTTCATCGAATGAAATGTTTTTTTATTGCCTTTTAGATTATAAAACAAGGCTTTTTGATGCGAATTTTCACCGTAGCGCAAAGTTTTTCCTTTTTCAAAATTCAGTCGCAAAGATTCAATGCCGCTTTCTTTATCCATGGTTTGAGCTATCAGTGCATCATAATCTGCCGTATGATTAAAGGCTTTACGCATCATATTTTTTCTGAAATCATAAGATGTTGCTCCCCCACCCTGCTCTAATTCACTCATAAATAGCTTGTAATCAGATTGATGCGTTATCACCGTTACATGTTTAAAGTTTTTTGCCGCAGCACGAACCATTGTAGGACCGCCAATGTCGATATTCTCAATCAAGGTATCAAAGTCGGCATGTTCTTTTAAAACTTTTTCAAAAGGATATAAATTGCAAATTACAAGGTCGATAGATTCTATGCCTAAGTTTTCGGCTTCTTCTTTATCCTTTTCGCGGTCGAACAACAAGGCACTTTCGATATTAAACGAAATGGTTTTCATTCTTCCTCCGAAAGCCTCCGGATTATTGGTAACTTCGGAAATATCAGTTATGTCAATCCCGGCATCATTCAGCACTTTTTTTGTGCCTCCGGTAGAGATAATCTCTATATCAAATTTTTTGAGGTATTTTGCAAGTTCAACAATTCCGGTTTTATCCGAAACACTGATGAGCGCTTTTTTAATTTTCATATGTTTTTTTTTATAATTTTCAAAGGTCATTTATTTAATTGTGAATTATGAATTGTGAATTATTTTTCATCAACGATTTAATTTTTAACTTTTCATTCATAATTCCTTACCTAAGGGCTACGCCGTTTACCATTCACCATTCATAATTCTCATGTGCGTTTTATTTTTTTTTCAGATTTTTTATATGTTTAACAATATTATCAAAAATAGCTTGCCCGGTATGCTCTCGCGGTATTTCTTTTCCCTGTTTTTTTAATTCGGGCCAATTCGGATGATTATAAAAGCTCGTAAAGGCTTCCGGATGCGGCATTAAACCAAAGACCTGCCCGGTAGTGTCTGTTAATCCGGCTGCGCTGAACTCTGCACCGTTCGGATTTTTCGGATATGCATCCGTTATAGTTCCATTCTCCTCGGCATAGCTTAATGCAATTAAATTCTTTGAAAGAATTTGCTTGCGTGTTTCGTCGTCCTTTATCACAAGTTTGCCTTCGCCGTGTCTTACCGGAAGTGCCAATAAACTGATATTCTTTAAGAAAGGTGTTTTTACCTCCGAATTAACTTTACAATATACCCAGCGGTCTTCGTATTTGTTCGAATTATTTTTCTCTAAGGAAGCTTCCGGCTCAAAATCATTGTGCAGATTAGGCAAAAGTCCAAGTTTTACAAGCATTTGAAAACCATTGCAAACACCCATGATAAAATTTCCGTTTTTCAGAAACGTATCAATCTCTTCCAAAAAGGTTTTGCCGTTTTTCATTTTCTTGTATTTGATTTTATTAGCCATCACCTTTCCGGATGCAATATCATCACCGAAAGAAAAACCTCCGGGGAAATTAAAAATATCGTAGTCGTGTATAGAATATGTTCCGTCAATGAGTTCGTTAAAATGTATGATTTTGGTTTCTGCGCCTGCATTTTTATAGGCAGCCCCCATTTCAACTTCGCAATTAATACCGAAACCGGTTACTATTAGAGCTTTTACCATTTTTTGTTCAATTATGAATTATAAATTTACGTTCCACGCCTTTGTTAATTCTTCAAGGGCTATATCAATTACCGTTGCATCTTTATCTTTGACCTTTAATGCTCGGTTCTTTGTAACTTTACCCAAATAAATCGCATTATTTCCGAAAAGCGTTTCAAATTCTTGTTTGTGCTCCTCTTTAATACTGACGACAAATCTGGAATGACTTTCAGCAAAAAGTTTTGCATTCAACTCAATTTTGCCCACATTATCCGTTGAAATTTCCGCACCGAAATTTGTTCCGATTAAACATTCCGCCAAAGCGGTAATCATCCCCCCGTCCGAAATGTCGTGTGCCGAAACAATTAAATCTTGCCGGTTTGCTTCCATGACTTTAAGATACAATTCTTTTGCTTCTTCTTTACGAACTTTCGGCACCTTGCAGCCTGTTTCGTTAAAGAGTTTATAAAACTCAGATGCCCCGAGTTCATCATAGGTTTTGCCCAATTGATATATCAAATTTCCGTCTTCTTTAAAACCGGAACTTATTGTTTTTCGGACATCTTTAATTTTTGCGGCAGCCGAATACAAAATAGTCGGCGGCACGGATATTTTTTTCCCTTCGGCTTTAAAATCATTCTTCATGCTGTCCTTGCCGGAAGTCATGGGAATGGAAAAGAAAGTTGCCATTTCGTAAAGTCCTTTACACATTTGCACAAGCTTGGCTAAGTTTTCTTTGCCTTCGGGATTATTTTTTTCGTCATAAAAAGAATCGGGTACGCAAAAATTATCATTAAGCGTCCAGAAAATATCGTCATTTTCTTTGGTATCGGGCAAACTTCCGCCTACGGCAATGATTTGACGCACGGCTTCGTCAAAAGCCCCTTTGGACATTTCAAAGGCATCAATATCTCCAAATTTAGGCATAATTCCGTTTGAAACGGCAATGCCTTCAAACCCCTCATGTTCCAAACGCATCACGGCAGCATCTTGCGGATTTGTTCCCTCTTTGCCCATCAAAGGTTTTAAAATGCTTTTTCCTTTTACTTCATGGTCGTATTTTCGGATGATATTTTCACGCGAGCATATATTGTTGCTTGATAATAATTTTACAAGAATTTCATTATAATCTTTAACGACAATGCTCTCCGGTTCGGTATGTTTTACGCCGTTCCACTCGGCAAACATTTTTTTCTGCGGCACTCCGTTATGCAAAAAGTCCAAATCCAAATAGGCAATGATTTTATTCTTAAAACGCACGTCCAAATATCCGGAATTGGTAAAATAACCGATGTCGGTTACTTCCACTTCCATATTTTTCGCCAAGGCAAAAAATTCGTCTTTGTTTGCCGGCTCAACCGCAATAGTCATTCTTTCTTGCGATTCGGAAACAAATATTTCCCAAGGTTTTAAACCGGCATATTTCAGAGGCACAGTCTCCAAATTCACTAAGGCACCGTTTGTTATTTCCGCCAATTCGCCCACCGACGAAGAAAGTCCGCCGGCTCCGTTGTCCGTACTGCTTTTTATCAAACCTCTTTCGGCAGCAATAAGCATAAAATCATACAATTTCTTTTGCGTAATGGGGCTTCCGATTTGAACGGCAGATTGCGGCGATTTTTCATTAATTTCAACCGACGAGAATGTGGCTCCGTGTATGCCGTCTTTTCCAACTCGTCCGCCCGCCATAATAATTCTGTCGCCCGCATCAATGGGTTTTTCCCAAGAGTTCCGTCCTTTGTAATTATCAGGCATTATACCGCCCGTTCCACAAAAAACCAAGGGCTTTCCGGCAAATCGGTCGTCAAAAAGCACGGCTCCGTTTACCGTAGGTATGCCGGACTTGTTGCCGCCGTCTTCAATGCCTTCCACCACACCCTCCATAATTCTTCGCGGATGCAACTGTCCTTTAAGCAAATCTTTGTCGTAATCGGGCGGTCCGAAACATAAAACATTGGTATTGAACAGCAGTTCGGCACCGCCGATACCGGTACCCATAATATCTCTATTCACGCCCAAAATACCGGTTATTGCACCGCCGTAAGGGTCTAATGCCGAGGGCGAATTGTGTGTTTCAACTTTCCAAACAAAGAGTTTGTCTTTGCTTGCTCGCACAGTTCCGGCATTGTCGGTAAACACTTTAATCAACCAACGATTGTTTCTGCTTTCCAAATGTTTTTTTATTACATCGGTGGAGCCTTTGATGTATGTTTTAAAAAGCGAATTAATGGTTTCTTTTTTGCCGGTTGTTTTATCTTCATAGAAAATTTGTGCGTTAAACTCTTTGTGTTTGCAATGTTCCGACCAAGTTTGTGCAAATATTTCCAGTTCCACATCCGTTAAAGCCTCGCTTAGCCCCATTTCTTTTCGCTTTGCAATAACCGCCGTTTTTTCAAAATAAGATTTTACGGCATGCATTTCTTCAAGGTTTAATGCCAACACTTTATCGGCAGAGAGCCGCATAAGTTCTTCATTCGACAAATTCAAATTAACCGTTTCAACGGTTTCGTCTGTGCGCATTTCAACTTTCGGCACATAGGGCATAAAATTAGTCGCCCCGTCTGCGGTTTTGCGTATTGTTTGAATGTGATGTATCAATGGATTGCCAAGAAATGCTTCGGCTATGCTACGCAAATCTTTTTCACTCAAAGCATTTTCAAAATAATATATGTTTTGCGTAAAAATATGCTGCACATTAATATCTATTTGCTCATTCAAAAAATCGGCTAATGCCATTTGAGCAGAAATCCCGACATCATCGGTTACGCCCGGAAGTTGTGCAACAAGTATAACACTTTGATATTTGGCATCGTCAAAAATACCATTCAATAAAATTTCTTGTGTTATTTTATTTTTAAGGCAGTTTTCGGCATAGCTTTTCAAGTTTTCGTCAGACAACTTATAATCAAGGGTATAAAATACAGATGTTAAAACAGTTCCGGTATCAATGTTTAATTGGTTTTTGCATTTTTTTCTGATACTTTCACCCGCCGTATCAAGCAATGTTTTTTTCAAATATGTTTGAATTGTATTCATTTATGTCCGTTTATGCTATGATTCATATTTTTTTAACAAAAAAAGTTTGTCGCAGGACAAACTTTTAAAAATCTTTTTTCAACTTGTAAGTCGGGAACTCTATTTCTATGCAATTGCCGGCGGATACCATGCCGGCTACTCTGCAATCATAATTCATTTCTTGTGCTTTTTGCAGGATTTTCTCTTTCTCTTTTTTGTCGGCAATAATTAACATTCCGTTTCCCATATTCCACCATAAATAAGCATCTTCATTACTTATTTTCCCGAGTTCTTGAATTTTCAACATTTCGGGCAAAGGTTCAAAAAGATTATTTAATTGTGCTCCGAGATTGTTTAGTTTCAATGCACGCCTTAAATTATCAAAGATACCGCCTCCGGTTATATGCACCACTCCGGTCAATCGAATATCGGAACGAATCAGTTGATTGATAAAAGGTGCATAGATTAATGATGGGCTTAGAACTTTTTCGCCCCAAGAAGTGTGCTCGTCAAAATTTTTGTGATGCCATTCGTCTCCGAAGTTTTCGTTTAATATCCTACGAACCGACGAAAATCCGTTGCTTCTAAAACCTCTGCTTTTTAAAGCAAATATGCTTTGCCCGGCTTTAATGTCGCTGCCGTCTATGCCGTTTTTAAGGGCTTCCGGCAAAATGCCTATGGCAGTAGCACTCCAATTAAAGTGCATTTTATCGCCGTATCCGCCTATTCTGTTTCCGAGTTCGGCAATTTCGCCGCCGGTTATGGTAATACCCGAAAAGTTACAGGCATCGCGCAAGCCTTTCATCAAGCTGTCGATAATTGCCGTGTCCAGATAATCAACATCAATGACATTGGACAAATTAGTCGGTTCAAAACCCATGGCTGCCAAATCATCGGCAACCATGGCGACCAAATCGTATCCTAAGCTGTCGTATTTTCCGGTACGTTCGGCAACTTCGGCTTTGGTACCGATGCCGTCGGAACCAATGCCTATTCGCTCATTGCCAAACACCAACAAATTTGAGAAACCGCCTTTTGCTTTGCTTGCAACAGCCCCTCTTTTGCCTTTCCTGTTTTGAAAAGTTTCCATCGCATATTCATACGCGATTTTAGAAGATTTGTTTCCGAGATTTATATCAACCCCGCTCTTTTTTTGCATATACTGTTTATTTTGCAGTTTGAATTAAAATGCGAAAATACAATTTATGTTTTAATTATCATCAAATAATCAAGGAGCATCTATTAACTTTTTCTTAACAATTATACCGGAGTACTTGTTTTTCTATGAAAATCAAAAGGCTTTTATTCTTCTGTTTTTTCTTCTTCCAACGAAATATATTTCAATGAGAAATTAGAAAAATATTTCAAACCGGATTTTTTCAAAGAATCTTGCATCTTATTTATATACTCGGTCATTTTTTGCAAATGCTCTTTATCAGCATCATCTGCATGCGATTTTTGCTCATGCTCTAATCGTTCTGCTAAAAATGCCGAATCAACCCTTTGTTCTTCCACAATACCTTTAACAACTACCTTGCTTCCGCAAAGAGCTTCATCAAAACGGTCATCTTTATTAAAAACATGAATTTCATTATCGCCCTCAACCAAAAGAAATTTCTTTCCGCCTCTTTTACAAACGTGGTCAACTACGCCGGACAAGCTCACTTCTTTTCCCACATAGTTTCCGGCAAGCGAATCAAAATTTGCTAATGTTAATTTTACTGTCTCAACAGCTTCGGGCTTTTTGTTGTCATTTTCCGTTGCGGAATTATCTCCGCCGTTTTCACATGCTGCAAAAAACAATGCAAAAACACCTAATACTAAAATTTTTTTCATCATAACTGCTTTTTTAATTTATTTATAAAAACGCACATAGATAATTATTTTTTAAGAGAATTTAAAAGGATTTCTTATTTTTTTTGAAAATGCTTTAAGATTTTAAACGGTATTGTCATCTAATCAAATATGCAAATAACTAATTTACTGTGCTTTAAAGCTGTTAAAAAATCAATCTCCCTGTCCCCTCTTCTTTAAGAGGAATTTGTCAATGTGGAAATTATGTACTCATTATATTTTCAAGCTCCTGTATCAATTTCTCTTTATCGGGTAAAATAGTTACATATTTTGAGGCAAACAAATGATTATCAAATCCTCCAAGTATATATTCTGCGGTAATTTCATCTTTTTCAGCACATAAGATAATACCTATTGGTGGATTATCGTCATCGTCATTCATTTCTGTTTTATAGTAATTTAAATAAGTGTTCAACTGTCCGCCATCTGCAATGTTAAGTTTACTTGTTTTCAACTCTATCAGAATATAACATCGTAAAATTTTGTTGTAAAAGACCATATCAACATAGTAATGGGTATTGTTTATTGTAATTCTTTGCTGTGAACCAACAAACATAAAGCCTTTACCAAGTTCTAACAGAAAATCTTCGATGTGTCTGATAAGTTTTGCCTCTAAGTCTTTCTCTAAGATAGGTTTGTTTTCAGGAATACCGAGAAATTCAAAAACATAAGGACTTTTTAAGATGTCTTCTGCTCTTTCTAATTCCTGTCCCTTTTCGGATAATTTTATTAAAGCATCTTTATTATTATCACCTTTTGACAATAACAAGCGTTCATACAACGAACTATTTATTTGCCGTTTCAATTCCCTTATAGACCAAGATGAACTGACGCTTTCTTTTTCATAAAAACTACGCTTATTTTTATCTTCAATAATCAGCAACTCACAAATATGTGTCCAACTTAAGTGTCCGGACAGTGACCGGACATTAGGATATTCTATATAGAACTTTCTCATATTAAACAAATTACTTCTCGAAAATCCTCGTCCAATTTCTTTCGTTAATTGTTTGGATAGTTGTAATATAATTTGCCGTGATGTTTGCTTATCAATCTTATTTTTTTGTTCTGTACTTACAATTTCTTTTCCTATCTGCCAATATGTTAAAAGAAGTTCTTGATTCACTGATTTTTGCACATTTTTCCGTGCATTAATAATAATTTGTTTGATATTTTCTATCAAATCAGTATCTATAATATTAAGGTCTTTTTTCATAGCTACAAAAATAGCAAATAATATGATGCTAATTAATTTCTCTTTGACCACGAAGTAATATCGAAGATAATAATTTTGTATAAGTTGCTGATTTACTTAGTTTTAAATTTCTTAAAATTAATCACTTTGCCCCCTATTCTCCAAGAGGGGTTTGTCAATGTGGAAATCGCTACCGTATCAGTTAGCAAAAAAATATGTAAAAACTTTGAATTATAACATATATGTTATACCTTTATGGAGTATTGAAAGTAGTAAGCAATACAATTTTACAGGAGGCAGATTTTATGAAAGTAAATGAAATTTTAAAAATGCTTACCTAAGACGGTTGGTATTTACATAGAAGCGGAGGACGGCATGATTTGTATCGGCATCCTTTTAAAAGTGGACAAATAGCAATTCCGCGACATAAAAGTGCCGAATTAGCAAAAGGTACAGAAAGAAGTATCTTAAAAAAAGCAGGCTTATTATAGACGGTGTTTTTATAATTGTATTTTAATCAAAATTTAAAAGAAATGAGTAACTTAATAGCAGTAATAGAAAAGACTAATACAGGATTTTCCGGCTATGTAAAAGATTTTGACGGTTTAGCTACTGTTGGAGAATCTATATCAGAATTCAAAACTAACTTAAAAGAGGTTATTGACGAGGAAATATCTTATCGCAAAGAGACGGGTAAAGATGTGTCAGAATTAAAAAAAGATATATCTTATATGGTAGATTTAGAGCAGTTTTTTGAACATTATAAAGTAATAAACAAAACGGCTTTTGCTGAATATATTGGCATTAATAAGAGTTTGTTCAGACAGTATACAAAAGGCTTAGCACCTTTATCATCAACTAAAATGGAGCAAATAACACGCGGTTTACATGAGTTAGCAACTGATATAGAAAGTATCGTTTTGGTATAAGATGCTTTCATATCTAAGAGATGACAAAATGTGAACCTTTAATTTAAACCGAATTATTCACCAAGTAATCTATTCCGGTCTGCATCTACTTCAAAATAAGACACTTCGTTTGATAAGCCTCATTCACCATATCTACGGATATGTCTCAATCGCCTTATCACTTATTTTATTGTATATGCAGCCCTCATTACGAAGACTTGATAAATAATCCGGTTTAATCAATGCAATCCATAAATTTTTGCAATAATAAATCTTTATCTTTCTTCCAATATGTATACGCGAAGGGATATAGAGGAAGACCGGCTCGACTAAGTATTTTATACCTTTCCAAAGAAAAGGCATCGCCAAACTCGTCATCTGTAAAGCCTATTAAATCTATGCCGTAACTTTTATGGTTTTTACTTGCTACTATGTCAATTAATGTTCCTGCAACCTCGTAACTTATATTAACTGCAAAGCCCTTGTCTTCAAGTTCTTGCCTGACTTCTTGGGCAAATTTATTCTTTATTTGATTGTTGTTATCCGTTGAGTTATTGTCTGCAAGCTGCTCAAAATTTTCTATGTATTGCCTTAGCAATGAATTAATTTTCAAGGTTTTAGTGTCTATTGAATATGTCAAATACTGCTCTTTGCAAGCCCTTGTAATTGCCACATTGAAAACCTCTTTTTTATCGGCATATCTAAATGCAACACTGCTCGAATTATTGTCAAGAGCAAAAGACAGTATCATTATATCGCGCTCATCACCTTGAAAACCATAAGGTGTTTCTATGCTTACTTTATGCTTTTCCAATTCCGATAAAGCA
>PDWJ01004580.1_pt1 | contig 12086 bp, 9 predicted proteins | sample 1430881 | NCBI WGS metagenome assembly PDWJ01 (sample SAMN01162460, study PRJNA174530) | Oral metagenome, whole genome shotgun sequencing project. | biome: Marine environment; feature: Marine mammal; material: Swab sample of the gingival sulcus; isolation source: swab sample of gingival sulcus... | reverse complement strand
CACTGTGCTTAAAGACAGCTTTATCCGCTTTTGAAAGTTTAACCCCGTCAATAATAGAAGCGTGGTTTAATTCATCAGAAATTATCAAATCGCCCTTATCAGTAATCGCTTGAATGGTACCAGCATTACAGTTAAAGCCCGATTGATAAACCATAACTGCCTCTTCCCGCTTAAACTCAGCTAGCTTGGCTTCTAATTGTTCGTGCAAATCCATATTACCAGAAATAGTTCTTACCGCACCAGAACCAGCCCCGTATTTTTCAACGGCAGCTATCGCAGCCTGCTTAATCTCAGGATTGTTGGCAAAGCCGAGATAGTTATTGGAACTGAGATTAATAACCTCTTTGCCATTTAAGTTGCCAGTAGCATCACTAGGAGTGCTAAACACTGGTAATTGGCGATAAGTACCATTGTCTTTTAATTCCTGTAGTTTTTCTTCCAAAAACGCTAATTGATGAATGTTTGACATAGTGCCTCCTTCTAAAATTTTATATTGTTGTATTAATAGTTGACTACGATTGATAATTGGTAAATAAGGCTCTAAAGCTGCTATGCCTTGACGCTTTGCTAATAAAATCATCACATTGCGTTTCAACCTAGTTTGACCAAGATAACCGTAGGTTTTTGTTTGATGAGTTTGTCTAAACTCTTTCTTGCTCATAGTGATAATACCCTTTAAATCGAGCTGACTATCATCTATCTTTAAGATATTATTATAAGGGCAAAGTCTTCTTCGGCTATATGGACGAGCAGGGAGCGATTATTGAGTGCGAAGTGAAAAACCTGCCGGAATCCGTAAAGGACTGGAAGGCAGAATTGGTGTATGATACCGGATTCGGTACGATTCGGGAAATCAATGTGTGGATGAACGGGATCGTTCGGCTTGATACGGCCGGACAGGCAATAAAACGGGGTGTGCTGGAGTTGACTTCATTAGAACCGTCAGGAGCCGGAAATAAGTCGACACTTCAACGGGGAATCTATTTTAGTACCTATCCGCGTCTGGAAACAAGACTGAACGTTAATTTTGTCAATGAAAGCGATGTGGTAATTCCTGTACTATTGCCGGGAAAGGGAGAGTATGATTATGCAATTCGTGAAGAAAAACATACGATTGTACTGAAAGATCCTGTTTCAGGAAAAGAATGGGAGTTGTTTTTTCGTGCAGTAAATGATTATGAATTTGAATTGGAACATCCCACGGGTAGTATTGTCGAATATCCGAGATTTAAAATTTTAACATTCAGACATATAGATAAACTATACAAAAACAAATAAAACAATGAAAAAACTATATTTATTTTTGATGCTTGTACAAATTACGGCGACTCTTTTTTCTCAGTCCGATTTTTTTTATTCGATAAATGGGAAGAAGGAGATATTCAAAATCCGAAAAGACCTTGTTGTTTTCAAAACCAAAACACCAAATATGCAAAGGCTGAATACCCAGACAACGGCTCAATTTAAATCGTTGGATGAACTACCCGACGGTTTGATAAAAGCAAAGGTTGACCCGAATCAATTCCGGAATGAGGAATTGATACATTCCGGCATGGTAGAAGATGCTTATTATATGCTGGAGTATAACAACGACACACAGCTTGCTTTATCCAACAGTATTTTTGTCAAACCCCGCAAAGGAGAATCCATTGAAAGCGTTATTCGGAAAAGCGGATTATCCGGTAAAATCAAAAAGAATGAACTGATTTTGCCGGCATCGGGGATATCCCTACTCAGGTTAGACTGCAAGATGAAAGATATTCTGTCCGTATGCCGTAATGTATACAAAACAGGAACGGTCGATTTTGTTGAACCTAATTTTTATATGAAAGCGATGTTGGGTAATACGTATTGGCCCAAACAGTGGACATTTAAAAATATCGGACAGGAGAATGGGATACCCGGTATTGATATTAATATCGAACCTGCTTGGCGAATCACAAAGGGCAACAGCAATATCAAGATTGCCATTGTAGATGAAGGCGTCGACTTAACGCATCCCGATTTGGAAGCCAATTTGCTGAAACATCTTGGATACGATGCTACCGGAGGTAATTCCAAAGGAGGCTATACGGATGATGACGGACACGGCACGTGGTGTGCCGGAGTTGTAGGGGCTATTGATAATTCCATCGGAGTCGTAGGCGTTGCACCGAAATGCAAAATGATACCGATAAGAGTCTATCGAAGTGCTCATCTCTCTTATAGAGATATTATACATGGTCTTGAACATGCGTATAAATCCGGAGCCGACGTGATTAATAACTCATGGGGATTTCCTGAAGGTTTCTATGATCCGCCAACCTTTAATGCAGTTATTGATGAATGTGTCAGGTTAGGCCGAAACAAAAAAGGGTGCGTAGTCGTTTTCTGTTCGCATAATGATGGAAAATCTCGTACACGCTATCCCTCAAATTTACCGAATGTAATGGCTGTAGGTTCCGTGGATAATAAAGGAATACGCGTAGGGAGTTCTAACCACGGTGAAGATTTGGATGTGGTCGCTCCGGTTGGCCCGGACGGAAAAGAAGAAGATGCCATAAGAGTATATACAACCGATTTACAAGGGTCTAAAGGCACAAATACAGCACCTAGTCCTGCAGGTGATTATCGCCATGGTTTTCGTGGCACTTCGGCTGCCTGTCCGCAGGTAGCGGGTATTGCAGCATTGGTCTTGTCCGTTAATCCAAGTCTATACGCTCATGAAGTGCGGAGTATTATAGAAATGACATGCCGTAAGCTGGATCGTTATGAGTTTAAAGAGACGCCGAATCATCCAAACGGAACTTGGAACAGGGAGGTGGGTTATGGTCTGGTAGATGCAGAAGCAGCCGTTCAGGCAGCGAATTGCATAAGCAGTTTGGCTAATAACATATCGTCCAACAGATTTGCCCGAAGCTGCGGCTATAGCTTTAGATTGCGGAATGTAGTTGTATCTAATCGTGCAAAATTGACAGTCAAATCAACTGAAACATCGGTCAATGGAACTTTTGAAGTAAATTCAGGCTGTTGCTTTGAGGTAAGATAACTAAGGTGAAATAACCATGGATTAGTGTCCGGAGATTTTTTCCAATCTGATAATTGGGCTTATTTCTCCGGACATAATTTTATCTGTTAGGTTTGCTCAAACAGATGGTCGTGTTTGGAATTAATCGTTCTTAACGTTCCTCAATATATCGGCTTAACTTCAAAATCAAAGAGAACAAAAAATGATCAATCCGTTTAAGGACACGGTTTCAATCCAAATAACACATGTTACCAAATCGAAGCCATATACAGTCACACCTCCTTAAACATCTAAATTATCAAATTGCTCTCTATAATTTCGCTTCTTCAAACTATCTTATTTTAATCCTTATGCAACAAGAAGACGATTTGAGAGGACTTGCCAAAGTTATGGAATTTATGCGGGCGATAAGCGTTCTGTTCGTAGTGATAAATATCTATTGGTTCTGCTATTACGCTATGAAAGAATGGAATATCGGCATCGCAGTCGTGAATAGAATTTTGTTAAACTTCAACCGTACAGTCGGGATCTTTGAAAATGTCTTCTATACAAAACTGTTTGCTGTTGTTTTTCTTGCCCTTTCCTGCTTAGGGACAAAGGGTGTTAAAGAGGAAAAAGTTACATGGTCGAAAATCTATGTTTTTCTGACTATCGGTTTCATTCTCTTCTTTATGAATTGGTGGATACTCGATTTGCCTTTGCCGGCAACAGCGACCGCCGGATTCTATATTTCTACAATGGTGGCAGGCTATCTATTCTTGTTGGTAGGCGGACTGTGGATGAGCCGACTGCTTAAGAATAATCTGATGGACGATGTTTTCAATACCGAAAACGAGAGCTTTATGCAGGAAACGCGACTGTTGCAAAATGAGTACTCTGTAAACCTGCCTACCAAATTCTGCTACAAGAAAAAACAGTGGAGAGGCTGGATAAATGTGGTAAATCCGTTTCGAGCCAGCATCGTGTTAGGGACTCCGGGTAGTGGTAAGTCGTATGCCGTAGTCAATCAGTACATCAAACAACAAATTGAGAAAGGGTTTTCGATGTACGTGTATGATTTTAAATTTCCCGATCTTTCCATGATTGCCTACAATCATTTACTAAATTATCAGGCAGGATATAAAAAAGTCCCTACTTTTTACGTGATAAACTTTGATGATCCGGCACGTTCGCACCGTTGCAATCCCATCAATCCCTCGTTTATGGAGGACATCAGCGATGCCTACGAATCAAGCTTCACTATTATGCTGAACCTTAATAAGAACTGGGTACAGAAGCAAGGTGACTTCTTTGTAGAAAGTCCGATTATTCTGTTTGCAGCGATTATCTGGTTTTTGCGTATTTATCAGGATGGCAAGTACTGCACGTTCCCACATGCCATCGAATTCCTGAACAAGCGGTATGAGGACATTTTCCCCATTCTTACTTCTTATCCGGAATTGGAGAACTACCTAAGTCCTTTTATGGATGCTTGGTTAGGTGGTGCGGCAGACCAGTTGATGGGACAGATAGCCAGTGCCAAAATCCCGCTTTCCCGAATGATTTCACCCCAGTTATATTGGGTAATGAGCGGCGACGAGTTTACCCTTGACATCAACAATCCTAATGATCCGAAAATTTTAGTTGTCGGCAACAACCCCGACCGTCAGAATATCTACTCGGCAGCATTGGGCCTATACAATAGCCGGATTGTAAAGCTTATCAATAAAAAGGGGCGATTGAAAAGTTCAGTCATCATCGATGAGTTGCCGACTATCTTTTTCAAAGGATTGGATAATCTGATAGCCACTGCCCGAAGCAATAAAGTGGCGGTGTTACTGGGATTTCAGGATTTCAGTCAGTTGCGACGCGATTATGGAGATAAGGAAAGCAAGGTGATTGAAAATACCGTCGGTAACATCTTTTCCGGTCAGGTAGTCAGTGAAACGGCAAAAACGCTATCGGAACGGTTTGGAAAAGTGCTTCAAAAACGGCAAAGCATGAGTATTACCCGAAGCGATAAAACAACTTCTATTTCAACACAAATGGATAGCCTGATACCGGCATCGAAAATCTCCAACCTTACACAGGGAATGTTTGTCGGGGCTGTGGCTGATAATTTCGACGAACGCATTGAGCAAAAAATTTTTCACTGTGAGATTGTGGTAGATAACGCAAAGGTTGCAGCCGAAACAAAGGCTTATCAGCCTATTCCTGTCATCACTGATTTTACTGATGAGAACGGAGTCGACAGAATGAAAGAGCAGATACAGCTTAACTACAACCGCATCAAGGAGGAAACGAAAAAAATCGTTACCGACGAGTTGGAGCGGATAAAGAATGACCCTGATTTGCAGCATTTGCTACAGAGAGAATAATAAGTAAAGGACGAAGTAATTTGTCATCGTCTTTACTTTTAGTCGATGCGAATTCTATTTTCAATTCTTAAACTATATCCGGTATCTTTGAAGAATTTATTCATTCTTGTTGCTTGCGAAAATCTAAAATAAGGTCTATGTTTATTGGCTATGTACGCCTTTTTTACAGAAAAAGATTTAGATCCCGGTTCTTTTTCAAAATGACCTATTGTTTCCCGAAGTTGATTTTCTCCCTCTTTTATCCATTCATTGCCTTTTACATTGCGCTGTTTAAGTTCGACAAATATTATGGTAGTCTTATAATATAGAAAACCATCACAACGGTTATCCATTGTACCATCCTGCCTTTTTATCTCAATACAATTATCAACCGGAACAAACGTGACTAAATCTTGATAATAATTATCTACCGTAGCTATCCAATCTTTACCATTTTCTTCGTCAATATATGCTTTACAAGCAGGAGGAGGTGGCGTATCACAAATCCCGAAACACTTCTTCTTCGAAGTCTGTTTATGTTCTTCAGGAAAGAAATCTATCATAGTTTTTGCTGAATCTCTAATAAGTTGGCAAATATATCATTACTCTCTTCGAGAAAATTATTCAAAAAGTTTTCATCAGAAGGTAATCCATTATAATCTTCTAACATAGCAACTGTACCCTTATTTTCATCAAGTTCATAAATAACAATATCGTTAGGATAAATAACCGAATCAGTAGGATAGATTTCATTTAATTCTTCCTTGTTTTTCACTTCGTTAATTAATAATCCTGATTTAACTGCAATTGTAAAAACATTTATCAAATAAGGACTGTGAGTAGTAATGATGAGTTTATTTGGCGAAAGAGAATTGTTGATTGCTAACAGACTTTTCATCATCTGCCACTGTGAAGAAGGGAATAAATTCTGTTCCGGCTCCTCTACAATATTTATAAATGCTGATTTGTTAAATGTAGAGGATAAGACAGATAACGCAGCCCTCCTTTGTGCATCTGTAAGGGATGTGTTTTCCCAAATACTCTTCACTCCTTCTTCAAATCGCTTAGTTTCATCACTACTCATTTTGTTTGAGTTTTTTGCGTGTTCTTTAATAGATTGCGATAGATGCCATGAAACAAGATACAAAGGAACCAATGAGTGAAATCCGCTTGAAGCCTCTGCAAGTTTCACCTTATATTCTTCATCTTTCACACTAACGACATCATTTGTCTTGTTGTATTCCAATTGTGCGTTATTTATTGGCAAATTGAAATTTCCTTTTATTTCTTTTTTTGCATTATCATATTCAGTCAAGAAAGTTAGAAGAGCATCTGGTAGTTGCTTTATTAGATTGGGTTTGTTTACCATACTTATAAAGTTTCTTTCAGCCGGAACATACATAATCTGAGGCAACGGGTATTCACTTAATCCATCTTGAACTTTCTTAATCAAGAACTCCCCTTTTGCAGTATAAGAGAATTTATATGAGTCGCCTTCATAATGGATCTCCGTTTTATCCTTTTGAAAATAGCTGGTAATCCTATGGTAACCACAGTATTTATTTTTGAATTTAGTGGCAGTAAATTCTTTTTTGCTAAAATCTCCACGAGTTAAAACTTTTTCAATCCATGAAAAAGTCGAAATTAATTTTGCAATAGTACTTTTTCCACTTCCTTGATTTCCGATAAAAACAGTCACCTTACGGATGTCCATCCAACCGTTATTTTTTGATAATCCTTCTTGTATAGGACCAAAATATTTGACCTTAATTCTACTCATTTTATTTGTCTAAGTAAGCACAAAGGTACTAAATATAAATCAATTAATTAGCAAAATAAGAGAAAATAATACCAACATTCAAAATTTCAACGATTTTCAAACGCCACACCCCGCCAAATCGAAGCCTCTCCCTTCCAGATCCTTTCAAACCGTTTAGAATTGTCCTGTTACCCACTACTTTCGTTACGCATTAATAGTGATGCGTAACAAAAAAACAGTGTAGTTATGGACGAAAAATTGAATCCGAAAGACCGCATTCTCCTGATGCGAGAAGAGGGAGGAGGCAACAAACTTCAAGTAGTGAAGGGCATCAACAAAAAAGGAAAGATCGATGCCATCGACCCCCTGAAGGCAAAACCAAATGATTTTCTCATCATTGACCGGCACGCCGATCCGATTGAAAACTTTTTCAGAAACTTCTTCAATCAGTTCAAAAATCCGTCGCATATCGGCTTCTATGCCGTTACGGTCGAGATGTTAGACAAGGTATTACAGCTGAAAGAAGAAGAACTGAAGAAACTCCGTATCAATCCGAAAGATTTTCTGAAAAACGAACAGAAGCAATCTTCCGAATCATCAAAAAAAGAAGTTCAACCCACACAAAAAGAAAAGAATATGGAAACAACAACCGAACAAAAAAAAGACTTTAAGCAGTTCGATACAACCCGTATTCCTGAAAACGAGTATCAGAAATATGGTATTAAGTCCGAAACCATTGAAGACGAGCTCAAAGCGATGAGCTACGGATATAAATCTCCGCATCTGGTCGATATTACGCCCAATATTGACGGTGTCGAGTATCCGATGAAAGCCCGTTTGTCATTGGAAGAACAACCGGATGGCAGCCTTAAATTCGTTCCCCATCCGTATCAACATCAAGTCGATTTGGATAAACCGTTTCAAGGAGTCCTCCTTCCGGACGATGTGAAAGAAAATCTGTTGGCAACAGGTAACGGTGGTAGAGTGGTAGAATTAGAGCCGAACAACCCCGGCGAAAAAGTACCCTCATTGGTATCCATTGATAAACTGACGAACCGTCTGGAAGCCGTTCCGGTAGACAGACTAAGCGTTTCCCAAAACCTGAAAGGGATGGAACTTACTCCCGAACAGCAACAGGCACTCAAAGAAGGTAAAAAAGTGCTGGTTGAAGGGATGACGTCCAGAAATACGATAGGAACGGATCATCCCAAGAAATTCGATGCTTATGTACAATTCAACGCGGCCAAAGGCGGGTATGATTTTACTTATGACGGGTTGAACCGGAACAGGTATCAACAAAGCAACAAGGAAAAACAGCAATCATCCGCGGAACCCAACAAAGTACGCATCCCCAAAAAACTTTTAGGTGTCGATTTGAATGAGAAGCAACAGAATGCTCTCCGGGAAGGAAAAACAACCTATGTACAAGGTATGGTTAAAGACGCGAAAGGCGAACCTTTTAATGCTTATGTAAAAGTGAATCATGAGAAAGGGAAACTTGATTTCTTTAAATGGAATCCCGACCGAGCCAAAAAGCAAGGAGCTGAAGTAAAGCCCGCCGAAGAAAGTAAAACACAAGTCGCCGTCAACAGCCACGGGAAAACCAATGAAGCGACGAAATATGCCAAAGAACCCCTGAAACAAGGTCAGCAAGAACCTACAGAAGCACAAAATAAACAACAAAAGCAGGGAACACAAAAATCCATAAAAAAATCCGGCGGACACAAAATATAATCCAATCACTGAAAAAATTAACAACATATGAAAGTAATTATTGCAGAAAAACCGAGCGTAGCCCGTGATATAGCGGCTATCGTCGGCGCAGATAACCGCAAAGAAGGTTATCTGGAAGGTAACGGTTATGCCGTTACGTGGGCTTTCGGACATCTTGTCGGATTGGCAATGCCTGCCGACTACGGCATCACGGGGTTTCAGGCGGAGAACCTGCCGATACATCCGGTCGCATTTAAGTTGATCCCTCGCCAAATCAAAGACGGCAAGGAATACAAACCCGATCCGGGCGTATTGAAACAACTCAAAATCATCAGAGAACTGTTCAACAAGTGTGAACGTATCGTGGTAGCGACCGATGCCGGACGGGAAGGTGAGTTGATCTTTAGATACATGTACGCGTATCTTAACAGCGATAAACCTTTTGACCGTCTTTGGATAAGCAGTCTCACGGATCAAGCTATCCGAAACGGATTGAACAACCTGCATTCGGGCAAAGAATACGATAACCTTTATCTCTCCGCCAAAGCACGCAGCCAAGCCGACTGGCTTGTAGGCATCAATGCTTCGCAAGCCCTTTCTATAAGTGCCGGAAGCGGCGTCTGGTCACTGGGACGGGTGCAAACACCTACCTTGGCAATGATATGCAGCCGTTACCTCGAAAACAAGGAGTTCAAACCACAAACCTATTTTCAGATAAAGCTCCATACAGCGAAAGAAGCGATATCGTTCCCGGCTATCTCTACCGACCAGTATGAAAGCCGGCAAGACGCCGACAAAATCTTAGCGCGTATCCGCTCTGCAGAATATGTCAGCGTATCCCATGTTGAAAAGAAGCAAGTAAGTCAGGATCCGCCATTGCTTTACGACCTGACTACCTTGCAGAAAGAAGCGAATAGCCGGCACGGTTTCTCGGCCGACAGAACCCTGTCAATCGCCCAATCGCTCTATGAAGCCAAATTCATTTCCTATCCGAGAACAGGCAGCCGGTATATCTCCGAAGATGTGTTTGCAGAGATACCGACCCTTATCGCTCAATTATCGGCTTATCCGTCATTCGGAAGTTATGCACAAACACTATCGGGTACAGAACTCAACAAGCGTTCGGTAAACGATAAGAAGGTAACCGATCACCATGCTCTGATTATTACAGAGAATATGCCCAAAAAATTATCTTCCGAGCAGCAAACGTTATACGATATGATTGTCTCCCGTATGCTGGAAGCCTTTTCGGGGAAATGTACCAAAGAGACTACTGCCGTTTCGTTGGAAATTGCAGGTGTGCCCTTTTCGATAAAAGGGAGTGTTATTCTTATCCCCGGTTGGCGAGGCGTGCTGAATGCACAGGATGGAGAAAGAGAGGATGACGCTATTTCAACACTTCCGGATTTATCTTCCGGCGAAACACTTCTTGTGAACGATGTGGAACTCTTGGAGAAACAAAGCAAAGCTCGCCCTTTGCACACGGAAAGCAGCCTTCTTTCAGCAATGGAGACCTGCGGAAAAGAATTGACAGACGAAGCCGAACGGGAAGCCCTCAAAGAGTCGGGTATCGGAACGCCTGCCACCCGCGCGGGAATTATCGAAACACTTTTATCTCGCGAATACATCCGTCGGGAAAAGAAGTCCCTTATTCCGACAAACAAAGGATTAACGGTTTACTTTGCCGTACGGGATAAAAAGATTGCCGATGTCAGCATGACAGGAGAATGGGAAAGAGCCTTGAATAAAATAGCGGCGGGTGAAATGGATGCCGATACATTCCATAAAGGTATTGAGGTCTATGCCTCACAAATTACCGCCGAACTGTTGGAAAGCCGGATTGAAGGCGGCCATGCACGGGAAACATATCCCTGTCCGAAGTGTAAAAACGGCCGGGTCGTTTTGTTGCAGAAAGTAGCCAAATGCAATAACGAAGCATGCAGGCTTACCGTATTCCGGAACAAATCGGGCAAAGACCTGACCGACTTGCAACTGAAAGAGTTACTGCTAAAAGGGAAGACTCCACTTATCAAAGGATTTAAGAGCAAAGAAAATAAGCCTTTTGATGCGGTGATAGCGTTTGATGCGGACTATAAAAGCATTTTTGAATTTCCGGCAAAAACAGGTTTCAACAGAAAACGTAAATAAAAGCGTTACCTCTGCCACTATGGAGTTCATACGCACCACAGGTTTAATGAGCGATTGTTAAGTCGGGGTACTGTTGAATTTTTTAGTGGCGGCACCGGGGAGGAATACTCCGGTGCCTTTTACTTATCCCAACTTGAACATTTTACCACTAAAAAAATTATCCGTATGAAATACAATTCCAATTTAGATCCGGCGGAAATGTCTTACTTCCGCTTGAACCTCCTTTCTTACTTGAGAGATACCCACCCCGACAAAGCAAATGACTTGTCTTTTATTGCCGGACGGGGAGACATGGCTGCCGAAGCGTACAGCCAAGCCATAAAAGACGGATTGGATCATATACAGGCTGCTGAAATCGCTAACAAAACACTTTTCAAAGGCTTACTCTTCTCTCCGTATAACACGATTATCGAAATCCTTTGGAATGAGTTTTATAACGAAATCCCTGCATATCAAGTAAAAATGAAAGCCGGAGAATTATTACCCGAATGTCAGAGGGTATTTGCCAAATACAACCCGGATGATAATTATGCCGATAAACCCGAGTACCAATTGCTCTATACGGAACTTGTCGGCATTATTCAAATACTGCTCGAAAATGAGTTACAATAAACGCATCCATTTACGGCAGAATATCAATGCTATCCGATTGGCATTGATACTTGATAAAGAACAGCGGGAAGCAACATCCCAAGAACAGAAAATACTGTCCCTCTATTCAGGCTTTGGGGGAATCAAGGCGATACTGAATCCGGCCGATAAATCCGAAGATGTTCATAAATGGTCTAAATCCGATGCCGAACTTTTTCCTATGGTACAGGAACTTCACGAAATACTCCGTGAAAAATCCTCCACACCGGAAACGTATAGACAATATATCGGTTCGTTAAAAAACTCTGTACTCACTGCATTCTATACGCCTAAGCCTGTTATCTATACCTTGGCAAAAGCTCTGAAAGAAAGCGGAATTGAACCGATGCGTTTTTTGGAGCCGAGTGCAGGTACAGGTGTGTTTATAGATGCTTTTAAACCCTAACTCCGCTACTTTAGGTAGTCTATTTTTAACTTTTTAAAAATCTCCTTAGTTTTTTTTGTTGTTTCTGTAGTATGCCAATTGTTGTTT
>PDWJ01005171.1_pt1 | contig 12090 bp, 12 predicted proteins | sample 1430881 | NCBI WGS metagenome assembly PDWJ01 (sample SAMN01162460, study PRJNA174530) | Oral metagenome, whole genome shotgun sequencing project. | biome: Marine environment; feature: Marine mammal; material: Swab sample of the gingival sulcus; isolation source: swab sample of gingival sulcus... | reverse complement strand
GATCGCTACAAAGCAAAGGCTTTTATGGAAAAGGCAGAGCGGCTTATAAGTAATCGTTACGGCTCAATTGAAAGTAAAAGAGATGAAGGTGTTCCGGTTGCTGCTATTAAGGTTCCGGAATAATTATTAAGGTGGATTTATGGATTTTCAAATTAAAGTTGAAGAATATAGAAACAATTCTTTTTTTGCTAGAATTGCCGACGCAAAACCTTTGATGAAAGAGCTTTCACTTATGGGGTTATCTGCAATTCAAAAGAACCTCGAAAGCAATATAAAGCCCGATAATGCACCTCTTACAAAGGCAGTAAAAAAAGGCAGTAACACGCTTAGGGATTTGGGGGATTTAAGAAAAAGCCTTACCGCAAGGCACTCGGATACATCGGCAGAAGTCGGCACTGCCTGCCCTTACGCTCGGGTTCACAATCCCGATGACGGCAAAAGCGAAACTGTAATAAAGCCAAAGCGGGCAAAATATTTATGCTTACCTGCAAGCCCTAAAACCCACACATTCTTCCGTCACTACGGCTGGAGTCCGCGCGAAGTAATTGCAGGTCTTGAATCTTCCGGCTATTCGGTATACCGCCCCTACAAAAAAGGGACGAGCATTCGAGGCGATGTTATTATGGCAAAAAAGAAAGGCGAAAAACCTGAAGCAATTTTTATTTTAAAAAAAGAAGTAAAAATTCCTGCCCGCCCTTTTATGTTTTTAAGCGATAAGGTAATTGAAGCGATGAGTGCCAGAGTGGAGCAATACTATGGAGCGTGATTTTTTAAAAATAATAAAAGCCTATGCTGAAAAATTACGAAGCAAAACGGAAACGCCCGTAACGATTGCACCGAGTGAAGTAAAATCCGAGCGCTTTCATATTGAGCTTTCACTTTTACCGCATCCTGTTGTTGTCGGAAACGGGCGCGTCCGGTTTAGAATAAGAGCAACTGTTTTTGCTGAAATTCCTGCAAGCGATATTGCAATAAACGATTGCCTTAAAAGGTCAATAGCTTTGGCGCATTTTTTTGATGAGGCCCAAGGCTTTACGATTGACAAAGAAAAAGAAGAATACGCAATGGCATATCACACTGCCTTGCGTGATGATGATGACTTATTTTCCGACCTTGCAAGCAAAGAGCGAAGTTATTCTTATAACGAAAGCTGGCTTGTCGAGTTGGAATTTAATTATTAGCGGAACTTACAAAAAAAAATAATTTTTTTGTAAGAAATTATTAAAAGTAAATTTAAAAATTTAAGGAGTAAGTTATGAATTTAACAAGTTCAAAAAATCCGGATTCGATTGTTTTAGGCTCGGCAAAAATTGAAGTGTCAAGATCGCCTTTAAACATCGACAGTGTAAACAAAAAATGGGAAATTGTCGATTTGGAAGATTTGGGGCTTGCAAGAGGAATTAAAATAAATTTCGCTTCAAGCAAAATCGAAATCAAAGCCGATAACGGCGATGTCCCCATTAAAGGCATTACCGATGTAAAAGGCTCGGTTGAGTTTGCCTTAATGGAAAGGCATATACCAACAATGTGTAAAGTTATGGGCGGTCTTGTCGGTATGTCTGTTGAAGGATCTCCCCCTAAAAAACACACCGAAACAAAAAAAGCCAATACGCTTACGGCCGGCTCATTTATTAAATTCCAAAGGCAAAACTTTGATGGCTCGGAGCCTCAAAACATCGTAATTAAAAACGGAACAAAAACGCTTGCAAAGGGTACGGACTACACCGTAGACCAGGATGACGGTAAGTATGGCATTACAATAAAAACCTCTTCGACTCTTTTTGATCCCGCAAAGATAAGCGTATTTGAATACGATGTTGCAGGCATTAAATCCTACACAATGACAAGAGGTTCGGGCGGACTTGCAACACCTTTGTCGATGCGCCTTACAACTCGCCGCTACGCTGAAAACGGCGACATAATGGAGCGCACCTATGAATTCGCTTACGGCTTTTACGAGGATGCAGATTCAATCACCTTTAAAAGTAAAAACGATGGCGACAACGCTCTTGAAGTTCCTATGAAGTTTGAGTTTTTACCGCACCCGGATTTAATCGATGATACGGGCTTTAGTAAATCCAATCTTTACAAAGAAACGGACGAGCGAAAAGTAAAATAAAACCCGGCTTGCCTCTTTTTTGAGGCAAGCACAATTTAAAAAAGGTAAAAACTATGTCAAATAATTTAATAAATTTAGACAGCTTAAAAGCCAAAAGTCAAAAGGTAAAATTTTTAGAAAAAGAATTTGAAGTCGGCTACATCCCTTCGGGGCTTTCAATTCCTGTTGTTGAAGATTTCAATAAAAATTTAAAAGAGCAAAAAGAAACCGACAGCCAAGAAAAAATAATGCAAGACGAAATTAAAAGCGTTTCAATTTTTTGTTCATATTACGAAAGCGAATTTACCGAAGAATATTTATCAAAAAATGCAACAGCCGCACAAATAGATTCATTTTATAAAATTCTTGTTACGGCAATTTATAAAAATTTTATGGCAGCGGTTCCGCAAGAGGATAATCAAACAGGCGATTCTCTTCAAAAAAAAACGACTGGGGACGCCTCATAGACCAGGCAATGATGATGTACAGTGTCTCTGAAGAAACAATATTAAAAACTTGGGCTTTGGAGACAATTATAAAAAAAACAAAAAACGGCTTCGATTTTATTTTAATGCAAAAAGGCGTTGAGCAAAAAGAAACCTGCGACAATATGCAAACTGAAGTTTTAGAAACAATTCACGATGAAAATGAAGCTCTTTACGAAGAATAATTTAAAAAAGGTTTAAAAAAAATGGCGGTTGGAATAAAAGAATTAGTAATTAAAATTATAGGCGACTCTGACGAATTTAATAAAGCCGTTTCGGAAAGCACAAAACGCCTTGACGATTTTAAAAAGAAAAATAAAGAAGCAAACGAACTTTTTGGAATAGTCAGTAAGCAAGCAACAATTGCTACAACCGCCATTGCTGCAGTCGGCATTGCCGCAACAAAAATGGCAGTCGATTTTAATGCAGGGTTCGCAAATGTTCAAACACTTATTCCGGGTGCAAAAGACCGCATTAAAGAATTACAAAAAGAAGTTTTGGATTTATCTCCGGCAGTCGGTAAAACGACTGAAGACTTAACAAGCGGACTTTACGAAATTATTTCCGCTTTCGGAGATTCTGCCGACAGTGCCAAAAACTTAGAGCTTGCCGCAAAAGGAGCTACAGCCGGAGGAGCTACAACAAAAGATTCAATCGCTCTTTTATCCGCAGTAACAAAAGCCTACGGAGACACAAGCAATGCCGCGCAAAAAAAAGTATCGGACTTAGCTTTTACAACCGTTAAACTAGGGCAAACCAGCTACTCCGAATTAGCCGCTTCTATTCAGCGGGTTACCTCTCAAAGTAAAACTTTAAAAATAAGCCAAGAAGAAATGTTCTCTGTCTTTTCTTCCGGCACCGGTGTTATAGGCGGGGCTGCCGAAGTATCGACAAAGTTTTCGGCTCTTCTTACCGAAATGCAAAAACCCTCTGACGGGCTTAAAAAAGCTTTCAAAGAATTAGGAGTTACAAGCGGCGAAGAACTAATCGAAAACTTTGGCGGCTTACAGGGAGCATTGCAAGCATTAAAAGGCGTCGCCGAAAAAACAGGCGAGCCTATCAGCAATTTATTCGGTTCTGCCGAAGCGGGAAAACTAGCCCTATATGCCGCAGGCGAGGGTGCCGAAAAATTTACAAGCGATTTAAATGCAATGCAAGATTCTCTCGGTGCTACCGAACAGGCATTCAACGATGCTACAACCGAAGGGCCGAATGCCTTCGGCTTCCAATTACAACAGGCAGGACTTAACGCCCAAGGCTTTGCAATTAAAGTCGGGCAAGAGTTAATCCCTTCAATTCAAGCTCTATTAAACCCGCTATTTAAAAGCATTGCATTCTTAAAAGACTTGGACGCTCAAACAATAAAAACAATTGTCGGTGTCGGCAAAATAATAATAACCGCAACCGCCGTTACCGCCGCAGTTATGGGAGCAAAAAAAGCCTTTGACGCATTAAAGACATCGATGATAGCATTAAAAGGAGCATTCGCCGCCAATCCTTTCGGGCTTTTTCTTGTAAGTGTAACAACTGCAATTGTCGCCTTAAAAGAATTAGGCGAATGGTTTGACCGAATTAAAGAAAAGCAAAAAGAAGCTGAGAGGGAAAGTTTGCGGGCAAATCTAGCCCTGCCTAAAGAAGCCGAAAGCGTTTTAGCCTTGTCAAAAGCCTATATCGAACTTGCGGAAAAAGAAAACTTAACCGCTGTCGAAAAGCAAAATCTAAAAACAAAAACCGAAGAGCTTTTAAAATTAAACCCCACTTTGTTCGGGCAATTATCTACAGAAGAAAATGCGTACAAAGATAATTTAAAAGTTTTAAAAAAAATAAACGAAGAAAAAATAAAAGAAATCGAGCTTAATATTCGGCAGGCAAAAAGTGCTCAAGGTAATATTGTAAAAACAATCGCTGATAACGAAAAACATCTGGCTCTTTTAAAAGAAACAAACGAATATAAAACAAATGCAAAAGGCGACCGGGGCGAATATACAAATGCCGAGCAAATAAAAAAAGAAGAGGAAGCTTTAAATGATTTAATAGAAAAGCAAAAAATATATGCCGAAGAAATTAAAAAAAATGAAGCCTTACTTGCAGAACTTAAAGACAGTAAAACAGGTCTTGAAGATACGGAAAAACCAAAGACAGATCCGACAGTTGATACAGACAAGCCAAAGGGCGTAAGCCATAAAGAACAATTAGAAAAATTAGATGCCGCATATAATGCCGAAATGCAAATTATTCAAAACAGAAATATAAATAAAATTCAAAAACAAGAAGAATTAAAAAAGGCAGAAGAAAAATACTATAATGACCGCCTTGCCTTACTCGAAAAATTTCACACCGAAAATATTGTAAAGGGCAAAACATTCTACCAGTCCAAAGAAGAAATTGTCGGACAATCAAATGAAAGCATTATACAAGAAACAGAAAAGACAAACGCACAAATAGAAAAACTGCAAACGGAAAAACATCAAAAAGAAATCGAGCGGTTAAAAAACACTGCAAGTGAAGCTCAAAAAATAATCAAAGATGAAATTGCTTTAAAAAAAGAACTTGGAGAATTCGAGGGAAATACCAAAAAAGAAAAAGAGCGAAATGCCAAACTTTTTGAAGCGGAAAAATTATACGAAAAACGAAATGAATTGGAAAGCGAATATTTAAAATTGCAAAATTCTTCAAATAAAAAAGACAAAGAAAAAGCGGATATTTTAAAAGAGCAAATTAAAATTATTGACGATGCAAAAAATGAAGTTTTAAAAGGAACAAGTGAAGTTGAAAAAACATTTAAAGAAATGGCGGAAAAAGTCGCAGCTAAAATTCAAGAAGCAGGCAGTGCTATTGCAAGTACATTTAGCGGCATTACCGATTTGGCAAAAGGAATTATCGGAAACAAAGAAGCTCAAAGACAACAAGAAACCGCCGCCCGCATTGCTGAAATTGAGCGGGATAAAAACGAAACCCTTTTAACTCTTGACGATGAGCTTGCCGAAATGCGCGAGCAAAGGCAAATCGAAAATGCCGAACGCGAAGAGGCACGGCGGGATGCCGAATACGAAAAACGCCAAGCCGATTACGATCGCAACATTGCAAGTTTACAAAATAGTTTTGATATTGAAACCAACAAAGAAAAAATCCGCAATATGGAACAACAGATTGAAGCCGAACGAAAGAAAAAGGCAGAAGACCGGCTTCGCAAAAAAGAAGAAAAAGAAAAAGCCAAACGGGAAAAGGAAGCCCGCCGTCAAGAAGTCGAACTTTTAAACGCCCGCGCAATGGCAGAACATGATTTCGCCGTTACAAGAATTCAAACCGAAAACGCCGCAGGGGACGCATCGGCAAAGGCAGCTCAAGAAGCGACAAAATGGCAAAAGGCTCAAACGGCAATAAGCCTTAGCATAAAAGCCGCAGAACAAACCGCCCTTTCGGCAGCGTCCTTTCCCGACCCCGTAGGAATAGCCGCACACGCAGCGGCCGCCGTACTGGCAGGAGTGCAGGCAGGCGTTGTATTGTCCCAGCCCTTACCGCCAAGTTATACAGCCCAACCACTGCCTCCGGCACCGCGTCCGATTAAATTCGCTTTTGGCGGTATCGTAATGCCAAGTAGTGCCGGCACCGGTATTACTCTTCCAAACGGCACTCCGGGTATAGTTGCCGAAGCAGGAGTGCCCGAAATGATTATGCCGATTACCCCGCCGAATATGGAAGCCGTTTTTAAAGCGGCCGGCATTACAAACAATAACCAAGAATCGCACAGCGTCAATTATTCACCGTCATTTAATATTGACATCTCGCAAAACACAGGCGATAACCTTGAAGAGAAAATGATGAGCGTATTGCGAGAACACGACCGCGAACTTATTAACATAGTCGAAGACGGCAGAAAAAATTGGGCATTTTAAAAGGAGATAAAAAAAATGACAGAAACAGAATATAAAACAAAACATTATCCGCAAGATTTTATCTTAATCGGAAACGAAATATATCCTTTACCCAAAGGCGGAAAATTAAGTATTGAGCAAAAAGAAGTTGCAAGCGTTTTTACAACAGCCGACGGCACAAAGCGAAAAGACATAATCCGAAAATACAAAAGCGCTTCAATGAAATTTTCGGTTTTACTTGAAAACGATTTTAATACAATAAATAAAATTATACAAAAAATTGAGCAAAGTTCTTACGACGAAAAAAAAGAACTATGCTTAAAAAAAGAAACAATGATTTTTCCGCCTGAAGATAACAGCGTTTTACCGCTTTTTGAACATATTAAAATCGACATTATAAGCCCGATTAAATACGCTTATAATTTTAGAAAAAATAGTATGTTTGTTTATTCCGGCGTAAGCCTAAAAATAAATTAAGGAGAAAATTATGGCAAACTTAAAAACAAAACTTGCAGAAATTTTAAACACATTAAAAATTAAAAAGCCTACAGCCATCGTAGCAGACGATCCGCTTACAGCTGATAATTGGAATAATGTAGTAAGTTCTATTGATGAACTTACAAAGGCAATCACGGCTATTAATAGTATTACGCCCTCATTACCGCTTGTTGGTTATAAATACTTTCAATTCCCCGGCGAAAAGCTTCCATGGGACTTATACCCCGCAACAGCACAATCCGATTGGACAGCTCTGCATAGTAAATACCCGGGCGTTGCATTACGCCTTGCAGGCGGAAACGCCAGCGCCTTTAAAAAAAACTCGGTTTATGTAAGTTACGATGAAACAATAAAAGGCCAGGGTGGAGGTCAAAAGGATGCGTTGCAAAAACATTTTCATCGATATAATAATCGTTATATCAAATGGGGAAGTTATGAAAATGTTGATTATAATTCATCTGGATCAAATAGCTATAAGAATATTTGGGATGATAATGTAGATACCAGCTATGAAATAAATTGCCGTGCAGATTCCACAGAAACTCGTATGATAAACATAACAGTTCAAGTTTGGGAATACCGGGCTGACTTAAACAATCATTAAGGATTTTAAAATGAAAGCATCTACTAAGGATATTGAAAACATAATAAAAGGAAATAACCGAACATACACCGCCTCACTTTGTTTTAATTTTCTTTCAGTGAAAAACCCCGAAAGTATTTTAATAAAAGCTGCAAACTCGTATCAAGGCGGTATTCCTGACCAAATTGTTTTTCCATATTTGTTTCATATTCAAAACCGCCTTTTTGAAGGGAGTCCTGAAAGTTACCGAGCCTTTCCTAATCCGCAAAACATTCATTCTGACGGCAACTTGCACCGCGTAAAAAAACGCCCCTATTCTCATATAGGTTATATTGGGAAAAGAGCAGATAATAACGGCACAGTCGATGACAGCATAGAATTATTTTTTCCAAGTATTGAAACAAAAAAAATAACGCTTCGCACAAACTCCGACCGTATTATTAAAAATGCAAAAATAATTGCAAAGCGACATGGGCAAGAAGTAAACAGTTTTGAAATTATTGATAATACAAAATCGGAACTCGTTTTTGATTTTGAAAATAAAAATATAACTTCTCTCGAGCTTCAAATAACAAAACACACTGCAAACAAACGAATCTGGATAGTTTCATTTTATCCGGGCTTTGAATTTTTTGTTGATGAAAAAGACATCGTAAAATTTAAGCATAAAAAAAAGAAAACCGAAAACAAAGAAGGCTCAATCGGCAGGGTTTATATCAATTCAATTGACTTGACCCTTGCAAATACAAACCGAATCTACGACGAACTTAATACACAGAGTCCGGTTGCAGGGCATTTTAATTCAAACGCAATTCTTTCTTGTGTTTTAAAATTAAAAACTCCTAAAAATAGAAAAGCCTTTTATTTAAACCTTGGCTCATTTTTCGTACGCGAAATTAAAAATATTGAAAGCAGTGCAACCGTAACGGTTAAAGCTCAAGACTATATCGGCTTAAACAAAAATACATATATAGCTCTCGGTATCGAAGATGAAACAAACGCTCATTCCTGTTTTGCAAAAATTGCAAACGCCTTAAACTTATCCGCTTCTAAAATTGACAGCCCTTTAAAAAATATCGAACTTTCCCGTTTTCCCCTAAACGGACAGGCGGGAAGCCTTTTAAACAAACTTGCAGTATTAACAAACGCCTTTGTAAGCGTTGATGAAACGGGAGCCGCCTTAATTGCAACTCCTATGCTTTCCCGCCACGGTGCAATGCGTTATCCCTTGCGTTATTTTTTATTGGACGAATATAAGCAAAGTAATTCGGGACAAAAAAAAGATAAAAGCCCGAATGTAATAAATCTTTCCTACAATACTTTTGAATATGACGGTGAATATCAAGCAGGCAAAAAAGAAGTTTTGTTTTATAAAGATTTACCTCAATTACAATTTCCGCACAGCTTAAAAGATGTACCGTTTACTGAGCGTCCCGTCGGAGCAGGTTTAACACCAAGCATTGTAAAAGAATACGAACTCTCTTCTTTTAAAAAATTTGTAACCGTTGAATTTTCAGATCCGCTTATTCCGCAACTCTTAGAATACGAAACGGCTTACGAATACACCGATGACGGCAAACCTAAAAAAACAACCGTTTCAATTTGGAATTTCACCGAGCATAACGAGGGCGAGCAGCTAACTGTAATGTTAATGGTTATGGAAAAGCCGCACAATAAACTTTTAAAAAAGGAAGAATTTACAATTCCTAAAATGCCTTATTCATACACCGCCCCGGAACACGATCCTGCACTAAATCCGCAAGATATGATAAAAGTTGAAAAACGAAATGCAAAAAATAAACCCGTTATTTTTAAAGTTGAATTTAAAGAAGCGGCAAAAATATCCCGTGTCGAAGTTGCAAATCATTTCGTCCAAACAAAATTTGAATTTGCATATTATAAAACAGCCGAAGGCATTGAAGTTAAAGTGTGGAATTATTTTAAAGAGAATGAACAAACTGTAACCGTAAATATTTATGGCAACCGCTTAATTGCCGGCAAAGAAAAAAAGACTATAACGGCCCGGAACGAAAGCGACATCCAAGTAAACGGCGAAATCGAAAAAACAATCGAGGTCGGCTCTCTTGCTTCCGACGAAATTGCCCGCTCCGTTTTAAAATCTTTTGCCTTTTATTACCGGCATTTTACAACCGACATACAAGTACAAACTTGGGCAGATCCGCGGCTTTTTTTATACGACTTAATTGCTTTTAAAAGCTTACGAGGTTACGGTTTTTATCAAGGCATTATTGATGAGGTAGAGCTGGAATACACAGGTGCTCTTAGTCAAAAGTTAAAAATAAAACAAACGAAAAAACATACAAGAGATTGTCGAGTATTGTCCGGTTTTGTTTTAAAAGATCGACCGGTTATTGCCAAAAATTATACAAGCTTTGCTTAAATGTTTGATAACTAAAAGGAGAAAAAAAATGGGATTAAAGAATTTATTAAATGCAGACACATTGATGCAAAATCATAACAACAAAATAACAGGTGAACATGTTAAAAACATTATTTTAAACGAAAATTATTTTGTTGCTCACAGTATTTATTTTGCTGAAACACTTCGAGTTTTTAAAGATGAAGCAAAAACACAACAACTTGTTGAAGGTGCAGATTATATTTTTTCAGAAATAGACAGTATAGCTTCTGAAATGTCAAACAAAGATTGTTATCGTGCTGTTGTTTTTTTAACACCAATAACCGATGCTTATATTGATTATTGGTCGTATGGAGATATTATCTCCGCTGAAACTTTAAACGACTTAATTATTGGAATAAATTCAGGGTCAGAAGCTTTAAATGAATTAAATCAAGGACTTGAAACTTTAAATAATAATTTTATTTCACATAGTCAAAACAAGGCAGCTCATGGAGCCAGTGTATCGCCTCAAAAAAATACTTTAGCCTTAAGAAACGATAAAGGCATTATCAAAACGGCAACACCGCAAGAATTCAATGACGCTGTTAATTTAGGCAGTCAAACACAAGCTATTCAAACCGTAAAAACTGAACTACAAGATTCAATAAATGAGGCAAGAACAGAAATTTTAAACGAAATAGATATTGTTGATAAGAGACTAAAAATTAAAGAACCTGTTTTAAAAGTAGAAGATTTTTATCCCGAAGGTTTTGACCCATTAAGTGCAACGCCGGAAGAATTGGAAGAGGTAAATCAAAATGCAACTATTGCTTTAAAATGCTTTGCAAAATAATGAAACTGCAATTGCCGCAATAAACACGGCTTTGGCAAATCGATATACGAAAGAAGAATGCGATAATAAGTTCCTTCAAAAAGCACAGTTTACTCTTACCGGCACAACCCTTGAAATAAACTTTTAAGTGAGGATTTTTTTATGATAAAAATAAACGGAACCGAAATAAGCGAATTAAAATACAAAGGCGTTGACATCGAAAAAGTTATTTGCAACGGCGTAGTCGTTTTTGAAAAAATACAAGATAATGCACAAGTAACTTTTAAAACAAGTCAAACGGGAGGTAAAAATATATACATACAAACTACAGACGATACTCCCGTTAAAATGTATCAAGGGGATACAGAAGTTGCTATCTTGCAATCGGAAACTTATACAAACGTTCAAATGGAAACCGGGAAAGAATATATTTTAAAAAACTGTGAGAATTTGCAATATTTGGATTGCAACTCCAACCAACTAACAGACTTGAATGTACAAGGCTTGACGAGTTTGAAATCTTTGGATTGCCAATCCAACCAACTAACAGAGTTGAATGTACAAGGCTTGACGAATTTGCAATATTTGTGTTGCAACTCCAACCAACTAACAGAAAACGGTTGTATAACATTGTTCAACAGCTTACCACAAACAACCAACGGAAAAGTCTTTTTATATATAGACGGAGATAATAATTTTAAAGATTACAGTACCGGAGAAATAGCAACGGCATTTCAGAATGTAAAAAATCGAGGTTGGAAGTTTTATAAAAATAATATAAGTGATAGTAACCTGTTGTGAAATAATGGGTAATAATCATAACTTATAAACTTTCATTCAAAAACATAAAAAACAATGTTTTCTTCAATAAAATATTCAGTTTTTCTTATAATATGTAAGGCAAATTAGGTTATAAATAACAAAAAAGAATACATAAAGGAGAATAAAATAACATATGGAGGGGTGCCAATATATGAACTAGGTTCTTGGTCAAATTATTTTGTTACTTTTGAAGTAGATGGTATATATAAAGCTAAAAAAAATATTTATTTATGTACGAATCAATTTTTAGAAGAATCTTATGATGATATATTTTGTTTAAAAGGGTTTAAAAAAATTAATAATCAATCTCAAAAGTTATATATAAAACCTGACAATGAAAATCATAATTTAATAATTAAAAATATTATAGATAATCCAAATTATTGGGAAGACAACACGGTGTCTAAAATAAATTTAGATACTGACATTACAAATGAGGATAAATTATTTGAAATAATGAATAAGAGATTTATTGAGCAAATCAAAAAAAATAAAAAGTAAATACAGCACATAACATGGTGTAAAAAGTAATGCT
>PDWJ01004578.1_pt1 | contig 12090 bp, 8 predicted proteins | sample 1430881 | NCBI WGS metagenome assembly PDWJ01 (sample SAMN01162460, study PRJNA174530) | Oral metagenome, whole genome shotgun sequencing project. | biome: Marine environment; feature: Marine mammal; material: Swab sample of the gingival sulcus; isolation source: swab sample of gingival sulcus... | reverse complement strand
TGGGGTCCTGGGGGCTTTGCGGGTGGAGCAGGATCCCCAGGCTCGACGGCACCTCTGGGAGGCAGCCAAGTCTGTGGGAGAGGCCCTCCCTGTGGAGAAGTTCCTGCGTCTTGTAGAGCTGCGCAATGAGGCGGCTCGCCACGCTGGGTTTCGTAACTACTGGGATCAAAGACTCCAGCTCGCTTTCCTGGATCCCCACTGGGTGGACACCTTCTTTCAAGAGCTGGAGGCGCTCACTGCTGCGCCGTATGGGCGGGTGAAGCGGGCCATTGATTCGGTTCTTGAGGAGCGCTATGGTCGAAAGCAGGCCCCGTGGCACTATGACGATCCCTTCTTCCAGGAGGTCCCACGGAGCGTTACCCTCTCTTTGGATCGGTACCTCAAACGGGACCCCATACTCACGGTGGTGCAGTTCTATCGGGGACTCAATCTGGATCTAGAGAAGGTCCTCCTCAACAGCGACCTCTACGAGCGTCGCTATAAGAATCCTCACGCCTTCTGTATCCACGTGGATCGCCGGGGAGACGTGCGTATTCTAGCAAACGTGCGCAAGAGCCACAGCTGTCTCACGACGCTCATGCACGAGGCGGCTCACGCCGCCTACTTCCGGTTTATCAACAAGCGGATCCCCTATCTGCTGCGGGAACCAGGTCACACTTTTATCACCGAAGGGTTTGCCATGCTCATGCAGCGGCTCACGTCCCATCCCGAGTGGTTGGAAGTGGCCATGGGGGTTTCTCGCCAAGAGGTGGGGGCGCTGGGGGCGCGGCTCCACGAGGCCGTGCGGATGGACGGCCTCATCTTTGCACGTTGGTCCCTGGTGATGTACTGGTTCGAGCGCGCCCTTTACGAAAACCCCCGTCGGGATCTCCAGGGGCTCTGGTGGGAACTCAAGGAGCGGTTCCAGTTGCTCCCCATGCCCCAGGGGAGAGAGGAGGCCCGGGACTGGCTCTCCAAAATCCATCTGGTCACAAACCCTGTTTACTACCACAACTATCTTCTGGGGCTCGCCTTTGCCTGCCAACTCCACGAGCAGCTTGAGGTCAAGGTCTCTAAGGGGAGGTTCCCCTACATGGGGAGAGAGCTTGGAGAGCCCACCCCCACAACAAAGCGGGTAGGGAGGTACTTGAAGAAGCGACTCTTCTCCCAGGGGAGCAAGCTCTCCTGGAGAGAGCTGGTTGAGAGCTCCACGGGGGCCCCCTTCTCCCTGGGTGCCTTTGCACGTTTTTATGCCAACTCTGCACTGAAAGAGTAGAAACTTAATACATTTTTTTTGGAATACGGAGTGTGAGATGGTATTGTTAGCGCCTGGTGGTGGCCCCCAGGAGAGGGGAACTTGCTAGGGAGTAGATTATGGATTTAACAAGAAAAATAGAGATTAAAAGCGCGCCAAAAGATCTTTTTACGTGCTTGCTCAACCCCGACGAACTCCGAACCTGGTGGCAGTGCCACGCCGTTGTGGAGCCGAAAGTTGGAGGGGTCTGGGCTCTAGGGTGGGGTGAGGGAGAGGAGGGGTTTGGTCACGCTGTTGTGATCACAGGGTTTATACAAGAGCTCATCCGCAACAGTCGCCTGGTCCTCTTTATCGATCCCATCACCATCACGCTCACTCTGGAGGCGGTCCCTGGGGGAGCGCTCCTCTCCCTCTCCCAGCTCAACTACCCTGAAGGGCAGGACGCGGAGGCCTCTATGGGGACCTGGATGAGCGCCATGGAGGCGCTCGCGTCTCATGCCCAAACTGTCTATCCTGCGCCCGTGGAGCCTCCTCTCACAAAGGAGAAGCAGCCCATAGAGCGTACTGGCCAGTATGCGGGTGGTGGCGCTGAACAGGCCCCAGATCAGGGTGCTCCTCAAGGGGTGCAGGCCCCCATGGGTGCACGGGACGAGGGGCACCGGGAGGCAGTTCAAGCGGCCATGCCCGCCAAGCCTCAAGGGTCCACTTCTGAGTCCAAGGAGGAGTTTCGGATTTTGGAGGACGGTGGTTTTGACGTTACGGATCCCTGGGGCGTGATCAAATCATGGAAAAAAGAGAGCGGATTTGGGTATGTGGACCACCCCGAGCTGGGGGACGTGATGTTCGACTACGACGGCTGCGATTTTGAGCCCCACGTGGGGGACAAGGTCCTTTTGCTTCGGCTAAAGAAGACCTGGAACGGCAAACCCAAGTGCAAGAGAATCGCCTGTCCCGAGAAGGGTTCCCGGGTGGACAAGTAAGCGCTACAATAACGAAAATCAAGAAGGTTGGGGTTTTTCTCCTGTGATTTCATGTTCTTCCAGGTGGAGTGCCTCTGAGGCATGGACGTTGATAGCCTTCAGGAGTTGGGCCTCCAACTTGTCCAGCCACTCCTGGTAGTTGTGGGCAAGGAAGTCTGCAACATGGGGGTTACAACGGATCCGTAGAGAGCTAGAGGGGATCTTATCCCCTTTGCGGATCAGGGTCCGGATGATCTCCGAGCAGATAGTTTCAAGGGACTTATTGAACCCCTTGCCACGACAATAGGCGCACGGTTCGGTCATGGTGTTGAGTAGGGATTCGCGGATCCGCTGACGGGTGATCTGCATGAGCCCAAACTCCGAGATAGGGAGCACCATATGGCGGGCTCGATCCGAGGAGAGGGCTTCGGAGAAGGTCTGCATTACCCGCTCCCGGTTCTCTTCGTTCTCCATGTCGATAAAGTCGATAACGATGAGTCCCCCTATGTTGCGCAGCCGCAGCTGGAGGGGGATCTCCTTGGCCGCCTCTAGGTTGATCTGGGTGATGGTCTCTTCCAAAGAGCGCTGCCCGATAAAGCTACCCGTGTTCACGTCGATGGTGGTGAGGGCCTCTGTGCGTTCAAAGACCAGGTACCCCCCAGACTTGAGCCACACCTTGTGGGTGAGGGCCTGGACGATCTGGGGCTCTAGATCGTAGAGGTCGAAAAGGGCTGTAGGGCCGCGAAAGTCTTCGAGGATGTGGACGTATTGGGGGAGAAAGACCTCCATGAACTCCTTGATCCGGTTGTAGTGGAGAGGATCGTCCACGAGGCATTTGTCTATCTCGTCCGTGACGAGATCCCGTACACAGCGCAGGATGAGATCCAGCTCCGAATAGATGAGGGAGGGGGCGGGACTGGACTGGTATTTTTTAAGGATCCGCTGCCACATGAGCAGCAAATAGTCCATGTCGTTAAGGATAGAGTCCTTGTGCTGCCCCACGCAGGCGGTGCGGATGATGAACCCCTCCTTCTCGGGGCGGATCTCCTCCAGCAGCTTTTCCAGACGAGTTCGCTCCTCCTCGTCAGAGATTTTCCGGGAGATGCCCAGGTGATCCACATAGGGCATGTAGACCAGATGGCGACCCGGTAGCGTCACATACCCCGTGACCCGTGACCCTTTTGTGCCGAGGGGATCCTTAGCGATCTGGACCAGAATCTCCTGCCCTGCGGAGAGGAGGTTCTCGATTCGGGGCATCTTGTACTCCCCGAGCTCCTCATCCCCCAGTTCCAGATCCAGCTCCCCTTCGTCTTCAATGGTGTCCTCCTCGTCGTCCCGGTTGAGCAGGTAGAGTCGGATCCGGTTGGGGAGCCGTCCTCCCACGATGTCCGTGATGTAGAGAAAGGCGGCCTTTTCAAGGCCGATATCCACGAAGGCGGCCTGCATTCCAGGCATGACCCGGATCACCTTCCCCTTGTAGATGTTTCCCACCTTGGATTCGGATTTCTGACGCTCGATGAAGAGTTCTGCTAGGTTGCCCCCCTCCACGAGAGCAACTCTGTTCTCCGGGCCGTCGGTATTAATGAGAAGGATATTCTGTTTAGCCATAAAAAACCGATTGTTGCGGGCACAGACTCTGGTCGTCTCTCCCCTCCATGGCGTGCCCCTAGGGAGCTATGGGATCTTAAGTGCCCTCAATAGGGGGTGTACTGCACCCCGGAGCGGAGGAGGGTAGAGCAAAGGAAGGCTGTGCGATTATAGTAGAGCATAAGGCCAGGCGCGCACCATCACCCTATACAGAACGGAGCAGAAAGTAAAATGATTTAACAACAGAAGGTTTTTGTATTGCTTTGAAAAATTGAAGTGCTAAAAAGGGAGAGCTAAAACACAGTACACTATTTTGATCTCGTCCCGTTGGCTGCACCTGCCCTGTTCCAGGTCGGGTTAGTGCCGTCTTTCGGAGCGAGCGCTGCACTGCACTATGGTGCACGCTTTTCTCCTGGCCACAAGAGGAGGTAGTACATTGAGAAAAGGAATCTTCGTCATATTGTCTCTCGCCCTCGGGATGGGGTGCTCGAAATCCAGCAGGTTTGTCTACCGCCGCAGCACGGTGGAATCACTTGACAACCGTTCGGCCTCATCCAACCAAGGGCGCCCCGCGAAGAAGAGCCTCCTGGTCGCCCCGAAGCCCATGGGGGTAGTCGACAGCCAGGTGGCCCAAAAGGAGGGGGCTAAGCCTGCTCGGGCGCTCTCTGACAGAACGCAGCTCCGTAGGCAGATGATCATCTACAGTGGGGATCTCTCCGTGGGGGTATTCGATCCCGAGAGGTCGGTAAACCAGTGTCTTGCTCTGACAAAGAAGTACGGTGGGTACCTGAAGTCCCGCAGCAACAACGCTATCGTGGTGCGGATCCCGGCCCCTAAGTTTTTTACCTTTGTCGACGAGATGGAGAATTTTGGGAAGGTTACCTCCCGGACAGTCAACTCTCAAGACGTGACAGCCGAGTTTGTGGATCTGAGCCTGCGCCTCAACAATCTCATCGCCGCGCGGGATCGGCTCAAGGTGATCTTGTCCAGGGCTACGAAGGTGAAGGAGACTCTGGCCATAGAGAAAGAGCTCACCCGCGTGACGGGAAGTATAGAGCAGCTCAAGGGGAGGCTCCGATATATCCAAAATCTGGTCTCCTATGCCACGGTGCATGTTCGTTTCTACGCCCGCCACGCCGCTTCAAGTTTTGCCAGTTCAAAGCTCATGATCCGGACCCCCATCCACTGGGTCCGCTCTTTTGACATCATCTCCCTCTTCAGGAACTAACGTCATGAAAAAGCATCTCCTAGCTGTTGCACTCTTTGCTGCCTCCTGCGGCCATGTCGACATCGATCCTCCAAAAGGGTTTGTGGAGTCCAAGCAGTCTAAGACCATACTCAGGCTCGTCTCCGCAGACGCTTCTGTTATGCGAGTCTCCTACCGGAAGAATAAAAAGAACGGAACCACGAGCTTTTGGTCTACGCTCATGGTTCGTGAACTCGTGGATTTCAAAGGGTACAAGTTGCTCAAGAAGACCTCGTACAAGGGGGAGGACGGTACTATCCTGGAGCTTAGAGCCCCCTATCTGCATAAGGAGTTCTCCTACACCGTGGGAATCCTTGCTGGGGAGGACGATCTCTACATCGTGGAGCTGGGGTGTCGGTCCAAGGTCTACGCCAAGCACCGTCCGCGCTTTCTCACCCTCCTGGGCAGAGTTCACGACAAACTGGACTGATACCCCTTGCCCGTGTCTCTTTGCGACCTCCTACGCAATGCTCTTTTGAGGGTTGGGTTCGTCTCGCCTGCTGCTGCCCTCTACTGGGGTCGATCCACGCTCCCGGTGCTCCTCACCCTCCTGTTTCTGGCCGTCCCAAAGGTGTGCCAGGGGAGGAGCTCCGAAGAGGAGATCGCCAGGAATCTATACCGTGCCGCCAAGGGGTACTACCGTACAGGGAACTACGCAGAGGCCCTGGCGGGATTCCAAAAAGCGTACAAGCTCAGTGGGCGTCATGTCCTCCTTTACAATGTTGCCCTATGTCAAGGGAGGTTGGGGCGGGCAAAGAAGGCGATCAAGACCTTTTTGCGCTACCTTAAAAGATTTCCTCGGGAGCAAAGGGAGGTGATGGGGCAGATAGCCAAGCAGCGCGCCCGTATCAGGAGCACCTTCCTTGTGGTGACGGGAGGGGTGTTGGGGGCCAAGATCTTTGTGAACACTCGACCCGTGGGTACACTCCCCCTCAAGGGGCGGCTTCCCGTCCCCTGTGAGACCCCTCTTAACCTGCTTGTGGTCTCCAAGGGGATGCGATTTGAGAAGCGGCTCACCGTTATGGCCGGCGAGACTGCTGTGGTGAGTGTTACCATGATAAAGAGCCACAAAGAGAAGCGTGTACGGCTCATCCTGCTCCAGAAAAAAGCTACGCATGCCCCGAAAAAGAGGAAGAGACGGGCGCTCCTCCCTAAAGTGCTCTGGGGAGTGGGGGTAACCCTGCTGGTCGGGGGATCGGCCACGGGGTTCTACGCCCTGAATCGCGTGGCTAAGGCAAAGGAGGCCAACGACGACGGGCTCCCCCATCGTCAGGGAGCCTTTGAGGATAAGGCGCGGCAGTTTGGGTATATCACAGACGGTGCGCTGGCCCTCTCTGTGGGCGCCCTGGCCCTGGGAACACTCCTGTACTACCTCGAAGACAACTAGGGGGCCTGGCTCTGGGCGGCCCCCCGTGGTGCGGGACCGATACTCGACCCCGACCAGACGGGATCCCCGCTCTCTGCTGCTCTTCCCTGGGAGGAGACCGATCAAATCGGGGGTGTTTAGCCTGACAAATGAGTACACTAAACCACCCATCGTTCGTCTATGAATGACACGACAAAAGAGATTTTGCTGATATGAAAGTGCGGCAGGTTGGGATTATAGCTGTCAGGTCTTATATATCAAGGGGGAAATGCATGAAGGTGTGATTTTTTCATATTTTTCGATTTTCCAGGTCCATGAACTGGGGGTCTTACGAGAGGCGATCTGAATTATGATCTGATTTCAGTTTGCAGATCTCAGGAGAGGGGATTCCTTAAACTCCTGTTTAAGAAGATATCGAAACAGGACAGCACTCCCTTGTGCTCCAATTGCACTCCCTTTTGCTGTTGTCGTGAGAAATCCGGGCGCCCCCAAAAGAAGAGCTGGCTCCCACGTTTTTTGGGAGGCCAATATGTGGCACGCCTGGCAGGATTCGAACCTGCGACCAATGGCTTAGAAGGCCACTGCTCTGTCCAACTGAGCTACAGACGCACACGGACGATCTCGGGTCGGGGCAGAGGGATTTGAACCCCCGGCATCTTGCTCCCAAAGCAAGCGCGCTACCAGACTGCGCTATGCCCCGAAACGGGGATGGTATACGCGATGGCATGGGGGGTGTCAAGGGGTATTGTCTTATGGCTTCAAAAGTTTATTGAAATAAAATAGATTTCTAGATTTCTTAGGCAGTGGTGGTGGGGTGGAGGTCAGCCCTTGACGCCTCCAGCGGTGAGCCCCGAGACCAGGTATTTTTGGAGGATGTAGAAGAGGGCCATGACCGGGAGGGAGACGATGACCGAGCCTGCGGCGAACTTGCCCCAGGCGGTGCTGTGGGAGCCCACGTAGTGCTGGAGCATGACGGGGAGGGTGTAGGCGGCCTCCTCGTTGAGGAAGGTCTCTGCCAGGATATACTCGTTCCAGGCGGTCATGAAGGAGAAGAGAGCCGTGACCGCTAGGGCAGGCTTTGAGAGGGGGAGGACCACACGCCAGAACATCCCAAAGCGGGTGGCGCCGTCGATCCAGGCGGCCTCCTCTAGCTCTCTGGGGATGGTGTCGAAATACCCCTTGAGCATAAAGACACAAAACGGGATGGCTGTGGTGGAGTAGACGAGGACCAGTCCCAGGATGGAGTTGAGCAGCCCCAACTTGTCCAGGATGACGTAGAGGGGGATCATGATGAGTGTAGCCGGGAACATCTGCACGATGAGAAACATGGAGAGCCCAATGCCTCTCCCTTGAAATCGGAACCGAGAGAAGGCGTAGGCCGCCGTGGAGGCGAGGAAGATCCCGATGAGGGTTGTAACGAGGGCTACCACGACAGAGTTGAGGAGTTGCCGAAAGAAGAGTTTTCGTCCAGCGCTGTCCTGGGAGTTGACTACCTCTTTGTAGTGCTTGAGGGTCACCTCCTTGGGGATGGGGTTGAGGCTCCGGGAGAAGTTGTCACCAGGGCTCAACGATTTGCGCAGGACCAGCATCACCGGGTAGAGGGTGGCCACGGTGAAGAGGAGCAGAAAGAGGTGGGTGAGGAGCCGTTTGGTGCGAGAAGAGGGTTTCATGAGAGATCCTCCGAGGCTCTAGTGAGCTTGTTGGCACCCTTGGAGTAGAGAAGGAGTACCACGAAGATGAGTACGGCGTAGGCGGCAGCCAGGCCGTACCGTTCTCCTCGCTTGAAGGCCCACTGGTACGCCTCGGTGATGAGGATATCCGTGGCCCCTCCCGGCTCTCCGCCGGAGACCAGGTAGATGATGTTGAACATGTTGAAGGTCCAGATGGAGCCCAACACAATGGAGGGGAAGAGGGCAGGGCGAAGTAGGGGTAGGGTGACGTGCTGGAACTGCTGCCACTTGGAGGCGCCGTCCACCTCTGCAGCCTCATAAAGGGAGCTGGGGATGGACTGGAGTGCGCCCAGGGAGACCACCATCATGAAGGGGAAGCCCAGCCAGGTGTTGGTGATAACGTTGGCCATAAAGGAGGGCCAAAAAGAGGAGAACCAGGAGATGCCACCGATACCAAGGGTGTCCAGAAGGATGTTGATAGCGCCGTACTGCTGCTGGAACATCCCCTTCCACATGAGGGCGGTAATGTAGTTGGGCATGGCCCAGGGGATGATGAGGAGAACACGGTAGACCCCCTTCATTTTGAGGGCGGGATCCTTGAGGAGGAGGGCGAGGCCCAGACCGATAGAGACATGGAGAACCACGTTTATGAAGGTCCAAAGGAGGGTAACCCCTAGGGTGAAGTAGAAGTTCAGGGGGTTGGTGATGGAGGCACCACCGCCCGAGAGGATCTCCCAGAAATTGGCGAGTCCGATGAACTCAAACTTGCCGTTGCAGTGGTTCACAAAACCAAGGCCCATTCCGATCACGAAGGGGAGGAGCACCAGCACCAGCATTCCAGCCATGGCGGGGAGGACGTAGGTGTAGGCAATGCGGTTCGCCTTGATGGTGGAGAAGAAGCGCCCCACGTGGCCTGAAAACCAGAGCACCCCTGCAGCGAGTCCCAAAAGGGAGAGGAGGGCCCAGACCAGGGGGAAGTACCCCTGGGTGAGCCCCTCGATTCCACTGCTAAAGAGGGCCAGGCCGTTCTCCATGGGGGTGATTCGGTACCCCCCAACAAGGAGGCCGTAGGCAATAGTGAGAACCAACACCCCCCCCAGGGGGAGGAGCTTTGCGGGGACCAGCAGGGCGACCACAAAGGCCAGACTAAGGCTCACCAGGAGGCCCAACCAGGGGATGGCCGGGGGGGGGATGTCCACGGGGCGCACGACGATCCCCACGTCCCCCGTGGAGAAGGCCATGGCCATGACCAGTTTGGGGTTTTTCCCGCGGCTGTTCTCAAACTCCACCACGGGGCCCCGACGGACGATGGCCTGGGCTGCCAGATCATGAAGGCGACGGTACCGGGGATCGCGACGATAGATCTCCTGCTCCAGTAGGCCCCTATAGGGGGCTTTGGGATCGCGACGGTCGAAGGCCTGGAGAAACTTGAACCGGAACAGCTTTCCGTCGTACTTTTTGAGGGTCTGGAGGAGGAAGAACTTCTCTACTCGGGAGTGCCTGACGGTCTCCGGGTGGAGCTCTGTGGAGCAGTCTGCGGCCAGGTAGCGCAGGATCTTTACTCCCTGGAGTCGGATAAGGCGCTTTTGCACCTTCGTTTGCACCCGGACGATCACGAAAAGACCGGCGATGGTAAAGAGCAGACTCAGAATCCCGAAAAACAGGAGAGCTCGCTTCTGTTTTTGGAACCAGCCTCTAGCCCCTTTGGTGTGCTTTGGGGTTCTCTTTTTTGTACTCATTTGCCCCTCCGTAAGCACGCTCCCAAGTACTTGTTGATCTCCCACTCCGCCTCCTCAAGGGCTCTTTTTGGGGAGACGCCTCTCTTGACGATAGCGGCTAGGGCTTTGTTGTAGGGGGGCCAGACGATCCGCGCCTCCTTGGAGGAGGGCATGACCACCGCCGTTTTGGCCGCCTCGGTAAAGACGCCGAAGAAATTTTTGTGGTAGAGACAGGTGGTGGCCCGCTTCCCTTGGCACCTGGCAAGCAGTTTTTGGTTGGTGGAGTCTCTTACGGGAAGCTGGCCAGCCAGGCGGGCGCGGAGTTCGGCGGAGGCCGCCCCCGCGAGGAACTTCATGGCGGCGGCAGCCACCCCCTTGTCCTTGGTTTTGGCACTCATGTAGAGGGCTTCGATGGTCAGATAGGGGGCAGCGGGCTTGCCGTTGATGGTGGGCAGGGTGGTGATCCCAAACTCTATGCTCTTGGGATCAAAGGTACTCATAAACCAGGGGCCCGAGAGGACCAGAGCAATCTCGCCGTTTTTGAACATGGTGCTCATGAGGTCAAAGGAGAGCTCCTGAGGGACCACAGCGCCCGAGTGGTTTCCTGCCAAGTTGTAAGCGAGCTTGGCCGCCTGGATTCCCGCCTCAGTGACGATGGAGGGGACCCCCTCGGGGGTGATGATCTCGCCCCCAAAGGCATGGAGCCAGGGACTGTGGAGGAAGGCGTCCTCAGGTTGGTACCCCAGCCCGTAGCACCGGGTGGAACTCCAGGGGCAGGGCCGGGTGAGGGAGGTGGCGAGCTTAGTAAACTCCTCCATGTTCCACTTGCCCGCTTTTTGGAGCGCCTTGATTTTAGCTCCCACGTCCTCCCCATTTGGGAGCTTGCGATAGTAGAGCGCCAGGGTTTTGATAGAGAGGGGGAGGGCGTAGAGGCGTTTGGCTCGGATCAGGGTGTCCAGGGCCATCTTTGGGGAGAAGTCCTCGAGTTCCATGGGGGAGAGGTAGTAATCCACAGGGGCTAAGAGCCCCTTGGCCATCCAGTCCTCCAGACGATCGTGCCCGAATATAAAGAGGTCGGGACCCTGCCCACGGGGGAGGGAGTTGGTGAGTTTGTCCGGGAGGTTGGAGAAGGAGACGAAGAGGGTCTCTAGCCTGTAGCCATATTTGTTGGCCTCTTCGGCGTTGAACTTTGCAACGAGGGCATGAAGCGCTTCCGCTTCGGCGCCGATATAGGAGTGCCAGATCACCAGGCGCGACCGGGTGGCAGAGGCGGCTTGCTGGCGCAAAAACGTCTGCAAGGAGAGGAGCCCCACGATCACCAGCACCAGAAGGGAGAGGGGGAGCCAGGTTTTTACACGATCCATCTTCACGCCTCCTCCCTGCGTAGGCTCGTACCCTCTTCGCTCTCCTCAAAGAGGTGGATCTTCTCCTCGGGGAAGAGGAGGGGGACTTTGTCTCCCACCTGTACCTCGTAGGTGGGGGGGAGTGAGGCCATGATGGCACCAAGCTCGGTCTCTCCAGTGATGAGGATCTCTGCGCCTAGAGGCTCCACCACCTTGACGGTGCAAAGGAGGCTGTTCTTGGTGGGCTCCTCCTTGGGAGAACTGTGGATATCCCCGGGCCGGATCCCCAGAACGGCCGTCTTGTGCCCCGCGGTGTTGAAACTCTCAGGGAGGGGCATGGAGAAGCCCCGGCCCTTGATAACGTCCTTTTTGAGGGTGACGGGGAAGAAGTTCATGGTGGGGGAGCCGATAAACCCTGCCACAAAACGGTTTGCGGGTTTGTGGTAGAGGGTGAGGGGGCGGCCCATCTGGCGGATGAGCCCCCGCTCCAAAACAACAATGTTGTCTGCCAAGGTCATGGCCTCTACTTGATCGTGGGTTACGTAGACGATGGTGGTCTTGAGACGCTGGTGGAGCTGCGCTATCTCTCGACGCATCTCCCCACGGAGCTTGGCGTCTAGGTTGGAGAGGGGTTCGTCAAAAAGGAACACCTCTGGCCGACGTACGATAGCGCGGCCCATGGCCACACGCTGACGCTGTCCACCAGAGAGGGCTTTGGGTTTTCGATCCAGATATTCGTCCAGCCCCAAAAGGCCCGAAGCCTCTTTTACCCGGGCCTCGATCTCCTTTTTTGGGGTTTTGCGCAGCCTCAGGCCAAAGGCCATATTCTCTCGCACGGTCATGTGGGGATAGAGGGCGTAGCTCTGGAAGACCATGGCGATATTGCGATCTCGGGGTAGGACATCGTTAACGCGACGTGTACCGATATAGAGATCCCCCTTGGTGGTCTCCTCCAGACCAGCGATCA